>VOFD01001654.1_pt1 | contig 12725 bp, 21 predicted proteins | sample 5384101 | NCBI WGS metagenome assembly VOFD01 (sample SAMN12384723, study PRJNA508395) | human gut metagenome | isolation source: healthy gut C | host: Homo sapiens
CTTCGCCGTAACCATCCTTTGTAATTCCATATTGATAAGCTCTTTGGGGACACCTGAGCAATCAACTCGGTACGCGCCCAAATCGCAAAGCGTTGTATAGCGGCTTTGTTCATAGTGTTATCTCCGTTTCTTGGATTAGATCGTTGATGCGTCCCCTCCACCGAGAATGACTGTATCTCCAATGGTTTGAAGCATAAGTTCATTTCCAGCCATATAGTTAAAGTCCATCCGGGAAGACTGAACAATTCTGATTTCTCATCAGGAATGTCCATGTCTCCGGTTTGTGCAACGATCTTGCTAAGATACTTCATTTCAAGCAAGTATAATCCAGCCAAAATATTAAGCGCATTTTTCTGGCATCCATCTTTCTTGTTGGCTGTACGACTGTGCTTAATGTTATCAAACGCAAGCCACCAAAACAGTGATTGCTTAGGCTGCGCTCCATTCCACCCCTCAAAGGGCTTGAATGTCATATCAGCCGATCTAACTCTAATTTCTTGTGTCAAAATGCCCGGATAATCACCCGTGACAGCAGGATGATAATGAGCAATAGTCTTGTTCTCGGAGGCAGCAAAACCGCAATAGACCTTAAAGAAGGAATCCATTTCTGCACCAATCATCTGTATGAGACCGGCATATTCATTTGAGAATGCCGATTCGTTATCCGAATGCAGGGAAACATAGTTCAGCGTATGCACAAACTTCTTCTCAAGCATTAGGTAGTAAGCCCAATAGTCGCGCAAGAACTCGTCTCTCGTCATGTTATCCTCCTTGTTAGTTGATCTGTACTCCGTCGCAGTTCTCAAGCGTCTGATACAGCTTCTCGCGGATGCCCTCGACATACTTGTCAATGTCTTCCTTCGATTGCAAACGCTTCGCAGAACAGAGGTCGTAGCGGCGCACAGTGGTAATCTTTTTCTGATTCGGGAGAGTGCCGGGGTTGGTGTCATCGTCCCCACCCTTTGGGGGCAACCATAATCTCCATACGGCGGCAAACATTATCCTTGTAGTTGAGAAGCTGCGTGATCATAGCGTCCAGCTCGGTGAGAGAGGTCGCTGCCTTAGCAGCTTCACGCTTGCCCACAAAGTAGTCATCAGCCTGACGAAGAAGAGAGGTAGCATCACCACGAGCCTCAGTTGCAAGCTGGTGAACATCCTGCATACACTGACGGATATTCTCGGCAACCTCATCCTTCTTGATGTCCAGCAGACCGGTATAAGCTGCTTTCACTTTGCTGATCAGCTCAGGCAGCTCACCGATGCGATCATAAGGCTTCGGCATGGAGAGGATGCTTGCAATGGTATGGAACACATCCAGAGCCTCTGCATCCGTCGCAAAGTAGTCGCGCTCCTTGTTTACGCGATCCATCTGACGCCGAGCGTCATCGTAAACAGGACGCTGAGACTTGAAGAAGAGTTCTACGCCTTCCAAATCCTCCACGGAATCCAGAAGGTCATCTTGTCTCTGTACCATACGCTTGAGCAGAGCAACATTATCCTTGCGCTGGCTCAGAACATCGGTCATGAGATCACGAGCTGTTGGTCACAACTTCCTTCTCAGGGTATCTAAACTGAGCGTAGGCATCATCAGGAGTTTCTGATAATGCTCCTGCTTGCGAGTGAAGGTGTCCAGCACGAAGCGAATCAGACCATCCTCATCAGCTGGGGATGTCCATTGCGCCAAGATAATCGCGCAGGAAATTGATGCTCTACGCATGAGCTGTTCGTCAGGGGCAATTCTGCGAGTGACAACAGCCTTGTCGATCTCAGACTTTTGCGCAGATAGTCTACAAGTCTGCGCTCGTCCTTTCAACAATAGCTCCACCGTATTTGATGGAGATTTTCTGCTGAGAAATGAGACGGGCAACCAGAGCTGCAATGTCGATCTCGCGCCAGCCATACGGAATTGCACCGTATCTGCGCTGCACATCGCCCATAGATGTACTCAGCATCTTGGCGTTCTGCAATTCGAGCCACTGACTGATCTCGTTCAGAGCATCTCGTTATTGGCACCCAGACCGGCAAAAGCGATGGTTTCTCCGTCAGTACCATTCAAGATAGCAAGGATGTCTGCATCGCTCTCAACGAACTTGTTGACCATATTGAGCTTAGAATATACGCTCTCAACCAGACCGTTCAGAGCTGCATCCAGCTTGTCCTTTGCGTTGCCGGTCTTAATGTCCATGATCTCACCATGAACAACAACCTTTGCGCTGACAATGGCTTTCTCAATATAGCCACGCGCTCTTTCCTCAAGCATACGGGCTTGCTGCTGACGCTTGCGGATGATGTCCTGAATGCTTTCGGGGAGCTGAGAAACATTCCGCTGCTTTACATACTTGCGGATCTTCATGGCTTGCTCAAGTTCCTCAAAATAAGGTGTCTCATTGGAGAGAACAACGATAGCTTCATTGTTTACCTGAGAATCCATAATGAGTCGCTGATCCGGTGCGCCGTAGTAGTCACTTGCTACGGTAACAACTCTCAGACGCATACCACCGGAGGCAGAGCCATTCAGAGTTTCATCAATATACTGATCGTAGGCAAAGTCGTATTTGCCATACTTAAACTTCTTGGAAGGATAGATTTCACCGAACACAGTCTGAGCAATGCTTGTGATGACTTGCGCACTGTCCACTACGGTATTGCGGATGTCAATAGCGATGTCCTGCTCTTCGTCGGTCAGGAAGGCATAGGTATCGCCATTACGAGAGATATAATTCTGAGACAACAGTCTCTCAAGGGACTCAGTGACAGAAGCTCTACGGGGCGATCTTATCAGTACGGATGTCCTCAATCATGAGAATTGCAATGTTGTCGATATTAGCCTTAATGTCCTCGATATAGCGGACCAGGTACAGCAGTTTCAGAACGCTTACATCCTGCTGCTCAAGTCCATTGTGATTATCTGCGGCAGTCTGGCAGCGATCAATCACGCGACGAATTGCGCTTTCATCCTTATCCTGCACCTTCTGAGCTGCCTCTTGGAAACCGGACAACATGGAACGCTCACCACCTGAAAGGTGCTTACCGGAGTTTCCGTGTTTGCGGATCTCAGCGAGTACCTTCTGAATGATGATGAACTGATAGGGTACAAAGGGGAAAGTGGCAGCAAACTCTCCACCGTCAGAAAGCCCTTGATGTCCAGCACCGGATTGTTAAAGGTGTAGAGGTTTTGAGGACTGCGTGTTCCTTGTCGTAGACCATTCTGAGAAGCTGATCTGCTGCTTCGGTCTTTGCAAGGACCCTCTTCTTGATGACTTCATCAACAGAAGAAGGACAGGCTAAGACGAGTGTCGAAGCGTCCCTGAATCTTGGAGAAGTCATCGCCGGTGATATGGACAACACTGTCAATCGCTTCTTGGCTCGTGACCATGACCCAAACCTTACCACGGCAGCGAGTACCGATCTCTTCTACGAGAGATTGCAGATTGATCATCAGATCGCCATCGTCTCCGATGTACTGACCAACTTCGTCAACCATGAACAGAAGACGGAAGTCCTTACCCTTGCTGTCAACATACTCTTGAATATCTGCGACGAGCTGTGCGATGCTCAGTTCGTTAGTTCCTCGCCGTTAAACCAATTTCGTGCAGCTTGCTCACTCATACCAGAACAGACTGCATAACCTCAACAATGTCATCCTCGAAGAAAGCAAAGGAGTCGCGTGTTTCTACCCACGGTGCGCCATTGACTTCCTCAAAGGCAGCGCGGAATTGAGCAGTCTTACCTTGTCTTTTCGATAAAGCGTTCCAGCTTTGCGATCTTCAAAGTCATCTCCGTAAAAGCCGCAATGGTTATAGAACATCTTTGCAAAGACGCGCAGAACTGCGGTCTTATCTTTTGTGATAGGACCTTCAATGTCAATATTGAAAAGGATGGACTCAGTTGGAACAGAGACGCATTTTACCGCAGTCGCGTACATCATAGGATCATCGAACTTGTCAGCAAAATAGTCCATTGCCTTTTTGCCGCATACCTCTGATTTGCAAGAAGATAAGACAGCATTTTCAGGAAATGAGATTTACCACTTCGAAGAAGCCGAAATCCAAACACCGATCTTGTCGGTGGGGTAGTCGATTGCTTTTTGCATAGTTATCGAAGAAGGTACGGAAATGTCTGCGCAGCTCCCTCGTGATTATGTATTCACTAAGTTCTTGTTGGGCTGCTTTCATCGTTCTGCGCAACCTTGATAACACCGTTAATGTCTCTGTTTATGTCCTTTTTTGGAACATATTCTGTAATTTCATTTTGCTACCTCCGTCACAGCAGATTAAATGCCCGATAATAGTGACCATCCAAGAACTCGTCAAACAAACTGAGCGTCTGTCCGTTGAATGTTCCCGGATAAAACATCACGATGGGAATGTCCTCGAAAAGATGCTGCATACTGTCGAGCATCTTGTGAGAACGCATGAAAGGATGGATTTTTCCGATGCCGGTCATGAATAAAACATCTTGCCCTTTGACATGGGGCGCATAGTCCATCTTTGCCAGCAGAGCCTCTGGTGTAGCGATCTTCTGCAACTGATTAAGCAGGTATTCTTTACCGCGTTTATTTTCTAATCCGTCAACAGATTTGAGAACTCGTTTGTCTTCCAGCAGTGAAAGAAATATCTCATAAAGATCACACTCTATAATGCGATATGGGGTGTTTGCTTCGCTCATCAACCGACGGATATAATCCTGCACGACGATCTCATACTGCGGATCATAACAGAAGACATGGATGCCAACCTCGTTGCTCAAACCCTTATTGAAAGAAAACTCGGATCGGAAATCCGGTCTTTAATTCTATCTAACTCTTGTTTGATCATTGTTATGACCGTCCTCCTATCTCAAGTAATTGAATGCCGGTAGAGCATCATAGTCATTGTTCGCCTTGATGCCTTGCTCAAGTTCTTCGCAGAGGAAAACCGGATTCAAGGTTGTATCTTTAAGCCCGTCAAGGTACTCAGTCTCTATGAGGACTCTGACAAGAACACTTTTAATTTTCTTAATGGTTGCTTCGCTCCATGCGGAGACAGAATCGTCCTGCGCTTGCAGTCTGGTGAAGAACGCACTCAAGTCCTTCTTAGTAAAACTGAAATCCTGATTGCGGTATTTTTCTCCAATGACCTGAATCATAAACTCCCATACCAGACGGTTGTATCTCATCATCGCATAGAGATTGATTTGCTTTGCGATCTCGTTTGGCGCAAATGCAATTTCTCGGACAAGCTGCTCGTTATCCAGCGCATCTAAACGCTTATAACAAGCCCTTGCAAGACGAGAGACTTGTCGCTCAGTCGGGTACTGAAACAGATTATCCTTCTTGATTATTTCGATTGCTTCTTCAATCGTTTTACCCTCAATATAAAACTTTGAGGCTATCCTTATCTCGTAGAAAAGGAATTGTTCAGCCGTTAAGCTGCCGTTATATGAATGAGTCTGATCCATCTGCTTTCTCCAATCCAATTTGCCTATTCTATCATACAATAATTGCTGTCCAATAATTAGGGACTCACTGTCGGGAACAAACTCAACAATGTCAGCAATATTGCAGTTTAAGGCAACACAGATTTTACGAAGAGCCTCCATCGAAACATCTTCGCTCTTTCTGAGTTTGGTCATGGTGCTGGATGATAAGCCACTTGCTTTATGCAAATCACCTTTACTCATTTCTTTATCTACGAGCAGTTTCCAGAGCTTTTTTATAGCTTGCTTTCATGATCTTCACCTCTGCATAGAATGTCATTTTATATTATAACATATCTTGTTCTATTTTTTCAAGAGAGTTTCAAGAAGTTCGGACTTTTTCAACCGATTTACACGATTTTCTATGCCGTAACAATATAGTCTCGCTGTACGAAACAGAAATAGCCTGAGCCTCCACCAAGAAGAGACTCAGGCTACTCGTTTATTCAAGCTCACTGCTTCGTTTCTTGTCACGATCCTGCGCGGCTGTCGTCGTTCATCATAGAGCCTCTGTTGGTCCTCAAGAAGACGCTGCTGCTCGGCTTGGAGAGACTTCAAGCTCGGCAATTTATTATCACCTTGCATTGCCAGAAGGGTACTCCTTGCAGCTTCAAAAATAACCAGCTCGGCTTCATGTTTTGCCTTGAATACCGACTTATCCTTTGCCTTCATGTAGGCATCATACACCGGCTTGAGCTTCTGGTAATTGGAGATATTTTTGATAAGCGGTTGGATCTCACGGAGACGCGCTTCGACGCTCTTTAGCTCTTCGCCGGTACGGGCATACGAGCTATGAATGTCCTCCACTTTTTTTCTCAAGGTCAGCGTATTGAAGCAATCACCTTCGGCATCTGCATTCCTTGCTGAGCAGCGAGATTTCGCGTCCACTCAAATTCCTTTGCAGCCGCGTCGCTGGCAGCACAGCCGAAAGAGGAAACATAGAGCTGATCGTCCGTCTTCGCCGGGTCGAGGATGTAGGCAAGCGCCTTGTTTACAGTTCCTCGGATTGGCTTGATTTTAGTAACTGCCATATTTCCTTTTGCCTCTCTTTTCAGCTCCACAACATCATCCTCATAAAAGTTTCCCTTTGAGTTGATGCGGCGGCAAATCTGAGGTTGATATTTGACGCTGCACGGCTGACAGCGGATGCGAGCTTTTTTGCTACGTGTAGTCCACCTTGATGATGTAGCCGTCAATCGCCATCTTCCTGAGATACGCACCCATATTCTTTGTTCCGAGCTGCGCCATCTTTGATTTGATGATCCGATGCTCATTCAGAAACTCCCAACCGTACTTTTCCTTCTGCCGCTCGATCATCTTCTTGACCTTCTCGCTGTCGTATCGACGGCTGGCATTCTCCATTCCATCGGTATCACGGCCACCTGGGCGCCCCGGGCCTCCCCCATCTTCCGGTGGGACCAGAAGAGGTCGGGGCGGCAGGCGGTGCAGAGGCCGCACACGTCAATGTGGTCCGGCGCGACGCCGGCGCGGAGCAGCCACTGGCGGTTCAGCCCCGCCAAATCTACATGGTATTTGGGCCCTCGACGCTCCAGATACGGCTCCGCCTCCGGCCCCAGGGCAGAGGCCCGCATGGCCTCCGGTACGTCGCCGTCGGTCTCAAAGCAGCATGCAGGGCCCCACGGCGGCCAGGATGCGTTCCGGCCTGGCGCCCAGCAGGCGGACCATCTCCCGGACGGTCTTCTCCACGATTCCGGCGGCACAGCCCCGCCATCCGGCGTGGACTCGCTCCCCACGCACCCGGCGTCCGGGTCATGGAGCAGAAGGATGCCGCAGTCGGCGGAGAACACCACCAGGGGCAGTCCTTTTTCAGCGGTGATGAGGGCGTCGGCGTCGTAGTCCCGGTCCCGGATCAGACCCTTCCCGGCGTCGGCGGCGGTGCAGAGCCGCACATCATCCCGGTGGACCTGCCGGGAGAGGACGGGGTACGCCGAGTCCATATCCAGGGCGGCGAAAAAGCGGCGGTAGTTCTCCTCCACGTTCTCCGGCGCGTCCCCGCGTCCGGGGCCCAGGTTCAGGGGTATCCCACGGCGCCGGAGACACCCGCCCCGCCGGGTGGAGAATCCGTGGCGCACCCCCGCCCAGCAGGGGGGAGAGGCGAGCCAGACCAGACTCCAGGTCGTCCATGGCGTCGATGTGGTCCATCCAGTACTCGTCCACCACGCGCAGCATGATGACCCGCTCCAGCTCCCGCATGAGGGGAGTGCCGATCTCCGCCTCCTTGGCCTCGTAGGTCTTCTCTGCGCGGCCTCCAGGAAGAGGTCCGTGAAGTCCTGCTGGGTCTTGTCGGCGCGCGTCTCCTCCGTGAACTGGAAGGCGTCCTTGGGGAAGTACAGGCCCTCCAGGCCCAGCATCATCTCCCGGTAGCCGGCGGCGTCCAGGGCCTGGTTCTCGCCGAAGGCCATAGCCACGTGGTCGGCGATGGCGTTGCGGGCATCATGGACAGGATGGTCTCCTTCAGATCCTTGCCGTCCAGCACCTCCCGGCGCTGATCGTAGATGATCTCGCGCTGCTTGTTCATGACGTCGTCGTACTCCAGGACCGATTTACGGGACTGGAAGTTCCGGGATTCTACCGTGGTCTGGGCGTTCTCGATGGCCCGGGTGAGCATCTTGTTCTCGATGGGGGTGTCTTCATCCAAGTCGAAGCGCTCCATCATGTTCTGGATCCGCTCACCGCCGAAGAGGCGCATCAGATCGTCTTCCAGAGACAGGTAGAACCGGGTCTCGCCGGGGTCGCCCTGGCGGCCGGCGCGGCCACGGAGCTGGTTGTCGATCCGGCGGGATTCATGCCGCTCTGTGCCGATGATGAAGAGGCCTCCGGCGGCGCGGACCTTCTCCGCCTCCTCCGCGATCCCGGCCTTGTGCTGGGCCATCTTCTCGGCAAACAGCTTCCGGGCGGCCAGAATCTCCTCGTTATCTGTGTCGGCGTAGCCGGTGGCGTCGGCAATGACCTCCTCGGCGTAGCCGGCCTTGCGCAGGTCTGCGCGGGCCAGGTACTCGGCGTTGCCGCCCAGCATGATATCGGTACCACGGCCGGCCATGTTGGTGGCCACGGTGACAGCACCCAGCTTGCCCGCCTGGGCCACGATCTCCGCTTCCTTTTCGTGGTTCTTGGCGTTGAGGAGGTTGTGCTGGATGCCCCCGGGCCAGCAGGCCGCTGAGCAGCTCGTTCTTCTCGATGGACACTGTACCCACCAGCACGGGCTGGCCCTTTTCGTGGCAGTCCTTGATCTGGGCGATAACCGCCCGGTACTTGCCCGCCTCCGTCTTATACACGACGTCGTGGTGGTCCTGGCGCTGGTTGGGACGGTTGGTGGGAATCTCCACAATGTCCAGCTCGTAGATGGTGCCGAACTCCTCCTCCTCCGTCATGGCGGTACCGGTCATACCGGACAGCTTGTCATACAGACGGAAGTAGTTCTGGAAAGTGATGGTGGCCAAGGTCTTGTTCTCGCTGGCCACGGTCACGTGCTCCTTGGCCTCGATGGCCTGGTGCAGGCCGTTGGAATACCGCCGGCCGAACATCAGACGGCCGGTGTACTCGTCCACGATGATAACCTCGCCGTCCTTCACGACATAGTCGATGTCCCGCTTCATCACGCCGTGGGCCTTGATGGCCTGGTTGATGTGGTGGGCGAGGGTAGCGTTCTCCGGGTCGGACAGATTGTCCACGTGGAAGAACTCCTCCGCCTTGGCGATGCCCCGGGCGGTCAGCATGGCGGTGCGGGCCTTCTCATCGACGATGTAATCCGCGTCCGCCTCGGCGGTATCCTCTTCCTCCTTGTTGTCCACCTGGACGACCGCCTGCTTCTTCATGCGGGAGACCAGCATCTCTGCCATGTCATACAGCTGGGTGGACTTCTCCGCCCTGGCCGGAGATGATCAGGCGGGGTCCGGGCCTCGTCGATCAGGATGGAGTCCACCTCGTCCACGATGGCGAAGGCGTGGCCGCGCTGCACCAGCTCAGGAGTAGATGGCACATATTGTCCCGGAGATAGTCGAAGCCCATCTCGTTGTTGGTGCCGTAGGTGATGTCCGCGGCGTAGGCGGCCCGCCGCTGGCTTGGCGGTGAGGCCGTGGACGATCAGGCCGACCTTCAGGCCCAGGAAGCGGTGGACCTTGCCCATCCACTCGCTGTCGCGCTTGGCCAGGTAGTCGTTGACCGTGACGATGTGGACGCCCCGGCCCGCCAGCGCGTTGAGGTAGGCGGGGAGGGTGGCTACCAGCGTTTTGCCCTCACCGGTCTTCATCTCGGCGACGCCAGCAGCCGATACACCCGCCGGGCAGGGGCGGAGCCTTTCAGGCGTGGCCGTCCATGTAGTACAGGGCGTACCAGGTGATGCCGCCCACGCCGATCTCGCAGTGCTCCGCCGCCAGATACCGCTCCAAATTCCCGTTGCCCAGGTGGCAGTATTTCGTGTAGATCTCCCCCACGATAGCCACCTTCTGGACTTCACGGGGCACCCGCTCCACCGCCCGGAATTCGGCCGCCATCTCCCGGCAGCGGCGCAGGATCTCCCGGCGGGTGAGTCCTCGATTCCCCGCCAGATCCTGTCCCAGGTCCTCCGTCCAGCGGCGCCAGAGTGCCTCCGCCGTGCCGGGGACTGCCTCGTATGGCCGGGTCTGGTTCCGCAGCAGGGCCAGCGTGTCCCCCCACACGGCAGCGGCCAGACAGCGGCGGACCATGGCGGCGGTGATGGGCAGCCCGGTGCCCCAGTCGATGCCCCGGACATTGAGACTCAGGGTCTCCACCCGGCCGTAGCCCAGCCGGTCCAGCACCCGCCGCAGCAGGCGGATGCCGCAGGAGCCCCGGCACTCGTCCCCCGCCTGGCCGAACAGCACCCCGCACCGGGCCGGGTCGTACCGCCCGGACCGCAGGGCGGACAGCACCTGCCCCGCCACCAGGAACACCGGATAGCACAGCTCATTGTGGAAATATTTCAGCCCCAGCTCCGCCAGATGGGGATCGTCCTCCGTCAGCAGCACCGGCTCCCATTCCTCCGACGTAAAGGCGTACTGCAGCAGGGGGAACCAATCGTCCAGCAGGGAGGGGATCAGCAGCGTCTTCCGCTCTGCCATCCCGGCCACCTCCTTTTATCCCAGCATACCGGTCCGCGCGGGGGAAAGCAAGGCAAAAGTGGTTACAAAATCCGCCGGAATCCCCGCCGCCCCTTGCCCCGCCCGCTCCTTTGTGTTAAACTGACAAAAAAGCCCCACCCGCCGCCGCGGCATGGGAGGAGCACTGGTGGACTGCGGATTGCAGCAGGGGCGGGACGAGGTGTCCAACGACGCTTTCCCCTTCGCGGCCAACTACATCGACTTTCGTGCTGGTGACCCACGCCCACATTGACCACTCCGGCCGCATCCCCATGCTGATCAAGCAGGGCTTCCAGGGCCGCATCGTCTTACCACCCGGCTGACGGCGGATCTCATGGGCATCATGCTCCAGGACTCCGCCCATATCCAGGAGTCCGACGCGGAGTGGAAGAAACCCACAAGGCCGAGCGCTCCGGCGCCCCCCATGTGGAGCCCCTGTACACCGTCGAGGACGCCCAGCGGGTGAGCGAGTACATGACCACCTGCGAGTATAACGAGCCACCTGGAGCTGTGTGAGGGCGTCCGGGTGGAGTTGTGGATGCCGGCCATCTGCTGGGCTCCGCCTCCATCATCGTGGACGCCACCGAGGGCGGCATCACCAAGCGGCTCGTCTTCTCCGGCGACATCGGCAATGTGAACCAGCCCATCATCCGGGACCCGACCTTCCTCACCGGGGCGGATTACGTGGTCATGGAGTCCACTTACGGCGACCGCAACCACACCGAGGTCTGGAGCTACACCGACGATCTGGCGAGAATCATCGACGAGACCATCGCCAAGGGCGGCAACGTGGTGATTCCCCTCCTTTGCCGTGGGCCGTACCCAGGAGCTGCTGTACTTCATCCGGGAGATCAAGGACAAGAGAATGGTCAAGAGCGACCCGGACTTCCCCGTATACATCGACTCCGCCCCTGGCCAAGAAGGCCACCACCATCTTCACCGGCAATCTCCACGGCTATCTGGACGAGGCCGCGCTGGAGCTGGTGAAGGACGGCACCCACATGTTCAACTTTACCAACCTCCGCATGACGGAGACCAGCGAGGAGTCCAAGGCGCTGAACCTGGACCCCACCCCCAAGGTCATCATCTCCGCCTCCGGCATGTGCGACGCCGGCCGCATCCGCCATCACCTCAAGCACAACCTCTGGCGGCCGGAGTGCACCGTGGTGTTCGTGGGCTTCCAGGGGGAGGGCACCCTGGGCCGCAGTCTGCTGGAGGGCACCAAGAGCGTCCGGCTCTTCGGCGAGGAGATCATATTTTGGGATGATCTAACATCCAGCAAAATGGAGGTTTCTTATGGATAGATTGATTTCATGTGAGTTCAACATGGATAACGCCGCAGCATGATTTCTATTGATACCATCGCAGTGGAGAACGAGGTTGCCGACAATATGTATCAGCGGTCAGAACTGGACTATCTGATCTACAATGATCCGATTGGATATGCTGATTTGATACTGAACGGTAATCCCGAAACCTATTTGAAAACTGTAACTGAATACAAACCGCTTGATAGCTAACCAACACTTTGCCCGTGGGAGAAATTCTGCGGGCAATTTTTTTTGTATCTTTTCTGTGAACTCTATTGATTTTGGCTGTCTAATGTGGTAGACTATGTGCGAAAGTCTAATGGTGTAGACAAGGAGGGCGTGAATATGGATTTTCCGAAGATTCACGAAAGTGAATATCGTTTTTGTTTGATTATGTGGGAGCATGAGCCGGTTACTGCTGTCGAGCTTGTAAAGCTGTGCCAGGATCAACTCGGATGGAAAAGGACTACGACTTATACCGTTATCAAGCGTCTTGGAGAGCGTGGTGTGCTGAAGAACGACAATGGCGAGTTTCCGATGAACTGGTTGAGAAAAAATTCGAGGGTTCTCTGCCTGCCTTTATCGCTGCTTTTACAAAGCATCAGGCTATGTCCGAAGATGAGCTTGATGAGGTACAGCCTGCGTTCTGGGTTATTATTGCAGTCATTATTTGCGTGGGCGTTCGGCCTGCTTCCTGACGAATCCTAAACAAGACCGCTATACATTGGCGAATTGTTGTTCCCGCAGGAAGTCAAGAGGAATTTGTATATACGGAGGAGGAAGTCAGCACAGTCAGAAATTCAATCAAAATATGGTCTGGTGATGGATTGGGTGATACAGA
>VOFD01001188.1_pt1 | contig 12701 bp, 23 predicted proteins | sample 5384101 | NCBI WGS metagenome assembly VOFD01 (sample SAMN12384723, study PRJNA508395) | human gut metagenome | isolation source: healthy gut C | host: Homo sapiens
TGTCGAAAAACAAAGAAACTTGATACAGAACATCCAGAGGCTGGCTGATATGGAGGACCCAGAGTTCGCCGACTTTTGGCAGCTGCTTGGCTACCATGATGCCATCACCCCGGAGATCCAGCGGGCGGCACTGGCCGCAGGGGTGTTCTGGCCCTGTGAGATCTATTACCACGCTCCCGCGGATGTGCGGGATGGCCTGATCCATGCGCTGTTGTCTGCGGAGTATTCCAGCGCGGCCTCCAACCTGATGAGCTGCCTTGCTATGCAGGGAGATGACAAGGCAATGGAGACGCTGCTGGAGCTGGAGCGAATCCCCGGCCCAGGCGCAAGGGCCTCTATGTGGACCCATCCAGCTATGCACAGATCGGCGGCTGGACCTTCGACAAGGAGGGCCAGAGAATCCAACTCAACTTCGATACCTGCTATCCTATGGTCAAAGGAACCACCGGCGAGAAATCTCCCGTCCGCATTGGCCGGGCACGGGAGGACACCTGTCCCCACTGCGGCGGGCGCATGGTGGATATGCTGGTGCTGGACGGCCGGGATGAGCGGCTCCAGTTCCTGGGGCTGGATGGTGTCCTGACTGCCACCTGCTGCCCCAGCTGCGTGGGATTCCTCAAAGGCCCCGCCTTCAACCGGTTCACTCTGGATGGCGGCGTGGAGGTCTTTCCCTCCGAGCTCTTTGACGGAGCGGAGAAGACGGATTGCTATGTCAGTCCCGAGGACTACAAGGCCCTCACCGAAAATCCCTTTGTGCTGGGCAAGGCGCCTGTGCCCCTGTTTTACGGCGCGGCCTGCCAGGATGTGAACACGGTGGGCGGCTTTGCCAACTGGGTGCAGGACGCGGAATATACGACCTGCCCCCACTGCGGGAAACCTATGAAATATCTGGCCCAGATCCAGTGGGATACGGTGTTGCATTGTCCATGCAGTGGCTGAAGCCCGCCAAGGAATTCCGCACCCTGATCGCCAATGAGGAGAGCCTGGATGTGCTGCTGGCAGTCAAGCGCCGCTTTTTCCGCTTATCTCCTGCCGGAAGAGGACCAGGACCCGAAATTCCGGGCTATCGCTTGGCAGAGCCTGCTCTGGGCCATCTGGGGCACAGCCTCTGAAAACGGTGGCAGCAAGGTCATCAAGACAGCGCCCAAGGAACTGAAAGAGAAATACCAGCAAGTATTTGCGTAAGGAGAACGCCATGAAAAAGAGAACGGTCAAGGACTTTATTGCCCTATACGCCCCAGAAGACGAGGAAAAACTGGTGCTGATCCAGAGCGGCGCCAGCGCAGACAAAACCTTTCTGGATACTTACTGGGCAGCACATACCCATGCCCTCGCCATGGCGGATGTCCAGACCGGAGAGGTGATCTCCGGTCGATGCTACCTGAGCTGGCCGCTGACGGACAAGGAACGGGATCCGGCGGCTATTCCAAGCGGTTTGCCAAGGGCCGGATCTACCGGATCAAAGCCCGTGGTTGGAAAGGCGATGCCCTCTACGAACCTCAGTGGTATGTCACAGAGGTACTGGAGGAAGGCGTACCCTGTCCGGCACTGGAGGAGCTCTGGGCGGAATACACAAAGCCTATTCTTCTGGAGGACGAAGTGCTGGGAACCCTCACGCTGGATCGCGAGATGAGCATATTCACCGGAATCTGCCGGTGGATGGGAAAAGACATCCAAATCTCACTGGATGTGGAGATTGAAAAGAAAGCGTCCTGGCCCCGCGCCACCAATGTGATGAAGAAACTGCTGGCAGATCAGGAAGCGTGGGACAAGTCCCTGCGAGCGATGGCTGCCCAGAAGCTCACCGCTCAGGCCAACGAGTGGCTGGCGGACAATGACCAGACCGACCGTGACCCGGAAAAAGACCCCATCACCCAGTATCTCCCGGCGGCCGTTTTACCGCCTGGTACGAGGACGACGATATGTTCTGGGGCCATGTGATCACTGTGGATGGGACGCTGAAAAAAGGCCCTGTTGACGCTGATATACAGGGCTGACAACAACCGTTTACAGGAGGAGGCATCCATTATGTGCGAGCACTGCCGAACCATTCAAACACGGAGAAAATTTGATGCCCCCAAGGACTATCTGGCCTGTATTGCCTATATCCAGCAGTTGGTGGGAACAACAGTGGAATGATGCGGACGAGTTTGCCCGATGCATTGAGGCCATCGGAAGCAAAAGGATCCCGGGAGCAGGAGCGGGGTTATTTTCTGACCGTCAGGCTGAGCCGGGCCTACAGCAATCTGGCAGTCCTGGGAAATCATGGAGTGCATGGGACCGACGGTGAAGTGGACGGGGATCTCATCCGACACGCCATTGATCTGCTGGAATCCGTCCGCACCCAGGGGGAGAACGACCCCTACTGGAACGCCAGGATGGGCTATTCCTGTCTCGCCGCCACCGCCTATGAATACGCAAAACGCTGGCTGGCCCTGGCCCCGGAGGACCCGAATGCCCAAAAAGCTGGTCCGGGACTGCGAGGAATATCTGGAGGAGGAAAAACCTTGGAAATAGATAGAAAGAACGGGAGGAATTTATTCGGCGGGAAACTCCCTGATGATGGAAAGGGGGTTATATGTAAATGAACAGCGAACAGATCACAACTTTTTTACAGGAGCATTGGTATATTGCCTCGGTGCTCATCGGTGCAGTGATTTTAATTGGAGCAATCCGCAACTGGAACTGGCTCTGCGACCCCACTGGTACGCGGGATGCTCACCGCCACGGCAGAGGATACCGGCGGGTGGTTTTCTTTTTGTTGGATGTCCTCCTGATTGTGGTGAGCATCTGGGGATTTGTACTGAAATTGAAATAGGAGGAGAACGGCTATGATGCCTGAGAAATATCCTACCTGGCTCACCGGCCATGTGAAGGAGTGGGCGGAGAATCGTCTGCCCACCGTGACGCTCTGTTCTACCACCGGCAAGGAACTGCTGGAGGTTTGGTATTACGGAGATCTGCTCACGGTGAAGGGAGAGCCCCAATCCTATATTGTGGATGGCGACGCGGCTCCCGGACTGGTGGCGGCCCGTGACCCGGACAGCGGCGAGGAGTTCGTCATCTTCGACGGCGGGCGGCATGGCTACGACAATATGTTCTGCGATGTACATGATCCATCCAAACTGGAGCACCGTCCCCTCAAGCGGTATGGGATCCCAGCCTCCAAACTGGTGCTGGAGCTGGGTTACAGCATGGACTACGAGGACGAAAAAGAAGACTTCGAACCGGATGAGGCAGATACCGTGGAACTGATCAACGGTGAGCGTATGCCCTGGGAGCAGGTCAGGCGGGACGGCATCGACTATATCGCCCTTTACTATGTGAACGGTATGGTGATTCAATCCTTTGACCATCTGCACGACAACAGGGTCCTGTGCTATTGCGCTGACTTTGAAGCACATATCCTGCATGTGGATACCGGACTGAGGCCGGAGAGACCGTATCCGTTCACTTCACCGGCCTGCTGGCCCACTGGTTTGAGAATGTGATCCGGGACAACATCCTCTTCGGCATGGATGAGATCACCGTGGACGGCTTTTTTTGAACAGTACAAAGACCTGCTGGAGCGGGGCCGTCTCTTACGGCTTTCCCGCCTGTTGCAGCATCGAGGAACTGCGGGAGCGCATGGATCGGGAGCACATCCGGGTATTTGTCATCGACGCTTCCCTTGGGCTGTGCGGATTTGTACTGGCACAGGAGGTGGAACTGCAATGTCTATAACTGCCTATAAAGTGGAAGCCGTCGGCCATGACCGGACCGGCCGGGACTTCGGCTATGTGAATATCATGTACCGCTATGGCAACAAGCAGCCCTGTCCCCGGCCGGTGCTCAAAAGGCTCTGGCGCAGTTGGAGTATGCCCCCGCCGCCCCACTGTGGGCCAAGCTGGTCAAGGGTAAATGGATGGGCAGCCATATCCTGTCGGATGCCTGCTCCGATTGTGTATCGGAGCAGATTGCCCCAGTCATCCTGAAAACCCTCTCCCTGCTGTTGGATGAGGCGGATACAAAACCGCTGGAAGAGGGACAGGTGGAACAGATGAATTTCTGTTTTCATTTGATGCTGGGCAAAGCCTCCCCCAAGATGTTGGAGGTGTACCGTTTTCTGGCGGAAAATGCGGAACGGATCGGCCATCTCAAGCACACCCCTTTTATGATGGTGACAAATGCACTACATGGCACATTTCCCAAGGACTGGGGCTCTATAAAGTAAAGCCAAAGGAAATGGAGAAGATTCCGGCTTTGATTCTGACCGCCTCCTTGATTCGAAACCCGGATACACGACTACAAGCACTGGCCGATGAACTATATGAACGCTATGGCGGCAGTTGGCTGACTCCAGTCTTTATGAAAGCAATTATCACCCAGCCCAAGGAACAGGTGTATGAAACCTATTCGCTCCTGCTGGGCACTCCCAAAGAAATCTACCTGTTCAATGCTCTGGGGATGCTGGATTACCGCTGTTATCCGGAGGACTGGATCTATGAACGCCTGGGGCCTGATGGAATGACTGCGTTCATCTTTTGGGGCTATGACCGCTACGGGTCCTATGACACGACCTTTATGTTTGAACGCTATGTGGAGCTGGATGAGCGGTGGCTTTTTGATCTGGCCAAAGACCCTGAAGGTCGAAAGCCTACGGTGACTTGGCAAAGTTACAACCGGAGTGGTGTTCTGTACGAAAGCTACGACGAAATGTTCATCAGTCTGCTGCCCCGCAAGGTGGAAAACCCGGAACTGAAGTGCGTTCTGCGGGACTACTTCCGCATCCGCAGCCAGAAAAAGAAAGTGGCTAAGAGCATCACCGTTTACCAGGATACGAGCAGGAAAAAGATCCGGCAGCTCATGCCCTACAAGCTGCCCGCCAAGCTGGCGGAATACTTGAAGACTGGCCCCCTGCGGCTGGAGTTCCCGGATCAGGAATGGGTGAAGTGGGCGGAGCTCTACTCCTTCATGGATGTGCAGGAGATGACCTGGAAACGGAAGAAGCTGCTCTCCCTGATGGTGCAGATGGACAACTACAGCGACTATCTGCTGCTGTGGAGCCCCAGGGACAAAAAGCTGTGGTATCTGGATATCGAGCATGAGGAATTCCACCCTCTGGCCAAATGGGATGACTTCATCGCAGATCCCGGCCGGTATCTGAACGGGATGATTGAGGGCGAGTTTGAGGAGTAAAGCCATGACATCAATAGACTTTCTGAACAAGGTACATAAAAGCCTGGACTCGCAGGAATATAACCTCTCTTATTCTCCAGCCAAGTCCAAGAATTATATGTTGTACTGCAATGGCAGCTTTATCGGCGGTCTATTTGATGAGGAGCTGTGCTTGGTCTACGCCGACAGCGTGAGTGAACTCCTGGGGCAGCCGGAACCCGTCTACCGCGGCTACTCCAGTACCGCCCAGCACAGGATGCTGGTGATCCCGGAGGAACATTGGGTGAAGGCACTAAAACTGCTCTATGCTGAGAAATTCGACTGGAGCCGTTTAGTGTACGACATCACCTACACCAGCATTGGCGCGGCAGTTGTGGAGGAATTTTACGATGAGAATGTAGTCTTCCTGCGCTTTTGCTTTGAAAAGGAACTGCTTAAAAAGAATCCTCTGGACCGGCAGGGCCGTATCCTGCGGATGGTCTATCTCAATCAGGATCTGACAAATATCGGTAAGAATTTGTTTCCTAAGATTGCTGGACAAGTTCCTTGCTTTTTTTGATCGCAAAGGAAAAACCAGTTTGGAAACCATGCTGAATCGGTGGTACACCGCGCTGGAGAAGGAGTACCTCAGCCATATAACGGGATAAGGAGGGCAGCAACATGACAGAGAAGAACAGAATCTACATCACCCATCTCAAGGTCACGGATGTCCCGTGGCACCGGCTCACCACCGCCTATGGCCGGGGGACGGAGTTTCCCGCTCACCTGGCTGTGCTGGAGCAGATGCGTGATTTGGCGTCCGTCAAAGAGTCTCTCTATGAGCTCACCACCAACATGGAGCACCAGAGGACTCTTTGGCACACTACCCTTTTGGCATGGTGTTCCTGTGCCGAATTCTGGGCAAAGGCCCTCACCAGACAGCGGGCGGAACCCCGCAGCCCATTTCCTGGCCGGGGAGCTGCTGGACTTCTTTGCCTGCATCCTCCAGTGCTTCCGCGACGGGGATGAGATGGAACACGCCGAGCCGCTGCCGCAGTTCTCCGATCTGCTCCGGGAAGAATATCTGTGGTCGGAAGAATACGACGAGGAAGCGGATGAGATGCGCTACGAGGAGGACGAAGTGTTCCCCGCAGATGAGTTTTACAGCTTCTATTATGACTCCTGGCAATCGGTGGAAGCCTACCGGGATATATTGGAGCAAGTCCCGGCAGAGTTTGCCAAGCCCGCTGCCGAGGTGCTGGAACTGCTGTAAAGGAGGCCGCGCCGATGTTTGAAGAATTCTATGAGATGTACGAGCCCGAGGAGCAGGAAGTGGTCGCTCTGATTAATCGCTGCATTGGGGGCGGATATAACAACAGGGGCAACTTTTGGCAAATGACCGTTGTGACACTGGGCATCGTGTTCTGTGACACCGGCAAGGTCACCACCAAAGAGGAGCGGCTGGAGTGGCCAGTCACCGACGAGGAACGAAACAGTGACAAGGGCTGGGGACGCTTTCATAACGAGCAGATCTGCCGCCTGAAGATCCGCCGGATGAAAGAAGAATTGGCAAAAGATCTGGTGGCATGGCCCTGGTGTATCTCCCAGGTAGTCAAGGCCCACGAGGACTGCCCGGAACTTCAGACCGTTCTGGACGAGTACCACAAGCCGGTGGTGATCCAGGACGAGGTGCTGGGTGAGCTGAAGCTGGACAAGGACTATGATACCTTTGAGGGCGAGATCCAGTGGTGCGGAAAGGATGTGCTCCTGTCTCTGGAAGTCAATGCGGAGAGCAAGCCATCTTGGACTCGTGCCCGCAGCGCCGCCAAGAAGCTGCTGGCCGACTGTGACACCTGGGACAAGGCCATGCGGGAGCTCGCGGCAAAGAACCTGACTGGGCTGGCCAACGACTGGCTCTCTCAAGATGAAGAAAACCCCCGCGACCCGGAAACAGACCCCATTACGGAGGAAGAATTTGCCCGTCGAATCAGCATGACCAGCCTGTCCGTCACCTCCGGGGGCAGCTTCACCGCTTGGTTTGACTGCGACGAGATGTTCACCGACCATGCAGTGACAGTCTACGGCTCCTTGAAAAAGGGCCTCAAAGCTGCCAACATTGAGGGGTAAGGAGGATAATATTATGAAACTGAATTGTAAGCGCATTGATTTTACATATACGCCTGGCGAGGAGATCTTCACCTTTCCCGAGGAATCGGGACTACCCTTTCTCTTCGATGTAGAGGAGGAACTGACTGCTGATCTTGCCGCCATGGATGCGGTGGGAGAAATGCTGGATGAGGCGGAGAAATTGGCGGAGAAGGCCAAAGCCGCCATCAAAGCGGCGCTGGCGGACGAGGACAGCCGCTACCATAGCGTTGTGACATTTTTTATGGAGTTCCACCGGGACGATGTAGGCCCGGATATTGCGGCGGAACTTTTTCCGGGAACCGACCCGGCCAAGCTGTCCTTTGCCGAGATGGTGGACTTTTTGAAGCTCAAGCGGTTCGGCAGTCTGGTGGATGACGAGGTGAATCAGCAAGTTTTCATTATGGATCTGTCCTTCAACCCGGAGATCACCGACGAGCTGATGGTAGTCTACTTTGATTTAAACCAGGAGATTTTCTGTATTACCCATGAAAGCTGAATTTGTTGCCTGTATTTTTGAGCCTGAGCCTGTCCAGTGGGGGCTGATCGGGGTGACCCTTTCCTGTGGCGGCTTCTGAAGGAGCGGTATCAGGCGGTGGAACTCAATGGCCAGCTGTATCCCCCAATGTTCGAGAAAAGACTGGGAAATCCTCCACATCTTTGCGGATTTGACCGGAGAGCTGCCGGAGCCGGGCAAACACTACTATGTAGATCAATTTGCCAAAACTCATGTAGGAATGTCCACTGGTTGGATAAGCGGAGATTTTTGGCAGGCTACGGCAATCCCACTATTGATGGAACGGCTGGAGCAGGCCAATCGTTCATAAAGGGACGCCAGGAAAGGGAGGTGCGGCGATGAGACAGAACAGTAATCAGACAAAGCATCTGCCCACACTTCTGGTTCAGCAGATCCGCCTGCAATGGTATAAAGACTGTCGGGGCGGAAATGCCGCCGCACAGCGGAACCAGTATCCCAGAGCCATGCGGCTGCCGAAAGACTTCTTCTTATTTCGGTCTGTGCTGTGAGTGGTATCTGGAGCAGAAAAAACTGAACTGGGCGGCTGACTTCCAATTCGCTCTGTTTCCTTACCTGGTCAACGGGATCAAAAACCATTTGGAAGAAGCCTATTTTCGGGATATGTCCGGCTGTGAACTGGCAGAGATTGAACAGGCTGTCGGTGAAAAATGCCAGCCTATCGGTCATATTGGCTACTACTACCCGGCAGAAGTTTGGATCTCCGAGTATGGGAAACTGTATGCGAAATATGAGTATCAGGATGAGATTGAGTGCTTTCCCGATGTGTTTGCCCTGATCGAACGGGAACTGCGGCAGTGCAAATTTGATTCCGCTGCCATGAAAACTGTGGAGGCACTGGACGGAAAACGATGAAACAGGACTTTACGATTTGGCGCAATCAAATATTGCAGAATCCGTGGGATATTGAAGAACCGCTGTGGCTGGAAAGCTGCAAAATGAGTTAGAACCGAAAACGGAGACGGAAAACGGCTATGGATTATTTGAAAGATATTGCGTGAAAACCCTGATTTGGCGGATGAATTTGATTCGCTGTTTGACTTCTTCCTGCTGGATGAGTTGTCCCCGCGGGATGAGGCGGATGGCCGATGCAACCTTCACCTGCCCGGTATGGCTTTTGCCAGAGACGGCTCCGGCGGGGAATACCACCTGTTGGAGGACGGCTCCATCGGCTATTACAGCAGCGAGGGAGAGGCGGGCCGCCTGGCCGAGAGCATGGACGACCTCTTTTCCCTGATCGTGAGCTGCATCTGCTGGCAGGACTGCTGTGACGCAAACAGTATGTGGATGCCAAAACACTGGAGGAATATGGACAGAGGCAGCGCAACTCAACTTGGAAGATATGGATATGGACAGCTGGCGGCGGGTGTCTGATGCCCTCGGCATCCCTACCGATGAGCCGCCTCCGGTTCTGGAGCGGTTCCGCAAAGCAACCCAGCGTGAGCCTGTGTACCAGTGTATATTTCACGAGGACGATGGAAGCCTGACTGAATCATACGGCCTGATGTTTGAATGAGAAAGGAGAAATTACGATGAAATCATTTGATCCCAACTACAAACTGCTGGACGAGATGTATCAGGACGATTACTATCCTGCCTTTCTGGTAAACAAAGTAAAGGACGAGCTCCAGAAAGTCATCGACCTGTTGGAGAGCGGCGAAACCGCCACCGATGCGGTGCAGGAAACGCTGGACGAGGCGGTCTGCGGCATCAACGATCTCCAGGAGGAGTTTGACGAGAACGACAGCGAGATCGAAACCGTGGCCCGGGAATGTATTGCAGCCAATGTGGCCTACATTCTGGAGTGGTTCAACATTCCCCATTGATATCGAGGAGGCCATCCGGGAACGGGACTGGTGAACCTCATGGCAGAAAAAAAAGAACTGGCCGTGATGAGTGCGGCAGCCTGTTTTTGAAAGGCTCATCAAAGATGATGGGGCTGTGCCCGGAATGCTGGCTCATATTCTCTATGGCTACCGGAATTGTCCCCATCATTTTCAGGATGGCCGGTGTGTGAACTGCTACTGGGACGGCTCAAAGAGCGTGTACATCAAGAAACAGAATCAACAGGAGGAAACTTATGCTCATATGCCGAAACAACCGAATGGCTGAACAAATATGAATCCATCAAAGACAAACTGGCATGCAAAACAGACCTGGACGCCCATTTCACAGAGAGAGTGATTGGGAACATGGAGGTGAATGTGCTTGAGATTGGGGCCGTCCACTTTCCTAGCGGAACAATCTTTGCCTGCGATCCGCTGGTGGAGCTGGAGGATACACCGCCCTTTATACAGACAATCCCTGCCGGAACTTATCCCGTGAAGATCTGTGTGGTGCCCAGTGAGAAATATGGCGACCGCTACGCCTGCGCCAAGGTGGAGGTCAGCGGGGAAAAGCCTGTCCGCTATGAGCTGGGTATGACCGGCAACGAGAATCTGGACGAGGAACCGGACGAGGGCGAGTATTTCGGCTTCGGCGTAGACGCCGGTATGGGCTGCGTGGCGGACATCCAGACCCAGGCGGCTTTCAAGGAATACTGGTCCAAGCGGCTGGAGGAGGACCCGGACATCGACTTCTACAACGACCTGTTCTGCGATCTGCTGGAGGAAAACGCCAAAGCCCACCCTAAATATCAGGGAGACTACGGCGACTGGCTCAACTGGACGGTGCCTGACACGGACTGCAATTTGCCCATCTTCGCTTCTGGCTGGGGGGACGGCTCCTATCCGGTCTACTTCGGCTATGACGCAAAGGGCGAAGTCTGCGCCGTGTATGTGCGCTTCATCGACATTGAAGCCAGCTACAAGGAACAGGCGTAAGGAGGAAAACAGTGATGGAATGGCCGAAACGGGCGCGGACGGCGGACTGGGAGAACGGTGTCCTGATCTTAGACGGAGAGAAGCAGTTTGAAGTCCCGGAGCTGACCGCAGAGATCATGGAGCGGCTGGCTGGTTACACCCTGGTGGGTTTCCATGTGAAAGGCTATCCGGTGACGGATGAACTGCTTGCCCCCTTTGCCGAACACAAAAGCATGGCCAACTTCGGCGTGGAAGACGGCGCACTCACTGACGCCTGTTTCCCCGTCTTTTCCGCTATGCCCAAGCTGCGCTATCTGTTGCTGGACGGCAATGCCGCCATCAACGGCAGCGGTCTGTCTGCCCTGCAAAGCTGCAAGCTGGATCTTTTCACTCTCAACCGCACCGGGCTGGACGACGCCGGGCTGCTCCAAGCGGCCTCCATTCCCAAGCTCTCCCACATTCAGATCGACCACACCGCCGTGACATACGAGGGCCTGCTGGCCATCGCTGGCAACAGCCGCATCGAGCCGGTGGCCCATATGCAGTTTACCAAGGAGCAGATGGAATACTTCTCTCAAATCCAGCGGGAAAAGGGCAAAAAGCCCGTCCAACTGGACGGGCAGGCGGCGGAGGAATGCCGCAGAGTGCTGTCTGCTTTCTTTGCCGAAATGACGGAGTGGGAGCAGTACATGGAACAGGCCGGGTTTGAAGACGCTGAGGCTGTGCCCCGCCTGCTGGTGATTGGGAGAAGTATGTGAGCGAAAAGCCCCGTCTGGGCTTCCGACCTCTGGGCCTCTCGTACAGCGCCCAGGGTACCTACAAGGGAGAGCAGTTCCTGGACGCGGAGCAGATCACCCGGAACAAGCTTTACATCTACACCAGAGAGAAAAACACCGGCTTTGACCGCCGCTTCCTCATGAAGCGTGTGGGAGAGGGCTGGATGGAAGATAGACGGTGTGCAGGAGCGGCTGGACGGCTGGCAGCGAACGGGATTGTGAGGCATCACATGGCATGGGAATATGAAACCTTTGGCCCGGACGGTCAATGCAAATTGTTTGGTGTGAACATCTTTGACTACGACTGGCAAACCACCGGCAAGCGAGTAAAAGTCCAAAAGACCCGATCTATCACCAAGACCATACCTTCGAGGTCTGGCAGGTGGAGATCGACGGGCAGATCCACCGCTTTGCCGCCGGGGAGTTCTCCAACTGTGTATGGGGATTCTATATGGAAAAGAACGGATGAGAGGAGCGTGGTGCCATGAAAGCCAGCGCCGGAGAGGTCTATACGGTCTATAACCAATATCTGAAACGCTACACCGCCTGTCAGGTGGCCTATATCGCGCCGCCGGACACGGTGAGCAAGAATCTTGGGCAGTGGTCCTCTCTCTGGACTGGGTGGGCGACGCCCCTCTGACAGCGGAGGAACTGCCCCATCTCCGCCCGCTCTACAAGGACTTCATGTACTGGCCCCGCGACCTCCACCTGCTGCGGGTGCCGTTGGAGGTCCCGCCCCAGTACACGCTGGTGGGTACCCTGCCGCCCTTCACCGACCAGCCCTGCCGCTCCTACGGCGGCTGGAGTGACGGCTACGATGTGTATCTCCAGATCCGAGTGGCAGGCCATTCCGGAGGAACGGCGGCGGGCCTTCAAGGAGGCCATGGAGAGTGACGAGGAAACGGAGATCGGCGGTATCCCGCTGAAGGTCAGCAGCCATCGGGTGACGGACCAGTACGCGCCATTCGATTCGGCGCTGGAACTAAAGGCGCTGCCTTGCCTCTCCGAACTCATCTGCCAGCGGTGGCACCCGGATCTGCTGGAGTTTTTGCGGGGAACCCCCTTCATTGATGAAGTGACTTTGCTGAACCACGGTCAGAGGACACTTGATCTGCGGGGCACCAGCATCAGAAAGCTGATGCTGGACATGACTGGCCTTCAGGAGCTGTGGCTGGGTGAGGGAACAGAGCAGCTCCTGTTCCAGAATAAGGGGCCGGATGCCTGTACCATCCATGCCCCCGAAGATGGCAGCGGTTTGACCCTCCAATTTATTTTGATCTGACCGGACTGGCTGCTGTCCATCCCCAC
>VOFD01002837.1_pt1 | contig 12694 bp, 21 predicted proteins | sample 5384101 | NCBI WGS metagenome assembly VOFD01 (sample SAMN12384723, study PRJNA508395) | human gut metagenome | isolation source: healthy gut C | host: Homo sapiens
CGTCGATAATGGTCACATAGTCCGCGGACACATAGCCCTCTTCCACCTTGTACCAGCCGTCCAGGGTCTCCAGAATGGTGAGGACCTTGCCAGTAGAGAAGGAGTCCACCTTCTCACTGTCGGTGCTGGGGGCGGAGCGGACATTCAAGGGGCCCTCCGTGACCTTGCCGTAGACGGGCTCCGCCACAGTGGGCAGCTCTACAGTCTCAGACAGCACTACATAATCGGTGGAGACATAGCCCTGAGTATCCTGGAAGGAGACCTGGTACCAGCCGCTTTCGGTAATACCAGACACCTCGATCTGGGAGCCGTCGGGGATGGTCTCCAGAACGGCGGCGTCGGTGCTGGAAGCGTTGCGCAGACGAAGACCGCCCTCGGCGTCCACTGTGCCGGACACAGCAAAAGCCGGAGCGATCATACCGGTGACAGCCAGCAGGCCGGCGGTCAGCTTGGCAGCAAAAGACTGAGAAAAGTGCATGGCGGAAGTCCTCCTGATCGTCATATCTCTGTTTCTGGAGCGCGGGCGGCTCTTTACTTCGTGCTCAGCGCCCGGTCCAGCCAGACCGCAGCTACGTCCATTGCGGCGTATAAGCTGTCCTTCTCTGTCTTTTTGACCACCCGGTCCCGGCTCTTCAGGTCGGGATCGGTCAACTGGCAGCTGAACGGCCACCTTGGTGGCTACATCCAGATCGTTCACCTTCTTGGTGGCCAGGATCTGGAGCATGATGATATATTTCTCGGCCATTGTGCCGTAGTAAATCAGGTTGTCTTTCCGGCGCAGGGGATGGCCTTTATAGGAAAGAGGGATTTTTTCAGACGCCATGGTCTGCCTCCTTAAGGAAATTTTAATGTTGTAACCGAATTGTAACACATTTGAAACCCTTTGTCAAATACTCTCATCTAATTTTTTCTGGGCGCAAAAGTCAAGATTAAATTGCAAAAACCTGAAAAAGTTTTTACCCCAGGGCGGCCAGACCTTCGGCGAAGACTTCGTCAGCGGACCGGAAGCCCAGGATTTCGCGCGGGTAGGCGTTTAGCCAGCCTTCGACGGCCTGGATCGACTTCGCCGTCACCTTCCCGAAGTCGGTCCCCTTTGGGAACCAGCGCCGGATCATTCCGTTCGTGTTCTCATTGGTCCCTCTCTCATAGGAAGAATAGGGGTGACAGTAAAAGACGGTCGTCCGCTTCCCTTTGTGCAGACAGGACCGTTCCAGGCCCGCGACGTCAGAAAACTCGCTCCCGTTATCAACTGTTATCGTTTGAAATACTTTGCTGAACAGTTTCCCGTATCTGCGTTCAAGGCGGTCCAGGGCGGCGACGACGCTTCCGGTGGTCTTGTCCTTCATTTTGATCATGATTTCCTTCCGGGCCTTACGCTCCGTCAGGACCAGAAGCGTTTCCTTCGTCTTCTTCTTGCCTTCGACACAGTCCATTTCCCAGTGTCCGACTTCCTCGCGGGTCGTCGATCTCCGGGGCGCTTCTCAATGCTCTTTCCAGCCGACGCCCTGGCGGCCTTCTTGTTCTTCTTTACCTTCGTGTAGGGCCGCTTCTGCTTCCCCTTGCATGGAAGGTGAACCATTTCCAGTGTCAGGAACACGCCCTTCTTGATGTAGGAATACAGGGTCGCTTCACAGATCGTCGTGTCGAACCGGATTCCCTTGACCTTGATTTCGCCCAGGACGGCGGCCGGGGAATAGCCGTCTTCGACGATCCGGCGTTCGATGTACGCGGCCAGGCGGTGATCCTTGCCGATCTTCAGGCCAGGCCCCTTCGCGGCCAGGTTTTCCCGGTATGCGGCTTCGGCTATGTCCGGGCTATACCGTTCTTCTTCGGTCCAGTCCGAATTTCGGTGGATATACCGCGCCCCGTTTCAGTTCGTTGTAAATCGTGTTCCGGTGGACGCCGATTTCGTCGGCGATCTCCTGGACACGCTTCCCGCATTTCAGGAACGATTCGATCCGAAGGCGGTCGTTCCAGGACAGGTGTTTGAATCTGCGTCGCTTTGCCATGTGTACTTCCCCTTATAGCAAAAAAAGGCCCCGCCTCGCTATTATGGCAAGGGTGGGGCCTTCGTGTGTGTTCAAATAAGTTCGCGCGGGTGGACGCCCAGGAAGTCGGCGATCCGAAGGGCAACGGTCAGGGAAGCGCCTTCGATTTTTCGTTCCCCGCTGTCGAACTTCTGGATCGTCCGAATGTTGACGCCGGTTCCTTTCGCCAGGGCGGCCTGTGTCAGCCCCCGTTCACAGCGCAAACGCGCGATCGTCGTTTCGCTCTTTGTGCTTCCGGATTTCATGTCGATCCCGCCTTCCTTTTTTTGTTCTGCCTACATATTACGACATTTTGGCCGTAATGTCAATAGGAAAAATCCCACGGTTCTTCCGTGGGATCATTCTTCTTCCGGTTCAAGTAGTTCTTCAATGGGGACTTGAAGGACGGTCGCGAAGGCGCGAAGTTCGTAGTCCATGACCAGCCGGTGGCCGGCTTCGATGTTGCTGATCGCGTCCTGGGCTATGTTCACGCCCAGCGTTTGCATTTTCGCCGCCAGGGTTTCCTGTGAAATGCGTTTCGCCAGACGCGCCATTCTGACGCGCTCCCCGCATATATTCCGCCGTCCGTAGTAGCCCAGATTCTTCATGTGGTCCTCCCTGGGTATGGTCATGTGCAATATTCTATTTGACGTTACCATAAACTATGGTATGATATTATTGGCATGAACCATAATTCCAAAAAGGGAGGATTGAAAAATGGGCTGGAAAATTGGCGGTGTTCTGACTTTGGTTCTGGCTGGTGTGGCCGCGCTTGTGTCTGCCACGACGCCGGCGGAGTACAAAACAGGGATTGAATGGGGATCGCGGCGATCTTCCTTGTCCTGGCGGTTTTGTGCTTCTGGCGTGGTTCGAAGGCAAGCGCAAGGAAGAAGGCAGAACAAGAAGACAGGAATGAAACGTATATGTCCGACCAGGACCTTCAACAGATACAGGCGGGGAACTCCTGTTCTGTCTTCGGTCCCTGTGATCCTGGACGACGGTGAACAGGCTCACTCTTCGCGCCGGCGCGACGTTATATCACGAAGAAGAAGGCCGTCGGCCGGACCGGTAGCGGCGGCGGGATCAGCGTTCGCGTTGCGAAGGGCGTGTCTGTCCGTTCCGGCGGCGGGGCCAGTCAGACGGTTTATGATGACGTCACTGACGCCTTCGCCGGCCGTGTGGTTCTGACGAACAGACGGATCGTGTTCCTGGCAAAACAGAACGGCTTCGACTGCAAGCTGTCCGCGATCTCCGCGATCGCGCCGGAAGGCGACGGGCTTATGATCCAGGCTGGGGCGAAGTCTTATGGCCTGGCCGTAGCGCAACAGGGCCACTTCGCGAAGGTTCTTGAAATAGTCGCCAGAAAATAAAAAAGGGCGGACGGGTGTTTCCCGTCCGCCTTTCTCATTTCATGCGCTTGTTGATTTCCCTGGTGATCTTTCGGCTGACTCTGGCTTGCTGGTTGTTCTTTGTCCGCTTCACGGCTCGTTCCATAGTGAAATGGCCGCGCACATATCCGCCCTTCGGGCCGACGAACATTCCGCCTTCCGGGCCGTCCCGGTTATAGACGAAGGTGTTCCCTTCCCAGTGGCCGGGGACGAAGTGACTTCGGAATCCATGTTCCAGGTGGCTGGCATAGTCCAGGGGTTGTAAAACGGACGATGAACCGGCGGCCGGCGCGCTTCGCGGTCTGGTCGCTTTTCCAGTTTCGGCGGTAGTCGCCGGTGTTGACGATGTCCGGAACGTCGGTTGTGCAAATTTTCCTTGCTTCTCCGACGGCGTACACGCCTTCGCCGACAGCGATCTTTGACATGATTTCCGGAACTTCATCGGTCAGGGTTTGAAGGCCGCCGATAAACTGGACCAGGTCGTTCTTTTTTACGCTCACGGCGCGCCCTCCTTTCTGTTAGACCTTGCGGAGATTGGCGGCGTTGACGGCGGCCGTGACGGTTGCGCCGACGCCGATCACGACGCGGTCGCCGTTGACCTGGATCACGTCGTAGGTGTCATAGTAGGTTCTGAAGGACTTCCCGTCATAGGTTACGGCGTTCAGGACCTTCACCTTGTCGCCCTTCTTGAAGGACTGCGACGCGGTCCCGGACGGAATCTTGATCTTCTGGCCGACGCGGATCAGGTTCGGGTTCGCGATCCCGTTGTAGGCGGCGATCTCCTGATAGGTGGTCCCGTACTTCGCCGCGATCGCGGACAGGGTGTCGCCCTTCTTCACGGTGTAGACGGTCACGCCCTGGGCGGCTCCGGCGTCAGGGGCGGTGTCTGCCACGCCCAGGCGGCGGTTCACTTCGGCCGCGATCTCCCCGTGTCGGTTATACAGATAGTCGCCAGGACAGGACTTGTTCGCGTAATCACGATGAACGGTCATATTACAGCCGTTTTTGTGGTTCACGCGGTCCGCCTTCTTGGTGGACCACACAAGTTTCTTGATCCCGTTTCGCTTACAGATGTCGGTCACAAGGTCGAGAAGGGCGGTGAAGGCCCTGTCATTTACGGCGTAGGGGTGTTTGGTGTCACTGGCGACCTCAATCGTCACGGCGCGGTTATCGTTCGCGGCGTTGGAACTGCACCAGGAACGGTCCTTTTCCTCCACATACATTCCGATCTTGCCGTCGGTTCCGACCCCATAGTTCGAAGACGCCTGGCGCGACGTAGGGGCGAAGATATTCCCCAGGGTTTCGACCGTACACTGACCGACTACACAATGAATTGTGATGTGTCGATCTTGTGGTTTCTGGGGCTGTTCTTATTGGGTGAAATGCGGGTATAGTCCACAAGTGGGCTGTTACTCATAGTTGATCACTTCCTTTTCTTTTCCCTGGGTGTCGGACGTGCCGGCGTTCAGGATTTCGGTGAACTTCACGAAGGCTTCCTTTGATGTACTTGCAGGACACCAGAAGAACCGCGCCGATGATCACCAGGTCAGCGAAAAGGTCGGTGTACTCCTGGGGGATCGCCCAGCCGACTTCGTTCGCAAACAGGGGAAGTGTGGTCAAGGCCACACACACAGGGTCAGGCCGATCGCGAAGGTCGCGATCTTGTAGGCGCTGTTGATCAACTTTTCGCGGTCGAATGGCTCGTGAAGAAGTTTGATGTTGTACCACAGGGAGAAGGTGACGTTCGCCAGGTATGCAGACAGGAAGATCAGCATAGACCAGCCGATACTCACCAGATTTTCGACGATACTGTTAAACATAGGGGTCACGCCTCCTTTGTGTCGTTGTAGATTTCCGGGCCATACTTCTTCCGAAGTTTGATCCGGTTTTCCGCTTTGGCTTTCGAATAATAAAAGCCGGTGGCGGCCGCAGTTTCAGCGAAGACAGCGGGGATCAGATAGGCAGGGGCGACGTGTCGCCAGTCCTCCATACCATGACCAGCGTGAAGGCGGTCACGATGATCGTGACCGCCCCCACGACGGAAATGATGATTTTGGAAAACTCGCGCTTTTTCGCGCGCCTTCCGCCTGTCATGCCCTGTTCTCTAGGTTTTCCAAATCTTCGATCCTGTGGTTCGCGACCTTGATTTTTTTCTTCAAAGGACGGCCTGGGCTTCTTCCAGACTGTACGTCCTTTCGATCACCGAATTATGTTTGTCGACCTTCTTTTCCAGTTCTTCCAGCCGGTAGGCGATCAGCGCGGAACTTTTCTTGTTGGCAAAATACGAACCGCCCAGGGTCCCCAGAAGGGACAGGACGGCTATAATAATTCCTTCCATTTCATTTTCTCCCTTCGAAGAATAAGGGCGTCCCCGGTTGTGGGGACGCCCGTTCTTCCTGGTTACTGGGCGTCAATATAGCCCATTTCTACCAGGTACGCCTTCACGCGCTCACGAAGACCGCGCGGGACGTCGTCGATCGTGATCTTTTCAAGGATCACTTCGCCAGCATACAGACGAACCAACATTTGAAGCACCTCCTTCCCAAACAGGATTTTCACAAGGAATATAAAAACGGCGGACCACATTAGGCCACCCCTGTTTTCCGTGTTATTCTCCGCCTTGATAGCGGATTCGACTTTCTCGCGAAGTCTGGCGGGAACTTCGTCGATCTTCATGTTCCCGGAAGACACTTCGCGGACGTACAATTCTACAAGTGCGCTCATTTTTGACCTTCTTTTTCTTTACGCGAACACGACGTCGCAGATTTCCATAATGCACCCTTTCAGAAGTTCATTTTCGGATTGCAGTTGTTCAATGGTCTGTTCCGACTCCGTTTTCGGGTTCATTGGTACGAAGTCACATTCTTTCGGATCAAACATGGTTCTCCCTCCTTTATGCGAAACGGACGGTCGCCTGGATCACTTCGATCTGCTGGGTCCCCTTCGTCAGATAGAAGCGATAGGCCAGGCCGAAGCCCTTTGCAACGGTGGTATTCTTGAAGGTGTGGACGAACTTCCCGACCTTGCTTGTGATGTCTTCCCAGGCAGGGGCTGTCGTCGAACGGGTTGTTCGTGACCTCGACGTGAAGGGTCGCGTCGGCCGGGTGATCCGCCGGGTACAGGGACAGGAAGACCTTTTCGACCTTCGCGTCCGTGGCGATCGCGCGGGACGCGGCGATCCGGGTGACGGTACGGCTGAACGTGATCAGCCGGGTCGCGCTTCCGCCGGCTCCGTCGGTGACGTAGATTTTCAGGACGTGGGACCCGGTCAGAAGGCCGAAGCCATACGTCGGACAGGTCCGCCGTGTTCTGGGTCCCGCTCGTGGCCGTGTAGGTCCGAAGGGTGATCGTTTCCGACCCGTTGGTCACGGTTTCCGTAACGGTCAACGTCTGGGACGCCGCTTCGCCGTCGGTGACGGTGTACTGGTGGGGAGAACGGGGCCGTCTTCGCGCCGACATTCTGGTCGCTTCCGCTGATCACGGGGTTCGTGTTGTAGGAAATGGCCTGGGCGTTTCCGGTCCGGTATGCAGATTCCGCGCCGTTGGCGTCGACCGCCTTCACACGGACCTGGTAGTTCGTCCCGCTCGACGGGACCGTGTCGACGATGGACTTCGCGGACGTGATTCCGATCTGGGTGTAGGCTCCGGAATCGACCCGGCGTTCCCAGACGTAGCTGATCGCGTTCGCCTTCCGGGTCGGTGGACCCGCCGGTCGTGATCGTCAAGGACTGGCCGGCGCGCGGGGTCCCGTGGGAAATGGACGACGGGGTCGTGGGCGGCTGGTTCCATTGAAGGATATAAGCCCCGTCTGTGTCCGTTGTATCGGATACCAGGGTGTCAGGGGCCAAAAACAAAGCCGGGCGAACGCCGTGCCGTGGCCGTTGTACGCATGGTCGCTGCCCAAACGGCCGTCGGGCCCGCCATGCCGCACGCCGTCCGCGTCGCCGGCGTACGGGGTGAGAAGCCACCACCACCAGGGGGACGAAGCGTTCAGGTTGGAACTGGTATATTCGGACTTGCTGACCGCTTCGGCGGTAGGGTATGCAAGGCGGCTGTTGTTGTCGGTAAACAGGGGCCACTTCGTTCCCTCTGCGATTCCGTTTTCGTTGCCCAGGCCGACTTCGGTCATAGTCAGAAGACGGACCTTCCGCGTGATCTGCTCCGAACCGCCGCCGTCAGTGCTGGACTTCGCGACGGTGATCGTGTCGTTCAGAAGGGCGTCCCGGAAGTCCTGTTCGAAGCCGTTCAGGAAGCCGGCTTCCGCCTCGTATTCGTTGTAGTTGGACCAGACGTTCGCGTTATCAGGCGGGGCGTCCTGTCCGTGCTGGGCGCTGTACCAGCCGCCAGGGCCGGCGGCACTGTTCAGCCATTGAAGCAGATTCGCCACGGCCGCGCGGTTGTTGCCGTAGTTCCGGCGGTCGCTGTTGGAGTTGGACGGCTCCTTCGCGTCGAAGCATTTCAGGGAAATGATTCGTTCCGTCACCAGGCCCACGCGGTCCGACGCCTGGCGGCCGACCTTGAAGCGGATCACAGCGCCGTTATACTTCGTGTTGACCGACTTCACGATCGCGCCGACGGGAAGCGTCGACAGTTGTTTTGACATGATATTCCCCCATTTCTTTTCTGAACAGGTCGTAGAACAGTTCGTCCGTGTTCCTGATCAGGTGGTAGCTGTTGCCGTGTGCGGCGTGGCCGACCCAGGAAGAATAAGACTGGACCACAGTTTCGAAGGTGATCCGCCCTTCGTCCAGAAGGTGGCGGAACTTCTTCAATTTCCGCCTGATTCGGTTCTTGCTTTCACGGCGTATCTTGCGGACGACTTTTCCGCTGTCCGTCATGTACGTCCGGAAGCCCAGGAAGTCGATCCCCTGGGACAGCGGAAACACGGCCGTTTTGTGATTCAATTCCAGCCCCAGCGGGACCAGGAACTTTCTGATTTCTTCCAGACAGTAAAGCAAATATTCCTTGTCCGGGTGGATCAGATAAAAGTCGTCCATATAACGGCCGTAGAACTTGATTCCCAGACGTTCCTTGATCATGTGATCCATTCCGGACAGGTACAGGACCGCGAACCATTGTGAAGTGTGATTCCCGATCGGGATTCCCGGCCCGTCGGTGGAGTCGATGATCAAATCAAGAAGCCACAACACGCCGGGATCGTCGATGATCCGGCGAAGCTGTGACTTCAAAACGTCGTGATTGATTCTGTAAAAGTATTTGCTTATATCACACTTCAAGACCCAGCCGTCCGCCCCGAACTGCCTGTAATACCGTTGCATGAACGATTTCAGACGATCCAGGCCGAAATGTGTTCCTTTGCCTTTCTGACTGGCGTAGTTGTCATAAATGAACGTCTTCGAAGACGCGGCCCCAGGACGTTGTCGCACAGGCTATGCTGAATGATCTTGTCACGGAAGCCGTTATACATGATCAGGCGTTCCTTCGGCTCGTGGACCAGGAAATAGTTGTAGGGCGACGGGCGGTATTTCCGCGACGTCAGAAGGAAGTGAAGGGCCATTAGATTTTCCAACAGGTTCACTTCGAAACGGACGACAGCGTATTTCCACCGTTTCCCCTCTGGATTCCAGGTAGGCCGAATAAAGCCGATTAAAGTCGGCCATGACTTCAAAGTCAGAAGGCGGTTTCTGTTCAGTGTTCTTCATAAAATGCTCCTTGCCGCTTACAGTCCGGGCGTCGTAAAGCCGAAGCCCTCGCGTCGACAATCATGTGTTTACCCTGGCCTTTCCGGCGTCGGGAAGGATATGATCTCCTTTGTTGGGGTCCTCTGCTTTCAGGCTCGTCGCCTTACTCGGTCGCGTTTTCCACCAAATCCGGGCGAACGCCGTTGTTGCCATTCCAGGCGTTGTTGTTGTTCAGGTTGCCGTCGGAATTGACGTTGCGGACGTTGTTCGCGTTGCCGGCGTTCGGGGTTACAGATCATACCCTAATATCATTAACCTTCCGTCTGGGTGGGCGGCTCCGCGACCGGCGCTTCGGCCTTTTCGGCCTTCTCGGCGGGCGCTTGCTCTGCCTTATACCAGGCGGCGGCCATGAACTTAACGTCAAGGGTGATCTTCGTCCAGTATTCGAAGGTCCCCTTGTCGATATAGCCGCGCTTCTTTGACAAGTTCGATGAAGAACAGAAGCATTTTACAGGCCGTCAGGGCGTCCCGTTGAAGGGTCAGCCGGCGGGCCTTGTCTTCTGCGCTCCGGATCGGATAGATTTCATTCGCGGCCAGAAGTTTTTCATAGATCGACAGGACGTGATCCTGAATCCGGTTGACCAGTGTGAAGCGGACCTTCTTCGGGAAGTGCTTCGTGTTGTCGGTCAGGTTCAGGGTGTAGTCGATCAGTTTTGACGCAACAGGAAGGACGTGAAGGGGACTTTCCATTCCCATTCGTCTTCCGCTGATAGTTTTGCCGGGTTCCCATTGATACACCTTCGTTTCCTGATTCTCTCGACCGTTTCGCGCCGGCCGGAATAGTCGAAGCCATAGTCCCGAAGGACGACGACCTGTTCTTCGCCTTCGTAGGTCAGGCCGCACAGGACGACGGCGTCGCCCCCACAGCGGCCGCACACGGGCCGAAGTTCGGTGAACAGGTTAGATAATAGGCAAGACGTTTCCGCCGGCGTACAGGCGAAGCGGGTCACAGATACAGCCGGTTCTTCGCGGCGTCCAGAATCCCTTCGGGAAGTCCGGTTCCGTCGTAGCCCTTCCATTGGTTCAGTTGGGCCGTGGCGAAGGTGTGGGTCACGGTGGTCCGGTGAAGCCGGTGTCAAGCTGCTCCTGGATCGCGGAAATGTCGAAGTCCTGGCGGCGCTGTACGGCTTCCACGCTTTCGCCGGTGGTTTCCTCGATCTGGGAAGCGTCGTGGCCGTGGACGATCGGCGCGGAGTAGGCGACCATTTGCGCGTGGTCACATAGGACCCGCTTCCGACGTCCACGGTGATCCCGCTGTTTTCCTGGTTCGTGACGACCACGGCGACGTCGTGGACGTGGACCGTGTCGCCTTCGCCGTCCATGCCAGCGCGGCCCATGAAGGAATCAGGCGGAAGAATGTTGTCGCTGTCTTCTCCGTCCAGCCAGGAATAACTGAACATGAAGGGCGATTCGTTTTCGTCCAGGGCGAAGGCCGCGACCTCTCTGACATATACGGCCGCTTCCAGGCCGGCGTTCGTCACCTGGACAGGGATTCGCATATAGGAAGGGTTGCTTTCGACGAAAGTCTTTTCGCCGATCTGGGTGTTCACATTGATCGGATTGACAAGGGCTGTCAGCGTGTTCGGGCTGACCTGGGCCACGCCGTCGCCGGCGGCCGCGCTGGTCAGGACAAGCTGTTTCCCGGCCGCCAGGAAGGCGGTCAGGACTTCCGCGCCCTTGTCGGTGATCGTTGACTTAAATCGTGCCATTCGTGTTTCCTCCTTCTGGGTGGTGTTCGTGGCGGACCATATTGACCATAGCGGCCCCGACGACCGAAGCCGGGCGAAGGACGGTCTGTGGGATCGCCGTTTGAAGCAACAGGACCAGGTTCGCCGGGATCATCTGTCCCAGGGTCGCCGCCAGGGCGTCCCGCTGTGTAGCCGGACAGGCGGATTCGAATGAACAGTTCATAGGCGTCATTGTTCAGGACGACCTGGAAGTCGTCGCTGACCGTGGACAGATACTTCAAAAGCGCCCTGTATGTGTAGGGAAGCTGGTCCAGGTACGCGATCAGGATTCTTTCGCGGCGCGCTTCCAGGGTGTCCCCAGGGGCCGCCACAAGCCCCAGAATCGCTTCCCAGCGCCGACAGCCATATTCGGACAGGCTGACCAGGAAGAAGTCGTCTGGCGCGCCCTGGACGTCCTGGACGGCCTTTGTGAACTCCGGTTGTTCGGCGGTTGCGATCTGGCCGAACTCGATCAGGTCTTGAAGGTAGCGCGGCCAGTATTCTTTAAGTTCCATTCGTCACCGCCCCCAGAACTGGGATCGCTTCGGCGTCCAGGGAAATATTCGCGGTCCCCTGGTTGATCGTTGTCCCCGTGATGTCGATGATCCCGTCCACGTTCAGGACCTTCGTTTCGATCTGACTGACGCGGACGATCAGATTTTCGCTGTCCGCCCAGGTCCGGGTCAGGTCGTCTAAGTAGGACTGGATCGCCGCCTTTACTGCTTCCTGCGTGGTGGTCCAGGACGCCCCGCCCTAAAAGGTCAGCGTGAAGGACACGTCGATCGTCGTCCCGGTGACGCCGGCGACCGTGACGACGTGGCCGATCGGGGCCAGACCGACGCCGGTCCCCTGGGTCCCCACGGGGTCGATCGCTTCCTGGACCTGTTTCACCAGTTCGGAAGACGGGACGCCCCATTCGCTGTCCACCAGAACAATTTTCACGGTTCCGCCACCGTTCCAGACAGGAAAAACTTTGACGGCTCCCACGCCGGGAAGAAGTTCGACCTTGTTTTTGTAGTCGGCGATATTCCCGCCGAACGCCTGGGATTCCAGGGACTCGAAGTAGCGGGTGCGAAGGGCGTCGTCGCTTTCTTCGTCTTCGCCGGGGATCAGAATGTCCGCCAGGCGCGCGGCCGCCAGGTCCGGGACGTAGTCGATCGGGAACAGGGTTCCGACATACTCATTCCCCACGACCCCGGCCGTTTCTGCCGTCATGCTGTACTGGCCGGCGGCGATCCGCTCCGTCACGACGAAGTTGATGTCGCCGCCAGAAAACCGGGTCCCGATTTCCAGGTCACAGCCGGACCCGTCCGCCTTCTCGAAGTAGCCTTTCCGGACCGCATAGGTCGCGGCTGTCCGGAAGACGCTTCTTTCCCGACACTTCTTCGTCAGGTCGTCCCCGGTTTCTGTGTCCGGGAAGGCCCGGTCCAGAAGGTAGGCTAATTCGATATACATGATCGCCAGTTCCGCCGCCGCCGGCGCGATCGCGTCGTAGACGATGGACCCTTCCCGCTTGTCCACGGAAGCGGACACGCGGGAAAGACAGCGGTCCATGATGTTTTCGAAGGTCATGTTCTCATACATTGGTTGTCACCGTCCTTTCAACGGGGATTTCCCCGAAGATCGTTTCCGCCGTGAAGCTGACGCGGGCGGTCCGCTTGTCGATCTGCTCGACCTGAAGTCGGTGACGTCGGTGATCCGGCTGTCCGCCAGAAGTGCTTCCGTGATTACACGCTTGATTTCACTTGAAAACACCGGATAACTTTTCCCGACGACCGCGTTCAGTTCGATTCCATAGTTCCAGGAATAAATCAGGTACGAAAACCGTTCCGTCATTAGGATTTTTATGA
>VOFD01002174.1_pt1 | contig 12690 bp, 21 predicted proteins | sample 5384101 | NCBI WGS metagenome assembly VOFD01 (sample SAMN12384723, study PRJNA508395) | human gut metagenome | isolation source: healthy gut C | host: Homo sapiens
GGAAGCCATTGATGCGCTGATGGAGCAGGGAGCGAAGGGCCTCATTTTTTGACGTGCGTTTCAATCCCGGTGGGTACACCACCGAATTGGTAAAGATCTTGGACTATCTCTTGCCTGAAGGACCCTTGTTCCGAAGGAGAGCTACGATGGTCAGACCAGTGTGGATTACTCCGATGCCCAGTGCGTGGATCTACCCATGGCCGTGCTGGCCAACAAGTCGTCCTATTCCGCTGCGGAGTTCTTTGCTGCCGCCTTGCAAGAATATGACGCGGCTGTGGTGGTGGGCGAACAAACCACTGGGAAGGGATATTATCAAAATACCTTTCGGTTAGTAGATGGCTCTGCGGTGGCCATTTCCACGGGGAAATACTTTACGCCCAAGGGAGAAAGCCTGGCTGGTGTCGGCGTTATGCCGGATGTGCCGGTCAAGCTGGATCAGGAGAGCTCCTGATGCGCTCGACCAGGGGATCTTGGAGAGGGAGAAAGATCTACAGCTCCAGGCGGCAGTTGCTGCACTGGAGGAGGCTGCCTAAGGTGGCCGCCCGCTACGTTTCCCAGAGAGGGGCCCTCGGAGGCGCCACGCCTCTTAGTCTATGAAAGTGTCCTGCAGGTTGGGCAAGGGCCGGTTTGGTGGTTGATTGTGTCAATTTCACAAATAGAACTTGACTGACCTGAGAAAATCTCTTATAATCACAGGCGAAACTGAAATTTGTGGATGCAAATCCGAAGAAAGGGCTCGATTTGTTATGGCGAAAGAATTCAAGCTAACCGCTGCAAGAGTCAAGGAACTGGAAGAGGAACTGAATTACCTGAAACTACCCGGATGCAGGAGGTAGTAGAGGATATTAAAGAAGCGCGCTCCCAGGGCGACCTGTCTGAAAACAGTGAATACGACGAGGCCAGAAATGAGCAGGCAAAGCTGTTTGGCCGTATCACGGAAATTGAGGATATCCTTGCCCATGCGGTGATCATTGAAGACGAAAACGAAGCCAGTGGTCACATTGGTCTGGGCTGTACGGTGCAGATTCAGGATCTGTCTTCCGGGGAGCTTCTGGAGTTCCGAATTACAGGCTCTCAGGAGGCTAATCTATGATGGGCAAAATGTCTGATGATTCCCCTTTGGGCGGGCTCTTGTGGGCCATGGTCCCGGGGAAGTGGTGACTGTGGAGGCCCCCCGGGCCGGTTTGAAGCTAAAATCCTCAGCGTGACGAGATAATACTATAGAACAGCAAGATTTGAGAGGTTATTATGGGAAAGTTTGTACCCGCATCTGAGATGTCTTTTGAGCGATCAGGTCCAGATCCGCCGGGAGGGGCTGGCGCAGCTTCAGGCGGAAGGCATGGACCCTTTGTCCAGACAAAGTTTGAGTTTGACTCTTGCAGCACAGAGAGATCAAGGACCATTTTGAGGCCATGGAGGGCAAAACCGTCTCCTTGGCGGGCCGCATTGTGAGCAAGCGCGGCATGGGGAAGGTCATGTTCTGTGATTTGAAGGATTATGCCGGCCGAATTCAGCTCTACGTCCGAATGGACGAAATGGAACCCGGAAGCTTATGACCGGTTTAAAAAATGGATATCGGCGACATTGTGGGGTCAAGGGGATGTATTCCCGCACCCAAAAGGGGGAGATTTCTCTCCGGGTCCACGAGGCGACCCTGCTCAGCAAAGGCCCTGCTGCCCCTGCCGGAAAAGTATCACGGCCTCAAGGACATGGAGACCCGCTACCGCCAGCGCTATGTGGACCTGATCGTCAATCCCGAAGTGCGCCGTACCTTTGAAATTCGTTCCAGATTCATCTCCCTATATTCGCCGGTTCCTGGATGAGCGCGGCTATATCGAGGTGGAAACGCCGGTGCTCAACACCATCGCCGGCGGCGCTGCTGCCCCGTCCCTTCATCACCCATCACAATACCCTGGACATCACCATGTATATGCGAATCGCACGGAGCTGCATCTGAAGCGGCTGGTGGTAGGCGGCTTGGACCGGGTTTATGAAATTGGGCGAATTTTTCCGGAACGAGGGAATGGACCCCAAAGCACAATCCGGAATTTACGACTGTGGAGTTGTACCAGGCGTATGCTGACTTTCACGATATGATGGATCTGTTTGAAGCCCTGCTCTCCGGGGCGGCCAAGGAGAATTCTGGGCACATATCAGATGCATTGGATGGGCGAAGACGTAGATCTGACTCCGGGGTGGCCCAGAATGACCATGGCAGAGGCTGTGCGGAAGTACTTGGGTGTGGACTTTATGTCTGTTACCACGGATGCAGAAGCAGGAAGCGCTGGCTGCTTCGGTGGGCGTGGAACTGGGGCCGGAAAAGGACCACACCTGGGGCAATTTCTTGTATGAGTGCTTTGACCAGAAGGTGGAGGAGCACATGGTGCAGCCCACCTTCATCACCATGCACCCTGTGGATGTCGCCTTTGGCGAAGCGGTCCCCAAGGACCCCAGACTGACGGAGCGCTTCGAGCTCTTCATCTGCCGCAGCGAGATGGGCAACGCCTTCTCCGAGCTCAACGACCCCATCGACCAGCGGCCCGCTTCCAGAAGCAGGTGGAGATGCGGGAGCATGGAGACGAAGAGGCTGGTATGATGGATACAGACTATATCACAGCCCTGGAATATGGTCTGCCCCCCACAGGTGGCTTAGGCATCGGAATCGACCGGTGTGTCATGCTCCTGACCGGCCAGGATAGCGTTCGGGAGGTTATTTTGTTCCCCACGATGAAGCCCATCGGCGGAAAAGACCAGTAAAATCAAGGGTTTCCGGCAACTCAAATCTTATTCGACAACAATTTTTGCATCAATAGGAAGAATTACGGCGTAGGATGCATTGTTGTCAGGCTAACATGCAATACGGCACATGCTGTTAAGAGAACATTTTTTGAAAGAAATTTCGGAAGGTGTTCTCTTTTTTTGTTGGGCGGCTTTGCTGTGACGGGGGAAAATATGCAGTAGTATCAAGAGCTATGGGCAAATTATTGTTCAGCTTTATTAGAAATAGATTGCAGAGGGGGCTTAACTGCCCTCAAAAATCAATCTCTAATAAAGCTGAACAATAATTCACCCATAACCCGTGACACTACTGAGAGATTGAGTATAAACAAAAATGTAGCAAAATGCGTACGCCGCCCGTGAAAATCACCTCCACCGGCGAAATGGAGCAGCGGTTCCGCTGAGATGGAGCAATGGGACCGCCTGGATTGAGCAGTCCCACCGCACAGGTTGCGTATGGCCAGGGTTGAGCCGCTAAGGTGTTATCAGTGTGTCCCAGCGTCTTGTTTGGGTTCGTATAAGCTCTCCGCAGCTATCGCAAAGGGAATCGAGCCCTCGCAGATGTCAGATTTCCTGCAGACCTTTCTGCTTGCGCATAGACTCCTGCCGCCAATTACCACGGTATAGGCATCGTGGACGCTCCGGCCGCAAATGGCATCTGCCAGAAGCGGGTCAGACAGCTTCTCCGGCCATCCCGGGATGTCAAATTGAGAACAGAAGATCGTGGAGTTTTGCTTATACCGGGACTCCACGATTTTCAATAAGTCCTTGGTTTCCGTGTTTACTTGACAGGGAGAACTTCATGTGGGGAAGGCGGCCAGTTTGATATGGGATTTGAGGCGGCTTACAGATGGAGGACCCGGTCCCGGATCTCCTGGGTTCGGCCCTGGTTCCAAAATTGGTGCCGATATAACCGCAGGTGCGGCGGGCTACGTTCATTTTGCTCTGATCCCGGTTGCCGCACTGGGGGCAGGTCCAGACCAGCTTGCCATCGGGATCTTCTTGGATTTCAATTTCTCCGTCATAGCCACAGACCTGGCAGTAGTCGGACTTGGTGTTCAACTCAGCGTACATGATGTTTTCGTAAATGAACTGCATGACCTCCAACACGGCATCGATGTTGCTCTGCATGTTGGGGACCTCCACGTAACTGATGGCGCCGCCGGGGCTGAGGCGCTGGAACTGCGCTTCGAAGGACAGCTTGGTAAAGGCGTCGATGGGCTCAGACACGTGGACGTGGTAGGAGTTGGTAATGTAGCTTTTTGTCTGTGATGCCGGGGATTTTGCCGGAAGCGCTGCTGGAGGCACTTGGCGAACTTGTAAGTGGTGGATTCCAAGGGAGTGCCGTAGAGGCTGAAGTCGATGTTGTGCTCTTTCTTCCATTTGGCGCAGGCGTCGTTCATATGCTGCATGACCGACAGGGCAAAGGGGTGGCCTCAGCGTCGGTGTGGGAGTGGCCGGTCATGTACTTTACGCACTCATACAGCCCGGCGTAGCCCAGGGGAGATGGTGGAGTATCCGCCGTACAGGAGCTTGTCAATGGGCTCGCCCTTCTGGAGGCAGGCCAATGCGCCGTACTGCCACAAAATGGGCGCAGCATCGGAGAGGGTGCCCTTGAGTCGGTTGTGGCGGCACATGAGGGCCCGGTGGCAGAGCTCCAGGCGCTCGTCGAAGATCTTCCAGAATGCCGGAGACAGGGCCAGTCAGGTACCAGTAAGGTGTGCCCTCCCGGACGTTGTCCTCCTCCAGGACGTAGATGAGCTTGGGGAACGCGGGCGTGATCCACACGCCGGCCTCGTTCTTGACGCCCCTCGCACCGCTGCAGGAGCATTTCCTCGATGATCATGGCCAGGTCCTTCTTTTCCTGCGGATTTTTGGCCTCATTCAGGTACATGAACACGGTGACAAAGGGAGACTGACCATTGGTGGTCATCAGCGTGAGCACCTGATACTGAATGGTCTGCACACCGCGGTTGATCTCGCTGCGCAGGGCGCTCTACGATCTCCTTCTTGCGCTCGGCAGAAACGTCCAGACCCCATTTCGGCCTTCTACCTCAGCGGCGATCTTCTTGCGGGAGACATCCACAAAGGGGGCAAGATGGGTCAGGCTGATGCTCTGGCCGCCATACTGGTTGGATGCCACCTGTGCAATGATCTGGGTGGCGATGTTGCAGGCGGTGGAGAAGCTGTGAGGCTTCTCAATATAGGTGCCGGAAATGACGGTGCCGTTCTGGAGCATGTCTTCCAGGTTCACCAGATCGCAGTTGTGCATGTGCTGGGCAAAGTAGTCCGAGTCGTGGAAGTGGATCAGACCCTCCTGATGGGCCTTGACGATCTCCGGGTCCAGCAGCAGGCGGGCAGTCAGATCCTTGGAGATCTCACCGGCCATGTAGTCGCGCTGTACGCTGTTGACGGTGGGGTTCTTGTTGGCGTTCTCCTGCTTGACCTCCTCGTTCTGGCACTCGATGAGGCTCAGGATGCGCTCGTCGGTGGTGTTGGTCTGGCGCTTGAGGCTCTGGATATAGCGGTAGGTGATATAGTGGCGGGCGATGTCATGTGCCTTGATGTCCATGAGCTGGTTCTCCACCATATCCTGCACCTCTTCCACGCTGACGGCGCGGTTCAGCGCCTGACACTGGTCGGTAACAGCAGCGGCGATCTGGGTGATCTGGTCCTTTGTCAGACGGCTCTGACCGCTCACAGAATCGCTGGCCTTAGTAACAGCGGTGATGATCTTGGTGATATCGAAGGGACTTCAGCACCGTTGCGTTTGATGATCCGGGAGGAAAGATTCGGAAAAGCGTCCGGTTTTTGGGATTGGGGTTTGAATTTCAGGGGCGTTCCAGTATAATGTGGGCAGGTACCTGCCGCATTCGGGAGGCCGGAATATCACTTTTTTTCAGCGAAGGAGCTTGGAATATGACACGGAGCTTTGGCACGTTGCCGGGCGGAGAGACCGCCCATCTGTACACCATATGTGGGGTGGCCTCACTGCCGGGATTTCGGATTTTGGAGCGACCCTGGTGAGTCTGCTGGCACCGGACCGGGAGGGACATTTGGCCGATGTGGTCCTGGGCTTTGACACGGCGGGGGAATACCTGCATGGCAGCGGCTGCCTGGGTGCTACGGTGGGCGGAACGCCAACCGGGTGGGCGGCTCCTGCCTGCCGGTGGGGGACAGAAGGGTATGCCTGACCCCCAACGAGGGACCCAACAACCTCCACAGTGGGCCGGAGTACTGGTTCCACCGGATGTGGATGGTGGACCGTCTGACGGAAAGCGCCATCACCCTGGCCCTGGAGACGCCGGAGGAGACCAGGGCTTCCCCGGGATGGGACGGGTGGAGGTGACCTATGCCCTGGCCGAGGGGCGTTTGCGAATTACTTACCAGGGTGTTTTTGACCGGGATACAGTGTTTAATATGACCAATCACAGCTACTTTAACCTGGGGGGAGAGGAGCGGCCGGAGGCGGCCATGGAGCAGACCCTGCAGCTCCGGGCAGAGCGGTTTACGGAGGTGGATGCGGCTTCCATCCCCACGGGCCGCCTTCTGCCGGTGGCGGGAACGGCTCTGGATTTCCGCAGGCCCAAGGCCCTGAAGCTGGACCAGGAGGACCATCTGCTGGCTCCTCAGGGGGGAATTGACCACAATTTTGTCCTGGACCCAGGGGAAGGCCCTGCTGCCCGGCTGGTGTGTGAGGAGACGGGCCGGGTTCTGACGGTGTACACCGACTGCCCCGGCGTCCAGGTCTACACCGCAAACTTCCTGGAGGCCCGGGGAAGGGCGGCAGAGTCTATGGCAAGGGCAGCGGCGTTTGTCTGGAGACCCAGTTCTACCCCGACAGCCCCAATCATCCCGGGTGGCCCAGTCCCCTGGTAAAGGCCGGGGAGCGGAAGGAATCGGTGACGGAGTTTGTCTTTGGGATTTGCTGAGACAGGCAGGAGTACGGGAGGGACTATGTTGCGACCGTAAGACTGTCGGACAGGATCGATTGAGACGCCCCTACTTCCGTCTGCCCCTCGAGGCGGTAGGGTGCGGCATCCTTGACACACCGGCGGCAGAACGCTCCGGGACCTGTTACGGTTCCGGCAAATCCGGGCTGACTCTCAGGCCGGTACGAATTCGCCTGGGGCTCCGGCAACCAGCCGGCCTCTTCTGCCGGCGCGCCCGGGAGGCCGCCCCCGTCAGTGCAAAAAGGGTAAGGTCGTGCGTTTCGCCTTCAGATTTGCGGCGGTGCGGAAGGAGATGGTGTAAGAGGCCATGTAGTAGCCTTCCACCTGGGGGCGGGGAATAGACGGCGGGTAAATGGGAATATGAAACCAAGAGGGAAATTCCGACAGGGCGTGGGGATTTTTTGGAAAAGTCCCGTACGCCCTTTCCCTTTTTGGAGAATTGGTATATAATGGAATTATGACGCAGGGCTATCCTGCTGCAATGAAAATAAAGGATGGAGTCTATGGAGCAAACAATCGAGCTGTTTCCCGGTGTGAGCCTCCGGGGCGTAACCACCGGGCGGTTTAAAAGCGCCTGCCTCAGCTGTAGCTTTCTCCGGCCTCTGTGCCGGTCCGAGGCGGCGAAAAATGCCCTCCTGGCCAACGTGCTGATCCAGGGTACAGATGTACACCCGGATTTGCAGAGCATTTCCCAGGCGCTGGACGGCCTGTATGGCGCAAGCCTGGGGCCTCTGGTGCGGAAGAATGGGGAAATCCAGACCTGGGGCTTCTACCTCAGCTTTTTGGAGGACCGGTTTGCCCTGGAGGGGGACCGGGTTTTGGAGCCTATGACGGAGCTGCTGGGGGAGGTGCTTCTCCGGCCCCGGCTGGTGGGGGGGCGCCTTGGATCCGGACTATGTGGAGCGGGAGAAGGAAAACCTCATCAGCACCATAGAGACCTCCCTCAATGACAAGCGGGTCTACGCCGGGCAGCAGATGCTCCGGGCCATGTGCCGGGACGACGGCTTCGGCGTCCCCCGGCTGGGAGAGCCGGAGGATGTGGCGGCCATAACTCCCGGGAGCTGTACCGACATTACCGGCAGGTTTTGGGCACCTCCCAGGTGGAGCTGTTTTATGCCGGCAGCGCTCCCCTGGAGGCGGTGGCGGAGCTGCTGCGCCGGGTGCTGCAGGAGCTGCCACGCCAGACCCCGGAGCCTCTGCCCTTTGCCTCCATGGGCAGGGGGGGAGCCCCAGTATTTGGAAGAAACCATGGACTTAACACAGGGAAAGCTATCTATGGGTTTCACCACAGGCATTACCACCCGGGACGCCGGTTTTCCGGCACTGATGGTCCTGAACGCCCTGTTTGGCGGGGACCTGACCAGCAAGCTGTTTCTCCACGTGCGGGAGAAGCTGTCCCTGTGCTATTATGCGTCCTCTTCCGTCTATGGAGCCAAGGGCATCCTCACCGTGTCCTCCGGCATTGACACCTGCAACTACCAGCGGACCAGGAGGAGATCCTCCGGCAGCTGGCCGCCTGCCAGGCCGAGAGATCACCCAGGAGGAGCTGAAGGCAGCTCAGGAGGCCATTTGCTCCAGCCTGCGCACCATTCCCGACGCCCCGGGACGGATGGAGGACTTCGCCCTGTTCCGTCTGCTGAGCGGGTTCCCCTGGACCGGACGGGCTACCGGGACGCCGTCCGAGCAGTCACCGTGGCTGACGCCGCCTGGGCGGCCAGACAGGTGGAGCTGGACACCATCTTTTTCCTGAAGGGGGCCAAGGTATGAAGGAACAGCGTTATCCCCAGCTGGACGAACGGGCGGTGACAGCCACCCTGCCCAACGGACTACCCGTATGCGTGGTGCCAAAGCCGGGGTTTGCCAAAAAGTGCGCTTATTTTGTCACCAATTACGGTTCCATGGATACCAGATTTACCTGGATGGGCCGGGCTTATGATACCCCGGCGGGGGTGGCCCATTACCTGGAGCACAAGATGTTTGAGATGCCGGACCGGGACGTGATGCAGGAGTTTTCCGCCCTGGGCGCCAATCCCAACGCCTTTACCAGTTATAACATGACGGCCTACTACTTCACCTGTACGGAGCATTTTGAGGCCTGCCTGGAGCTGCTGCTCACCTTTGTCTCCACCCCTATTTCACCGAGGAATCTGTGGAGCGGGGCGGGGGATTATCGCCCAGGAGATCCGGATGTATGAGGACAGCGCGGACAGCCAGGTTTATGAGGACCTGTTTGCCGCCATGTACCGCCACCATCCCGTCCGGGTGCCCATTGCCGGGACTGTGGAGAGCATTGAGGGCCATTACACCGGAGATTCTCCGGAGCTGCTATGATGCCTTTTACCATCCTGCCAACATGATGCTCTGCGTGGTGGGGATGTGGACCCGGCCCAGGTGGTGGCGGCGGCGGGCGGATTTTGCCTCAGGAGCGCCGCCCTCTTCGGTGCGGGACTACGGGCCGCCGGAGGAGCCGGGGTGCTGCACCTCCAGTACCTGCCGGCAGATGGATGTGGCCATGCCCACCTTCAGATGGGCTTCAAGTGCCCCCTGGCCCGGCTTTGGACCGGCAGGCGCCCGCCAGGAGCTGGTAGGAGACCTGGCGGCGGAGGCCCTGATGGGGGAGTCCTCCCGGCTGTATCTGGAGCTGTACCAGGCGGGGCTCATCGACTCCTCCTTTGCTGCCGGATATGAAGACATGCCCGGGTGGCCCTCCTCAGCTGTGGCGGAGACAGCCGGAATCAGAGGCCGTCCGGGACGCCATTTGCGCCGGGGCGCGCCGGTTGGCTGCCGAGGGGTGGAGGAGGAGCTGTTCCACCGGCTGAAGCGGTCCGCCCTGGGCCGCCGGGTCGGGCCCTGGATAGTTTTGACAGCACCTGCTTCCGCCTGTGCCAGGCCCATTTTTCCGGCACGGACTTCTGGACCTTCCCGGCGGAATACGATGCCGTCACCAAGGAGGAAGTGGAAGCATTTCTGCGGCAGACTGTGCGAGAGGACCTTTGCGCCATTTCCGTGGTTCTGCCGCGCCAGCAGAGAGGTATGACAATGCTCACATATACAGAAATTTCCTTCCCAGGTCTGGGGATTTCTCTAAATCCCTCCACAGGGATTACCCTGGGCAGCTTCAGCATCCGTTGGTATGGCTTGGTGATTGCCCTGGGGCTGTGTCTGGCGGTGCTGTATGCCTGCCGCCGGAGCCGCCAGTTCGGTTTCCGGGAAGATGACGTCATTGATGGGGTCCTGTGGGTGACTCCCTTCGCAATTCTCTGCGCCCGGGCCTATTACTGCGCCTTCTCCTGGGAGCAGTATGCCGCCAACCCCATCTCCTGCCTGTATATCTGGGAGGGGGCTTGGCCATTTATGGCGGTGCTATTGGGGCAGTCCTTGGCTGCCTGGTGTACTGCCGGGTGAAGAAGCTGAATGTATTTGCCCTGCTGGATCTGGTCTGCCTGGGCTTTCTCATCGGCCAGTGCATCGGCCGGTGGGGCAATTTCTTTAACCGGGAGGCCTTTGGGGAAGAAACGAGCAGCTTTCTGCGCATGGGCCTGTACAACCCGGTTACGGGCCAGACGTCCTATGTCCACCCCACCTTTTTGTATGAATCCCTGTGGAACCTGCTGGGCTTCCTGCTTCTGCATTTCCTGTCCAAGGGCCGGAAGTACGACGGCCAGACGGCTTTGCAGTATATGGCCTGGTACGGAGCGGGCCGGGCGGTGATTGAGGGCCTGCGCACCGACAGCTTATACATTCCCGGCACCAGCCTGCGGGTGAGCCAGATTTTGGCGGCGGTGGGCTGTGTGGTGGCGCTGGTCATTCTGGCGGTGCAGGCTGTGCGGAAGCACGATCCAAGCGGCCTCTTTGTGAACCGGGTGGCGGCTGGGCAAGCTCCGGAGGCCCCATCGGAGGAGCAACCGGGGAAGTGCCGGTTGAGGAGAAAAAAAAAGCCTGAAGGACCGGTTCCAGACCTGGCTCAGAACATAAACTTTTTGTAAAAAACGGAACCTATGTCACCGGACGGGCCGGAATTGTGTTATAATACAAGGAGAAACCTGAACCGGAAGGAGATACTGCCATGAGCCATTTTGATGAATTCTGGAACCGGGCCGCCAGTGCAAGCCCAGACTGCCGCCTCGGCCACGAAGCGGGCGGCAAATTCCCGCCAAGCTCTCCATTGCCATTGCTGCAGAGGAGGAAAAGGTCAAGTCCGCTTACCAGGCCATAGGCAAGCTGTATTACCAGGATCAAATTGCCGCCGCCACACCATCCGGACCGGCCTATGATGAGCAGATCTGCCGGATCGACGCCGCCCTCCAGCGCATCGGGGGAGTTTCGCAGCCAGCGGGACGTGACCCCACCCCCTGCCGGTTATGGAGAGGACAGCGATTTTGTCGATTTGGTAGAATAGTTTGGGTGCGGGCAGACCTGCTGCCGGGGCTGGGAAATGCCTGTAGCAGCAGGCCTGCCTGTTCGCCGCATTGGAAAGAACGTGCGTGCAGCGTCCAGTGGCGGGACTGCATGGGCAGTATGAAAGTAAAAAAGCTGTGCCATGGGTATGCCTGTCTGCAACAGGTGGACAGGCTGCTCTTTTTTGGCAAAATGGCACAGAATCATGCTTTCTTTTTTAAGGGACATCGTGTATAATGAACGGGAAACCCGGCGCAGATTTGGCCGGGAACATAAAACGAAAGGTTGGAGCTTGATGAACGCATTTTTGCCGGCAAACATTCTGATTCCCCAGGTGGATTCTATGGAGAAATGGGCAGTGATCGCCTGTGACCAGTTTACCTCTGACCCCGCTTACTGGGCCCGCGTGGCCGAAAACCGCAGGGGACGCCCCTCTACTCTGCGCCTGATTCTGCCGGAAGCAGAGCTGGGGACTCCTCAGGAGGCAGCTCATACAGAGGAGATCAACCGGACCATGGAGGCCTATCTGGCCAACGGCTTGTTCCGGACTTATGAAAATTCGTTTGTCTATGTGGAACGGACGCTCCAAAATGGCTCTGTCCGCAAAGGGCCTGGTGGGCATGGTGGACCTGGAGGCTTATGACTACAACCCCGGCTCCACCTCTGCCGTCCGTGCCACGGAGCGGACGGTGACGGAGCGTATCCCCCCCGCCAGCGGGTCCGGCGGAACGCCAGCCTGGAGCTGCCCCATATTCTGCTGCTGTGTGACGACGACCGGAAGGTGCTGCTGGAGCCCATCGGGGCCAAGAAGGAGAGCTTGACGAAGCTGTACGATTTTGACCTCATGGAGGGCGGCGGCCACATTACTGGCTACCTGGTCTCCGGTGAGGAGGCGGCGGCCTTTGAAGACCGTCTGACCGCCTATACCGCCGCCTGCCCGGAGAAATACCAGGATCTGCCCGGCGCGTCCCTGGTTTTGCTGTGGGCGACGGCAACCACTCCCTGGCCACGGCCAAGAGCTGCTACGAAGAGCTGAAGGCCCAAAATCCCGGGGTGGATCTGTCGAACCACCCCGCCCGGTATGCCCTGGTGGAGCTGGAGAACATCCACGACGAGGCTCAGCAGTTTGAGCCCATTCACCGGGTTGTGGTGGAAACTGACCCCGAGGCCCTGTTGGCTGCACTGGAGCCCTGGTGCGCACCGGATGGCTATCCCATCACCTGGTATGCTGGGGAGAAAACCGGCACGGTGTACCTGGACCGGAGCCGCAGCCAGCTGGAGGTGGGCGTCCTGCAGCAATTCCTGGATGAATATCTGGCGGCCCATCCGGGAAGATTGATTACATCCACGGCGATGAGGACCTGAAGAACCTGGCCCGTCAGGACCGGGCCATTGGCTTCCTGCTTCCTGCGATGGCCAAGAGCCAGCTGTTCCGGGGCGTGGTGGCCGACGGCGTTCTGCCTCGAAGACCTTCTCCATGGGCCACGCCCGAGAGAAGAGATATTACCTGGAAGGAAGAACCATTAAGTGAGTGTGACACTGCGCGAAGGCGCGTTTGCCA
>VOFD01002485.1_pt1 | contig 12676 bp, 25 predicted proteins | sample 5384101 | NCBI WGS metagenome assembly VOFD01 (sample SAMN12384723, study PRJNA508395) | human gut metagenome | isolation source: healthy gut C | host: Homo sapiens
TGGCTCCCACCGAGGGCAGGCTCAGCACCAGCTCCCGCCCCGTAAGCCGGGGCGCCGTGCAGTGGAGAAAGCCCCCCTCTTCCCGAATCTCCGTTCCCAGGTCCCGCAGCCCCGAAAGATGCAGGTCATGGGCCGCGGCCCCAACTCACACCCGCCGGGATAGCTGATGTCCGCCCGGCCGCAGCGGGCCAGAATGGCCCCCAGGAAAATGGCAGAGGACCGCATTTCCCGCATCAGTATATCAGAAATCCTGCAGCTGTTCAAGGCGGTGGTATCCACCGCCAGCGTGTCTGCCTCCCACCTTGCCTCGCACCCAAGGCTTTGCAGAATGCGAACGGATGCGTCCATGTCCCGCAGAGCGGACATCCCCCCAGCACCACCTGGCCCCTGGCCAGAATCGTTGCCGCCAGGATCGGCAGCACACTGTTTTTCGCTCCCCTGAATGGTGACCTCACCGGCAAGCGCCCTGCCGCCTCTACCAAAATTTCTCCTGGTGATTATTGGTCACATAGGGAGACGGCACGATCAGCGCCGGGACCCCCAGTGCCGTCAGCTCGCTGATGGTGGAAGCGCCGGCCCGGCAGAGCACCAGGTCCGCCGCCCGCATGACGCGGCCATATCATAGATGTACTCTCGCACCTGCAGCGCCGGGTGGGCCGCCAGGTCCACCCCCTTCTCCTGCAGCAGCTTCAGCAACACCGGATAGCCATCCTTTCCCGCGCCGTGGATGTGGTGGAAAGGTTCTTGGCCGCCTCCAGAGCCAAAAAGTCCGCCATCTGGCGGTTCATGCCCGACGCTCCCAACGACCCCCAGAAGGAGACGATGAGCGGCCGCCCGTCTTCCACGCCCAGCTGCCGTTTGGCCTGCTGCTCCTGGTGATGGAAGAAGTCCTGCCGCACCGGTGTGCCGGTGACCACGACCCTCTCAGGGTTCCGATAGTGCTCCCGGCACTCCTCAAACCCCACCATGATGCGCCCCGCAAAGGGCTCCAGCATCGCGTGGTGAGCCCGGGCACCATGTTGGACTCGTGGACCGCCGTGGGGATGCCCGCCCTGGCCGCCGCCTTCACCATAGGGAAGCTGGCGTAGCCCCCCGTGCCGATCACCACATCCGGCGAGAACGCCCGCAGAATGGCCCGGGCCTCTCCGGGCGCCCGAAGGAGGTTGCAGACAGACACCAGATTGTGCCGGATCTCCCGAGGCTTGACGGAGCGGTGAAAACTGGAGATGTGAACGGTGCGCAGCGCATACCCCGCCTTTGGAATCAGGTCCTTCTCCAGTCCCCGTTCCGCTCCTACAAATAAGAACTCTGTCTCCGGATCTTTTTTATGCATCAGCTGTGCCAGCGCGATAGCAGGGTTGACGTGCCCAGCCGTCCCGCCGCAGGTAAAGATCACCTTCTTCAATGATGCTTCCACTTTGCTGCACTCCAATCGAAAGATATGGGATAAAAGTCTCCATTCGGTGTCCGGCACGCCACTATTTTCCATTCCGCCTTTATCTTATCTTTTTATCTCCTCTGGGTCGTACTACCCCGCCTTTGTAGGCTTCATCTGCCGGGATACCGACAGGACGATGCCCATTTCCGCCAGTTGCATGGACAGAGCGGTACCGCCGTAGCTGAAAAAAGGCAGAGAGATTCCGGTGGTGGGCAGCAAACCCGTCACCACGCCGATATTCAAGAAGGTCTGGACGCCCAGCAAGGTGATGATCCCCACCACCAGAAGACTTCCAAAGCGGTCCCGGGCGTGAAGGGCGATCCAGTAACCCCGAAGGATCAGTGCGGCAAAGAACAACATGATGATGCCCGCCCCGATCAGTCCCAGCTCCTCGCAGACGATGGCGAAAATCAAGTCGTTGTGCTCCTCCGGCAGGAAGTGAAACTTCTGCCGGCTCTTTCCCAGGCCCACACCCCGCAGCCCGCCGGATCCGATGGCCATGAGGCTCTGGCGCAGCTGGTAGCCGGCTCCCTGGGGATCCAGCCAGGGGTTGTGCCACATCTCGATGCGGGAGGTGTTGTATCCGATCACGCCCAGCACCAGATACAGCAGCAGTCCGGCTGCACCCATAGCCGCCCCACCCATCCCCAGTGGATGCCGCCCACCAGCATCATCACCGCGCCGGCGCCCATGATGAGGATGGCGCCGGAGAGGTGGGGCTCGCACCAGGGCTGCCAACGACAATCAGCAGCACCGCATAGGGGGCGATGCCGTAGCGGAACGTCTGCATACGGTCCTTTTTCTTGGAGATGCTGTCGGCAAAATAAATGACTACGGCCAGCTTTGCGATCTCCGAGGGCTGGAACTGCAGGAAGTACCTGGAATGCCCAGCCAGCGGGTGGCGTTGTTCCGGGTAATGGCCAAGGGGTTGCCCGGAACAATCACCAGGATCAGCAGGATCACGGCCAGATACAGCAGGGGCTTTCCCAAGGCGCGGAACCGCTGATAGTTGATCTTGCCAATGAAGATCATGGCAGCCACACCCATGATGGCGAAGACGCCCTGGCGGATGAAAGTAGGACATGGGGTTCTGGCCGTCCGTCTCGTAATAGGCGGAGGGGAAGCTGGCGGACAGCAGCATTACAAGGCCATGCCGCTCAACAGCACCACCAGCACCAAGAAGGGCAGGTCAATGGGGCCGTTGGCCAATTCCCGGCTCTCCGCCTCCAGCTCCCGCTGACGCTGCCGGCGCTCCTGCCGGGCCAGGGCCTCTTCCCGACTCATGGGTCGCCGGCGGGCCGCCGGGGCTTTTTTCTGCCGTACCATACTGCTTCCCTCCTCTCGGGGTCGTCCTGGTCATCTGTGGATCTTGCCGCGCTCCGCAGCGGGCCGGGCAGAGTGCTCAGAATCGTCCCTGGACGCCCAGATAGGCCAGGACGCAGCACGCCAGGGTCACCAGGGAAAACACCGTCACCAGCTTTGCCTCGCTCCAGCCTGACAGCTCCAGGTGGTGGTGCAGGGGGGCCATCTTGAAGAACCGCTTGCCATGGGTGAGCTTGAAGTAGCCCACCTGGATAATGTCGGAGAGCGTCTCCAGAATGTAGATGATGCCTACGGGGATCAGCACCAGGGGCATGTCGAAGGCAAAGCCCAAGGCCGCCACGGCGCCGCCCAGGAAGAGGCTGCCGGTGTCGCCCATAAAGACCTTGGCAGGATGGTGGTTGTAGACGAAGAAGGCGGCGAGCCCTCCCGCCAGAGCCGCCGGGAACAGAGCCTGGATGCCGTAGGTGCTCCAGAGGACGCCGGCTACGGTGAAGAACACCATCACCACAAAGGTGACGCTGGCAGCCAGCCCGTCGATGCCGTCGGTCAGGTTCACGGCGTTGACGCAGCCCACGATGACGAAGGCCGCGAAGATCAGGTACACGACCCAGTTGACGGTGAAGCTGACGTTGGAGAAGGGGATATACAGCTGGTTGGTCAAAAGCCCCTCATACCGCATGAGTACCAGGAACACCACCGCTGCCGCCAGCTGAAGGATGAACTTCTGCTTGGCGGTGAATCCCTCGTTCTGGTGTTGGCGCACCTTGCGGTAGTCATCCACAAAGCCGATCAGGCCGAAGATCAGGGCAAACAGGTAGACGTACAAACCCCCTCCAGCATGAATCTCCCCCAGCATGAACATTGCCCCAGCCCACGGACAAACACCGCCACGCCGGGCCGATGATGAACATGATGCCGCCCATGGTGGGGCGTGCCGGCCTTGGACTTGTGCCACGTGGGGCCATCCTCGCGGATCTCCTGGCCGGCCTTCAGCTTGCGCAGCTCCGGAATGAGAGGAAAACTGACCGATCAGCAGCGTCAGCACAAAGCTGACCGCCCGCGCGCCGCGATGATGGATTGTCGTCATAGTTCTCTCCCTTCTCCTTGCCGGGCACAGCCCCGGCTTTTGATTCTTTGTTTGCCAGGGGAAAGCGGCTCCGGCGGTCTTCCGGCTTCTCCCGCCAGATGCTCCGCCACGATCTCCCGTTCGTCCATGTGGTGCTTCACGTGGTTCACTCCTGGTAGGTCTCGTGTCCCTTGCCGCACAGGGCGATCACGTCGCCGGGCTGCGCGTGGTCCATGCTCCAGTGGATGGCCTCGATCCGGTCGCAAATCACCTGGTAGGGGGTGCCGCTGCCCTCCAGGCCCGGCAGGATGTCGGCGATAATGTCGCCGGGCTTCTCAGTCCGGGGGTTGTCGGAGGTCACCACCACAAAATCAGCAATGCTCGGCCGCCACGCTGCCCATTATGGGCCGCTTGGTCTTATCCCGGTCGCCGCCGCAGCCGAACAGGGCCACGGTGCGGCCCTTGGCGAAGCCCTTCACAGCGGTAAGGACGTTCTCCAGACCGTCGGGGCTGTGGGCGTAGTCGATCAGAATGGTGTAATCCTTTCCGGGGGTAGGGACCACCTCCACCCGGCCCTTTACATGGGGGACCCGGGCCAGGGCGTCGGCGCTCTTTTCCAGGGGGACGCCCAAAGCCAGGGCAGCACCCAGTACATCCAGCGTATTATATACCATAAACCCGCCGGGAATGCCAACTGTGCGTGCGGCATCCTTTTTGTCACCGCATCGAAGGCGATGTGGTCCGCCGGCCCCAAGGGTGATATGCTCCGCCCGCAGGTCTGCCGCCGGCGTGCTCTGCATAGGAGAAGTACTGCCGACATGCGGCGTTTTGCAGCAGCCGCTCTGTCCAGGGATCGTCGGCGTTGCAGACGCCCACGTCGCAGTTCTGGAACAGGATGGCCTTGGCATCGCAGTAGGCTTCCATGGTCTTGTGGAAATCCAGGTGGTCCTGGGTCAGATTTGTGAACACGCCCACCGCGTAGTCCACTCCGTAGACCCGATCCAGGGCCAGGGCGTGGGAGGAGACCTCCATGACAACGTGCGTGCAGCCGGCGGAGCGCATCCGGGCAAACAGCTCTTGGAGCTCCAAAGGACTCCGGTGTGGTACGCTCCGTGGGCACCACCTCGTCGCCGATCAGGTTCTGGTTGGTGCCGATCAGACCCACCCGGGCCCCGGCCTCCTGCTCCAGAATGGCCTTGAGCAGATAGGTGGTGGTGGTCTTGCCGTTGGTGCCGGTGACGGCCACCATGGTCATGCTGTCCGCCGGATGGCCGTAGTAGTTGGCCGCCATCACCGCCAGGGCCCGGCGGGAGTTCTCCACCAGGACATAGGGCACGGAGCTGTCCTCCGGCGGTCGCTCACACACCACCGCGGCGGCTCCCGCCGCCACGGCCTTTCCGATATAGGCGTGGCCGTCGGTGGCAAAGCCGGTCATGGCCACGAAGACGTCCCCGGGTGCCGTGGTCCGGGAATCATAGCTTTGACCGGGGGTGATCTTTCCATGTCCGCCGGTGGCGGACCGCAGGGATATCTGCCAGCTTCTTTCAATGTTTGCGCCCCCTTTGTTCAGTCTGGCAGCAGGGACCGCCCTCCATTATAAACAGGGTCTTTTTGGAAAGTATACGGCGGAAAAGTGCCAAAAAACTCGCAGAAACTGCCGGTCAGTCCAGCACGCTCGAGTTGTCGCCGAACTGGACGGTCACCACCGTCCCCGCGGCCACCTCCGTGCCCGCAGGGAGAGACTGAGTAATAGCGTAGACATTGCCGGAGCTGGCTGTGGTGGCACCGGCCACCTTCATGATGAGACCCGCGTTGGTGATGGCCTTGTTGGCCTCTTGAGGCGGTCAGGCCCACCACGTTGGGCACGGTACGGATCGTCCGGCTTCTCCTGGCCCAGATACAGGATGATGGACGCGTTACCGGGCACGATGGGCGCCGCCGGCTGATCCGTCTGGTCGGTGACCGGTGTCCCGTCTGCCCTGGTGCGCAAAAGCCCCATGGTCCAGCTTTTCGGCCTCCTGCCTCCGGTCTGTCCCACCACATTGGGAACCGTGGTGTCAGCGCCCACCAGCTCCTCGGCGGTGTAATCCGGCTCATGGCGGTCAGCAGCATGATGTACTGTGGGTCATCCGCCGGGGCGAAGCACATAAGGAGACCACCACGTCGTTGGTGCCGGTCTTGTCCGCAGTACCGGTCTTGCCGCCGATGCGGTAGCCGGTCACCTGGCCGTTGCGGCCGCCGCCGCTGGACACCACATACTCCAGGCACTCCCGCACCAAGGCGGAAGTCTCCTCACTGACGACCTGCCGCACCGCTGTGGTCTCGTGCTGGCTGATGATGTTGCCCTCGTCGTCCAGGATCTGATCTACCAGATAGGGGGTATACAGGTAGCCGCCGTTGATGGTGGCTGCCTGGGCCCGGATCAGCTGCAGGGGAGAGATATTGAACGTCTGTCCGAAGGAGTAGGAAGCCAGGGAACACCACGTTGGAGTTGAAGCTGTCCTCATTGGCAAAGATGCCTTCCGCCTCCGCAGGCAGGTCGATACCGGTGGTCTCCATGAGGCCGAAGGACTTGAGATAGCGTAGTATGCCTTGGTGCCGATCTTCAGGCCCATGGAGACGAAGGCCGGGTTGCAGGAGTTGCCACCGCCACCTTCAGGGTCTGGGTGCCGTGGCCGGCCCGCTTGGAGCAGTTGATGGGTTTCCCCAGCCCTCCACCGTGGGTGGAGCCGGTGCAGGTGAAGGTACTGGCCATGGTCACCAGGCCCTCCTCCAGAGCTGTGGCCAACGTCATGGGCTTGAAGGTGGAGCCGGGCTCATAGGTGGAGTCAATGCACTTGTTGCGCCACTGGCTTGCATAACTGGATGGTGGCCTTCGGGCATTCGCCAGCGCCTGATTGTACGCCTCCTTCCGTCTCGTAGGTGCTGCGGTTCTGCTGGCCATCTCCGCCAGAGCGGCATCCAATTCCGCCTGAAGTCCCTCAGTCATAGATGGTGGAAAAGTCCCGGATCATAGTTGGGGTAGGAGGCCATGGCCACAATGGCCGCCGGTGTTCACGTCCATGACGATCCCGGTGGCGCCGTTGGCGGGGTCGTACTTGGCAATCATACTCTCCATGCCCTTTTCCAGGGCGTACTGGATATTGGGGTCCAGAGTCAGCACCAAGCTGCTGCCATTCTCCGCGTCGTAGTACTGCTCATACTGATACAGCAAGGCGTATTTTTTTGGCGTTTCTTGGCGTGACCGTCAGGCCGCCGCTGCCGCTCCAGCACGTCATCATAGGACGCCTCCAGGCCCAGGCGCCCTATTGTTGGCGTTGACGAACCCTATGACATTGCCTGCCAGAGAGCCGAAGGGATACAGCCGCTTGGTGTCCGGCGTCCAGGGAGATGCCTTGGAGCCACCGGGTGGGCCCCCGCGGTAGAGATGAGAACGGTGTTGCCGTCCTCGTCCACCGTGGTAAGCTGGTTCCCCTCATCGTCGATCTCTCCGTTGATGAACCGGCGGACCTCGTCGGCCACGTCCTGGTCTACCTTCTTTTTGACCTCCCAGTATCGGTTGGCGGTGTTCTCCAGGTGCTCCAGGATGGTCTCCTCCTCCACATCCAGAATGCGGCTGAGGCCCCGGGCGATGTATGCCTGGTCCAGCACCTCCGGCGCCGTGTAGGCGCTTCCCTTTTTCGGCCGCCTCGGCCTGGGCCGCATCCTCCTCTTCTGCTCCTGGGACTCTACAAAGTCCTGGACGCCACCGGGATCCAGCAAGACTGTCTCCGTGGAGTAGGAGATGGCCATGATCTCGCCGTTTTTGTCGTAGATCGTCCCGCGGGAGGCGCTGATGACGGTGCTGCGGGTCTGCTGGGAAACCGCCTGTCCTTCAGGTCCTCATGCCGGTTGATCTGCAGATCATAGAGCTTCCAAAACAGCACTAGTGAAGGAGGCCACACCCAACAGCAGCATGATGAGCATCGTCCTGCCCCGGATTACCTGGTTCGCCCGGCGGGCGGCGTCGCTCTTTCTTCTGGGTTGTCCGTCATGCCTGTTCTCCTTTCGGGCTGGGGCCCAATTACTTCCCTGGTCCATACGCAATACCAAACAAGGAGTAAGAAGGCCCCCTTCTTACTCCCCACCGTTCGCTTCATTATAGTGCGGCCGTCACTCGAAATATTCCACCACGGCATAGACTCCCGTGGCTCAGCGAGGTCAGCAGGCGGCTGAGCAGATTGGACTCCTCCTGCTGATAGACCACGGCACTGTCGCCCTCCGACAGATCGATGTAAGTAGATCTGGCTGCTGCTGGGCTTGCTCATGCCCGCCGCCTCCGCCACCTCTTTCACAGTGGCCAGGTCAAACATCTGCTCGTACTGCGCGGTGAGTGTCACGTTCTCCGCCTGCAGCTGCCGTGAGCTCACTTTGCAGTTCCACGGTTCCGGCAGAAAGACCATCAGCTGAATGTAGCTCATCAAAACCAGTATGGATAGCGCCGATCACGGTTCCAAATCCCACCACGGTGACAGCTGACACCTTCTGGGCCTGCCGAACCTGCACCTTGGCAACTCCGCGGACCGGGGCTTCGCTTGGGGACCTCCCTGTGCCGGGGCATTTCCCCGCATGGCCAGCTCCCGCTCCCGGAGCTCCCGGTCCAAATCATATGCCAAACTGCCGCTGACCGCGCTGCGGCTGTTGTACCGCAGTTCCCCCACGCTGATGCCACGAGAAGAATTCCTCCTCCACACCGCCATACCGGCAAAGGGCCGTTGTCCTTTAACACCATTCATTCGTCTGCGCCGCACTTCTCCGCAATCCGGAGCTTGGCGCTTCTGGCCCGGGGATTCTCCTCCAGTTCCGTCTCTCCGGGCACAACGGGTCTTGCGGGTCAGAACCGGATTTTAGGCTTCTTCCCGCACACGCACACCGGGAACTCCGGCGGGCAGACGCATCCCCGGGCCATCTCCGCCATGGCCCGCTTGACGATCCGGTCCTCCAGAGAGTGGAAGGTAATGACGGCCAGGCGACCCCCGGGATTCAGCCCGTCTACCGCTGCCCGCAGCATGGGGGGCAAAGCATCCAGCTCACCGTTGACGGCAATCCGGATGGCCTGGAAGCTCCGCTTGGCGGGGTGCTGCTTCTCCCGCAGGCCTGCGGGGGCATGGCGCTCCTGATGATCTCCACCAGTTCCAGGGTGGTTGCAACCGGGAGCACTTTCCCGGGCCCGGACGATGGCGCTGGCAATGGCGGGGGCGTAGCGCTCCTCGCCGTAATCATAGAGGATGCGCCGCAGCTCCTCCCCGCTCCAGGTGTTGACCACCTCGTAGGCGCTCAGCGGCGAATCCTGGTCCATGCGCATGTCCAGCGGGGCGTCCTGCATGTAGGAGAAGCCACGGGTCCCGTCGTCCAGCTGGGGCGAGGAAGACTCCCAGATCGAACAGCATGCCATCGGCGCCGGCGACGCCTGCCTGACGCAGGACGTCGCCCAGCTCCGCAAAGTTCCGGTGGACCAGCGTCACCACGGTCCAGGTACGGGGGCCAAACGCTCCTTTGCCGCGTCAATGGCGGCCATATCCCGGTCGATGCAGATGAGGCGCCCGGTGGTGAGCCTCTGGGCGATCTCCAGGGAGTGCCCGGCTCGCCCCAGCGTACCGTCCACATAGATCCCATCGGGGCGGATGTTCAGTGCTTGGATGCAGGCGTCCAGCAGAACAGGCTTGTGCGTATATTCCATACCACTCACCCGCGGCTCTCCGAACCCGGGCCAGGGCGTCCATGGCCGCGGCCATGTCCTCGCTCTCCAGCATCCGCTGCTCCCGTTCGTTCCAGGCGGCCTCGTCCCAGATCTCGGCGAAGGAATTCAATCCCACGATGGTAGCGGTCTTTTTCAGTCCCGCGTGTGCCCGGAGGCTGGCGGGGATCAGCACCCGGCCCTGGCCGTCCGGCTCGCACTGGACAGCGTTGGCATACAGCAGTGTCAGGGCCCGGACCTCACTGTAGGAGAGATCATCCGTCTCCTCGGACATCTGGTCCCACTTGGCCTGAGGATAGATGCTCAGGCAGTGCTCCGCGCCGATGGTAATGAAGAACGTGTCGCCCAGTGCCTCCCGCATGGAAGAGGGGATGACCAGACGGCCCTTGGAGTCGATGCTGTTGTTGGACTTTCCCAACAGCCTGGCCACGGTTGATCCCCCCTTTTCCCGCGTTTTTTGGGTCATGGATGGGGTCTCTTTGGCACTTAGTCTCTACTTTTACCCACTTTTCCCCACCACATGATCTGAGTATAAGCGAAAACCCCAGGGGATTGCAAGCTTTTTTCTGGACAAAAACCGCCAAAAATGGCCCATTTTTTTGGCATTTTTCGGCCAAAATCGCCATTTTAAAACAGATGTTCGACATCTCTTCGACAAGTTTACGTAAAATAAAAAACGCCCCATGACGCACAACATCTTGTGCCGGGGGTGCTTTTTTCATTTTTCCACAAAATCTAGAGTTTTTCAAAAAGTTTCGCCAAATCCTTTGGCGTTTTTCACAAATTTTTAAGATTACGGTTGACCGCGGGAGGTTTTTCCTCCGGCCGCCTCCTGGTCCACATCCATCTTTCCGTCCAGACTTGTCCCGCTGCTCCTGCATTTTGGCAGCGGAGGCACTGCGGAATCGCACCCGCTGCTGCTTCACCTCATCCAGGGCCATCTGCACAGCCTCCTCGGTACGGGCCAGGGCGTCCTCGGCATACTCGTTGGTCACCTGGTACAACTGGCGGCAGCGCTCCTCCGCCCGGGCCACCATCTGGCGGGCCTTCTCCTTGGCCGCATAGAGCACCTCGCTGTCGGAAACCTTGGTCTTGGCGTCCAGCTCCGCCTGACGCATCATCCGGTCCACGTCCCGTTTGGCCTCGTCCACAAACTTCTCCCGGGCGGCAAGCAGCTCCTGGGCCCGCTTGATCTCCACAGGCAGCTGAGCACGCAGCTCATCCAGCAGGTCCAGCATTTCGTCCCGGTCCACCATGCTCATATTGGGCTTGAGCGCCGGGGACTTGGCGTCCTCGATCCGCTCGTATAACATATCGATCAAACGGTTCACATCATTTGCCATGGGACTCATCCTTCCTTCTTTTCCGTCATCTCCCGCACCAGAGGCACGATGGACGCGGGCAAATAGTTTTCAAGCGGCTGGCGATAACGGATCATCTCCCGAGCCATGGAGGAGCTGAAGTGCTGATAGGCGGGACTGGCCGGCAGCAGCATGGTTTCCAGCTCCGGGTACAGGCCCCGGTTGATGAGCGCCAGCTGATACTCCACATCGAAGTCGGAGGTGTTACGGACGCCCCGGACGATGGCGCCTGGAGGCATGGTGCCGCACCGCGAAATCCGCCAGCAGTCCCGGCCAAAGCTCCGCCTCTACATGGGGCAGGTCCGCGGGAAGCCATGAGCAAGGGCGTCAGCATCACCTATCACGACGACAACTCCATCTCCATCGAGCTCCACATCATCGTGGAAAACGGCGTCAATCTCCCCGCCGTATGCCGCTCCATCATGAACGAAGTGCGCTACGTTGTCACCCAAGAATACCGGCGTGCCCGTCAAGGCAGTGGACGTGTGCGTGGACTCCATGACCCTGTGAGGGAGGAACGAGAGGAATGAACGAACAGATCACCGGCGCCCTGTTCAAGCGGATGGTGCTTCACGGCGCAGCCGTCATCACCGCTCAAAAGCAGGCCATCAATGACCTGAACGTGTTCCCGGTGCCCGACGGGGACACGGCACCAATATGTCCATGACCATCGGCACCGCGGTGACGGAGCTGCGCAAGGCGAGCCCGCCACTGTGGACCAGGCCGCCTCCACCACCGCCTCCGCCCTGCTGCGGGGGCGCCCGCGGCAATTCCGGCGTCATCTCTCTCTGCTGTTCCGAGGCCTTTCCAAGGCCCTGAAGGGCCGGGAGAGCGCGGACGCCGCCGCTTTTGCCGCCGCCATGCAGGAGGGCGTCTCCGCCGCCTACAAGGCGGTCATGAAGCCCGCCGAGGGCACGGTACTCACCGTCTCTCGTCTGGCCGCCAAGCAGGCGGTGGACACAGCCGCCGCCGGAGAGACGGACCTGGAGCGGGTCCTGGAGGACGCCATCCGAGTGGGCTATGCCGCCCTGGCCCAGACCACCGATATGAACCCCGTGCTGAAAAAGGCCGGCGTGGTGGACGCCGGCGGCAAGGGCTATCTGTTGATCCTGGACGGCATGCTCTCCGAACTGCGGGGCGAGCCCATGCCCGAGAGACGGCAGAGGGCGAGTCCAGAGAGGAGAAGGCAGACTTTGCCTATATGGCGGCGGAGGAGATCACCTTCGCCTTCGACACGGTGTTCATCGTCCGCAAGGCCACGCCGGACATCTCTCTGGAGCCTCTGCGGACCTACCTCAACAGTATCGGCGACAGCCTGGTGATCGGAGAGGACGACGAGTCCTTCAAGGTCCACGTCCACACCAACATCCCCGGCAGCGCCCTGACCGAGGCCCAGAATACGGAACCCTGGAGCTGGCCAAGATCGAGAACATGCGCACCCAGGCGGAGGATCTGGCGGCGGGCAAGCACGTCCAGAGCACCGACGACCTGGACGCCGTGGAGGCGGCCCTGGAGTCCGCCCCGGCGGAGGAGACGCCCGCCGTGGCGGCGCCGGAGAAGAAGTACGGATTCCTGGCGGTCTGCGCCGGCGACGGCCTCGCCGCGGTGTTCCAGGACCTGGGCGCCGACGGTGTGGTGTCCGGTGGTCAGACCATGAACCCCTCCACCGAGAGCATCCTGGAGGGCGTCGACCGGATCCCGGCGGAGACGGTATTCATCCTGCCCAACAACTCCAACATCATCATGGCCGC
>VOFD01001809.1_pt1 | contig 12649 bp, 16 predicted proteins | sample 5384101 | NCBI WGS metagenome assembly VOFD01 (sample SAMN12384723, study PRJNA508395) | human gut metagenome | isolation source: healthy gut C | host: Homo sapiens
CGCAGGACAGACAGAAGCCTATGACCAGGATGTTGTAAAAGCGCTTGCCGAGAGCATCCACATCCTTCCTCCGGGAAGCTGCGTCGATCTCACCAACGGCAAAAAGGCTCTGGTCATCGACGATTCCAAGGGTGACTTTTCTCATCCGCTGCTGCTTTGTTCTCCGACAATTCACTGTATGATCTGAATGCGACCGGTTCCCGCAGCCCTTTCCAGATCCGTGATGTCATGAAGACCATGGACAACCGTATCGTCATGGACGAGGATACTTTAAAACAGTTTATCGCGGACGAACCGCTTAAAGCTACTGCAGAACGGTTCCGCAAAAAGAAACGCAGAAAAAATGCTCCGTGAGAAAGCACGGTCAGTCATAATTTATACCAAAAAAGGGGCTGTAAAAGACTTACATTTAACAGAAAATCGCCCAGACCGTGAGGTTCGAGCGATTTTTTGGTATAATTAATTATGCAACTAACTAACAACACCAATGACAATTATACTATGCGTCAGCTGAATTTACCATTAGAAATTGAAAAATTGATCGATATTTTGATCCGGTATACATTTGTGAGGTTATGGATCACATCGACCTATCGGGATATTTTGTAGAGAAAGGCTGCAAAACAGGTCGTCCAAGATGTGATGCTCAAAACTCCTTAAAGTTATAGTTTATCATGTGGTTCAAGTTGTACTGTTCCTCTTTTTAATCCTAATGACATAAAACACTCTCCTCTTTGTTTATCTATTCTGTCCATCCCTTTATAAATGGTTTCTTGATTTCTTTACTTAACAACTGACTGTATGCTTTACCTTACGAAATGTGTTTCCTAACATTTCCCGATTCCTATATTCTCTAATAGCTTCCATATCAAACTCCGCATATAAAATCCCCTCTGTCTTATCGTCAGCCAGCAAAAAACTGTGTTATCAACACATTTCCCATTTCTATCCCAGCAAATTGGACTAAATGCACAGGAACATCCGGCATTATCTCCATTGTATCCACAAACATATCCGCATCAAACAATTCTTTTATCTGCTTTCTGTCCATCCATGCAACCTGTGCCACTTCATCTGTTGTGGCATTACTCAAATCAACCTCTCCATCATACTCAAACAACCAGACATCCATAATATCATTAAAAATTTTCCCCTCTATAATTTTTCTTGTTTTAGTAAAAAGGACTTGTCCTTTTCAGGATTCAATTCAACACCTACTTCTTCCTTTGCCTCTCTAATTGCTCCCTGCATGCTGTCTTCACCCTTTACAACCGAGCCGCCTACACATTCCCACATCAACGGAAATGTAGGTCTGTTTGCAGAACGCTGTGAAATCAGATACTCTCCCTTGGAATTACGAATCCATACATTCACTACCAAATGATATCCATCTATCGGTAGCTGTTCTCCTCTGTGTAATCTTATTGACACGCAGCGCATTCACCCCATGCTTCCGCATCCTTTACCGTCATAATCATCTGCTTATATTTTGGCAGTGTCACACCGGCACCAAGGAAAGCCTTATATAATGCCTCGTTGAATGTCTTTGCAATACCAAGGCACTCACCTGTGGACTTCATCTCCGGTCCAAGGGAAATCTCCGCTCCGCGCAGCTTCTCAAACGAGAATACCGGCATCTTGATGGCAATGTAATCAGCCGTCGGTGCAAGTCCCGGCTCATAGCCAAGTCCGCGGATTGTGTTTCCGATAATGACCTTCGTTGCGAGATCGACAATCGGAATACCGGTCACCTTGCTGATGTACGGCACGGTTCTTGAAGATCTCGGGTTTACCTCGATAACATAGACCTCTTCATTCATCGCAATAAACTGGATGTTGATCAGTCCGATGACATGCAGTGCCTGTGCCAGGCGCTTCGTATATTCCACGATCGTCTCTTTTACATGATCGCTGATCGTCGGTGCCGGATAGACGGAAATACTGTCTCCCGAATGGACACCGGTTCTCTCGATATGCTCCATGATTCCCGGAATCAGGATATCCGTTCCATCGCAGACCGCGTCGACCTCGATCTCCTTGCCCTGCAGATATTTGTCTACAAGGATCGGATGCTCCTGGGTAATCCGGTTGATGATGCCGATAAATTCCTCGATCTCGTCATCGTTAAATGCAATCTTCATGCCCTGTCCGCCGAGCACGTAGGACGGACGCACAAGCACCGGATAGCCCAGACGGTTCGCCACTTCCTTCGCTTCCTCCGCGGTAAATACCGTTCCGCCTGCTGCTCTCGGAATTTTGGTCTTCTCGAGAATCTCATCGAAAAGCTCACGATCCTCCGCAGCGTCGACGTCCTCCGCCTTGGTTCCGAGGATCTTCACACCCATCTTCATCAGGCTCTCGGTCAGTTTGATCGCAGTCTGTCCACCAAACTGCACCACCGCACCGTCCGGCTTCTCAAGTTTTACGATGGCTTCCACATCCTCCGGCGTCAATGGCTCAAAGTACAGCTTATCCGCAATATCAAAGTCTGTCGATACGGTCTCCGGGTTGTTGTTGACGATGACGGTCTCCCAGCCTTCTTTTGCGAATGCCCAGGTACAATGTACGGAGCAGTAATCAAACTCGATTCCCTGTCCGATACGGATCGGTCCGGAACCAAGTACCAGCACCTTCTTGTTCGGATGTGTCTCTTCCGCCTCATTCTCGCTGCCGAATACGGAATAGTAGTACGGTGTGGTCGCCTCGAACTCCGCCGCACAGGTATCTACCATCTTGTATGCTGCCACGATACCGTTAGCGTAGCGCATATCGTGGATCTCTGTCTCGGTCTTGCCGGTCAGTTCTGCGATCACCTTATCCGGGAACTCAATTCGTTTTGCCTCTTTTAACAGTTCTACCGTAAGCGGCTCGCTCTTTAACTTCTGCTCCATCTCAACCAGGATTGCCAGCTTATCGATGAACCACTTATCAATCTTGGTAATATCGTGAATCACATCGTAATCCATACCACGGCGCAGTGCCTCTGCGATCACCCAGATTCTCCGGTCATCCACAACGTGAAGCTGTTTTACCAGTTCCTCTCTGGAAAGTCCGGTAAAATCATAGGACATCAGGCTGTCCACATGCTGCTCCAGAGAACGGATCGCTTTCATCAAGGCTCCCTCGAAGTTATTGCAAATACTCATAACCTCTCCGGTCGCCTTCATCTGTGTGGTCAGTGTACGTTTTGCGGTAATGAATTTATCGAACGGCAGTCTCGGAATCTTGACAACGCAGTAGTCAAGCATCGGCTCAAAGCTTGCGTAGGTTTTTCCGGTGATGGCGTTCTTGATCTCGTCAAGCGTATAGCCAAGCGCGATCTTTGCGGCAACTTTTGCAATCGGATAACCGGTCGCCTTGGATGCAAGCGCGGAGGAACGGGACACTCGCGGGTTTACCTCGATGACGCAATACTCAAAACTCTCCGGATTGAGTGCATACTGCACATTACATCCGCCCGTGATATTTAATTCAGATATAATATTTAAAGCAGAGGTACGGAGCATCTGATATTCCTTGTCGCCCAGCGTCTGTGACGGTGCGACTACGATGGAGTCACCGGTGTGCACGCCGACCGGATCAATATTCTCCATATTACATACCGTGATGCAGTTGCCGTTCGCATCACGCATTACCTCGTACTCGATCTCTTTCCAGCCTGCGATGCAGCGCTCCACGAGCACCTCTCCGACACGGCTTAAACGGAGTCCGTTTGTCAGGATCTCGATCAGCTCGGTCTCATCGTGTGCAATACCGCCGCCGCTTCCGCCAAGCGTGTACGCCGGGCGGAGCACAACCGGATAGCCGATGGTGTTTGTGAACTTAATACCATCCTGCACATTGTGCACGACCTCGGATGCCGCACAAGGCTCTCCGATCTTCTCCATCGTGTCTTTGAATGCCTGGCGGTCTTCCGCTTTGAAAATGGTCTCTGCGGTCGTACCGATCAGCTTCACGCCGTACTTATCCAGAATTCCTTTCTCGGAAAGCTCCATGCCGAGATTTAATCCGGCCTGTCCGCCAAGGGTCGGAAGGATGGAATCCGGCTTTTCCTTTGCAATGATCTGCTCTAACACCGGCACGGTGAGCGGCTCGATGTAGACCTGATCTGCAATGTCTTTATCCGTCATGATCGTAGCCGGGTTAGAGTTGAGAAGAACAACCTCAAGTCCCTCTTCCTTCAGAGAACGGCAGGCCTGTGTTCCTGCATTGTCAAACTCGGCAGCCTGTCCGATGACAATCGGACCGGAACCGATTACAAGTACCTTCTTAATCTCCTGATTTCTTGGCATTATTTCGCTCCTCCCATCATGTTTATAAATCTGTCAAACAGATATGCAGAATCCTGCGGTCCCGGACACGCTTCCGGATGGAACTGCACCGTGAAAATGTTCTTGCCGACATAGGAAAGTCCCTCGTTCGTTCCGTCGTTGACATTAACGAATGCTGGTGTCGCCACCTTCGGATCCAGGGTATCGGTGTCTACCACGTAGCCATGATTCTGTGAAGAAATGTAGACGCGGTTCGTCGCCAGATCCTTGACCGGATGGTTACCTCCGCGGTGGCCGTACTTCATCTTGTGCGTGTCAGCTCCCGTCGCAAGCGCCATGAGCTGATGTCCCAGGCAGATTGCAAAAATCGGTGTATCGGATTCATACAGCTTGCGGATCTCTGCAATGATCTCCTTGCACTCTTTCGGGTCTCCCGGTCCGTTGCTCAGCATGATACCGTCCGGGTTCGCCGCCAGAATCTCCTCCGCAGAAGTATGTGCCGGGTATACCGTCACCTCACAGCCTCTCTCTCGTAAGGACTGGGCAATATTGCGCTTCGCTCCAAGGTCAAGAAGCGCCACTTTTTTTCGTCTCAGGGCATTTCCCTGCTTTTTTAATACTCGTTTTTCCGTACAGGTAACTTTATCTACCACGTTGCCTGTCGTGTATGCTTTTAATTTAGGAATGATTTCTTCTATATTATAGTTCTCATTCGTCGTGATCATACCGTTCATCGTTCCCTTCTCACGAAGGATCTTGGTAAGCGCCCGCGTATCAATTCCGGCAATTCCCGGAATATCGTATTTTGCGAGAAATTCCTGAATCGTCCCCTCGCACCGGAAATTGCTCGGCATTCTGGAAAGTTCCCTCACAATATACCCGTCCGGCCACGGCCGTCCCGACTCCATATCCGGCGTGATTCCGTAATTTCCAATCAGCGGATAGGTCATCACAACTGCCTGTCCCGCATAGGACGGATCGGTCAGAACCTCCAGATAACCGGTCATCGATGTGTTAAATACGATCTCGCTGATGACCTCTCTGGTGGAACCAATGCTGGTTCCTGTAAATACATTCCCATCTTCGAGTAGCTTTCATTCGTCTCCCTGTCCTTTCACTTTTTTCCCAAAAAAAAAAACGTTTCCGTTTTTCTTCTTTTTCCAGAACGCACATGCACACGGTGTGTGATGCATCGTCTTCGTGCCATTATGGGCAGTGCTATGCCTTTTTCCTAAATTGTAAAAAGTTTATCATATCATAGGATATTTTTCAACCTTTTTTCCGAAATCAAATAATGTATAATTTTTACACTGTGATGTATAAAAATTATACATTATTGCCAAACAGATTCCTAGTCCTCTCTTATACGGATCAGAATACAGCCTGCCAGCAGCATAAGCAACGTTAAGGCAGAAAGCTGTGGCAGCCATTCCACGATGCCTTTACCGGTTCCATCTGAGGCTGTCGTTTGAACAATCCCTGTCATACAAAAAGCTGCACATATCATCAATGCGTTCATTTTCGTTTTTACAATAAAAGAAATGAGCAGAACTGCAGCCGTCAGAAAAACTATATACAGAAGCATTCCTAATATTTCTTCTCGCACAAGACTCCATATCGATATCACCGTCTGCGTCCCTTGTTCAGAAATCACCAGAAGCATCTGTCCTCCGGTTCCATATCGTGCTGTTCCAAGCAGAAATAATATGCCTGCCGCACTGCCAACACATACGACACTCACCAGTACACGTACAAAAAATCGTTCCAGATACAACCATTCCTTTTTTATTGGCAGGATGTATAGTCTGTAACAAGTTGCATATTCAAATTCATTCGCCCACGCATCAAAATGCCGCAAAATAATCAAAACTGTAAAAATCAAAAATAATACACTGTTTCCAGAAAAAGCCTCTTTCCATAACCATGCAGCCTGAGGCACAACCGGACAGACCGGTTCCTCTGTTCCGCTCTGCTGATATGCTTTATGTAACAGCATACGTGCTCTCCAATCAGCAACACTCCCTCTGAATATGCCCGTATACTCCACTTCCTCTCCCAGTTCCTCAATCGCTATTAAATTTTCGTCTTCCTCCAGCACCGTCCTGCGAATTCCATTCTCATCCCAAGCCTGTTCCCAATAATAACGCAACCGAATATTGGTCTGTTCGTACTGTTTCCATGCATTTAGCAATAAACTGGCATGTGCAAATTTTTCTGCACTATTGTCCCCCCATAGTTCCATGCACTGCCTCTGATACTCAGATTCCCAGATCGTAATATCTTTTGCATTTTCTTCCAGTTCTTCCAACACTGTCTGCGCATAATTCTCATACTGTGTAACATAGTAAAGTCTATATGCAAAAACAACCGCCAGCACTCCCACAATCCAGACCAGGTAATTTTTCCGGCTAAAGAAAAGCCGTATTTCATTTTGCAAAAATGCTTTCATTTCTTATCTGCTCCATACAAATTTTTGTAAAATTCTTCAAGATTTTCAAACCTGTCGGAAAGATCATCAAGCTTTCCATCAAAACAAACCATGCCATCGTCAATAGCAACGATTCGATCTGCAATCTTTTCCACTTCCGAAAGTTGATGGGAAGAGATCAAAACAGCACTCCCCCTCTGACGAATCTCCTCGATTTCCCGTCGCAGCCGAAAAACTGCTTCCGGGTCAAGGCCATTGGTGGGCTCGTCCAGAATTACCAGTTTGGGTTGATCCACAATCGCTATTGCCAGATTCAGCCGCATTTTCATTCCCATGGAATAGGTTCCGGTGCGATCCAAAAGTCTGTCCCCCAGATCTGTGAAAACGGCAAGTTCCTCCACCCGCTCTTTGGGCACCTTTCTGGCTGTTGCTGCCATCCGCAGATTCTGTATACCGCTTAATTCAGGATAAAGAGCGGGGACTTCCATGGCAATTCAATCTGTTTTAATGCTTCTAAGCGGTTGCTTTTGATGTCATTCCCACAGATTCTGATTCTCCCTCTATCTGTCCTATATAATCCACTGATGCATTTTATTGTAGTCGATTTTCCGCTCCCATTTGGTCCTAAAAGTCCTACAATCTCCTGTTCGTCCACGGAAAAACTTAATCCCTTTGCGTGGATAGACCGGAAGGAGGCAAAAATAATTACAGAAATTTAAGTTCGCAAAAATTGTGCAACTTTCACGAAAAGGAGGTTAGTGAATGGCAGATGAAAAACTGAACACAGGCCCCGGTGAGGAGAAGTTCCCGGAGGCTCCCGCTCCTGTTACGGTTGACGAGCCCCAGGCTCCGGCTCCCGAACAAACTGCCGCTCCCACACCCCAGCAGGAGGGGCCTGCCCAGCCCGAGCCCGGTGATGTGGTGGTGTCCTTTGACAAAATCAATGAGCTGATGAATGAAAAGCGGCAGACAGCCCGGGCCGAGGTAGAAAAAGAGGAGGCGGCAAAAGAGCCGGAGGAGAAAACGCAGGAGGAACCTCCTGCCGCTGGGGATGGCGAACCGAAAAAGGCCCGTCGGGGCCGTCCTCCAAAAGAGGAAAAAGCGGAGCCTGCTGGCAAGGAGGCGGCGAAGCCCCGCAAGGGCCGCCCACTCCAAGGCGGCCCCCGGCGAGGCCAGCCGTCTAAGCGAGACAAATTGTCCCGAAGTGGGAAAAAGGCTGCGGAGGTTAAAGCTGCCCCGAACCCGAAAAGGCCCCACCCGAAAATGCGGCTCCGGCCCCGGAACAGGTTCCGCCTGAGCCAGCCGCTCCGCCCCGTCCTGTGGAGGAGGGAAAGCTGGTCTATCTGAAGCTTTCCGAGCTCCATCCGTTCCATACATTCCGCCCCCATCCGTTCAAGGTGCGGGACGACGCCAAAATGCAGGAAACCGTAGCATCCATCAAGGCAAACGGCGCGGAAAAGGACGGAAACGGCTATGAGATTGTGGCAGGCCATCGCCGCCATCATGGTTGTGAGCTGGCTGGGCTGGAGGAAATGCCCTTTATTGTCCGGGATATGACCGACCACGAGGCGGTTGAGGCTATGAAGGACAGCAATAAGCAGAGGGATCAGACGCTCCCCAGCGAGCTGGCCGCCCTTTTGGATCTGGAGGTGGAGGACATCAAGCACCAGGGCGGGCGGCTGAAAAATGTGGCCGAGGGGGATGTGGGGAAACGCTCGGTTGAAATCGTGGGCGAGGCGCATGGCATGAACTATAAAAAGGTCATGCGGTATCTGCGCCTTAACTCACCTGGTGCCGGAGCTTCTGGACAAGGTGGACATAAGCAGATGGGCTTTATGCCGCTGTGGAGATCTCGTATATCAGGCCGGAAAACCAGCGGCTGATTGCCGTTTCCATTGATGGGGAGCAGTCCTCCCCCTCGGTGGCCCAGGCAAAGCGGCTCCACGAGCTGGATAAGGAGGGAAAGCTCAACGGCGATGTGATTGACGGCATTTTGGTGAAGAGAAAAAGGAGGATCGCGGTGTGATTATTTCGATGGCTGAACTGTCTAATATTTCGGCAAGGAGGTTACTCCTGCCAAAATGAAGGAGCAGATCATGGCCCTGCTGGACGAGTGGAAAGAGAAACAGCCGCCCGAGCTGGCAAAGCCCGAAAAAGATGGAAAGCAGGACAAGTAACCACTTCGAGACAAATTGTCCCGAGGGGCCCGCCCCGCCGTATTGGGATGGGCTCTGTGGTGATATATCCCCCGTCGCCGCCTATTTTCCTGCACAGCCGGGAGTGGGCCGTCAAGGGTGCATCGCACCGCCGCTTGCGGCGGCTTGCCCTTGACGGTCTGCCCCGGCTGTGCTACTTCCAGCGGCAAGCGGCGGGGGTATATCCTCCAGAGCCGCCCCCTTTCCCATGATTGGGAAAGGGCGGGGGGATTGGGCTGAAGTATCCTTAATAAAAGATCGGAGGTATTGACTATGAAGCGGCCACTTGCATACATTACCGCCGCATGGCTTGAGCGGCGACAGCGAAAACGCGGAACAGGCCGCCCGGTACTGCCGGGCGGTGTACGAGGCAGGGTTTTCGCCGATCTGCCCATTACCCTGTATCTGCCGTTGTTCCTCAATGATGCGGTGCCGAGGAGCATAAGAACGGCATTGACATGAGCCGCGATCTGCTCCGGCGCTCCCGTGTGCTGGTGGTGTGCGGCCATTCCGTCACCGAGTCCATGAAAAACGACATCGCCGTTGCCCAGCGCCTGGGGATCACCGCTACTACCCTTGAGGGCATCCTGACCGTCAAGGGCCAGGGCCGGCGCTGATGGCGGCCCTGTTTGAGGCTTTCATTTCAAATCCTGCCCTTTACAGTGCGGGGCATCTGGTGGGGGAAACGCTGCATTTCCCCACCAACACGGAGGAGGTGCAGTCCCTCTTAAAGCGGATCGGCGTGGACGGGGTGCGCTGCCAGGAATACTTTATTATCTCCTTTGACAGCGACATTCTCGGCCTTTATGACTATCTGGGCGAGTATGAAAACATTGACGAGCTCAACCACCTGGCCCATCTGCTGAAGGAGCTCTCCCCATCAGAACGGGAAACGCTGGAGGCGGTTATGGACAGCGACCAGCATTGTGGCTCGGTGCAGGACTTAATCAACCTTACGCAAAATCTGGACTGCTACGACCTGCATCCCGGTGTGGACAATGAGGAAATGCTGGGCCGCCTTTATGTGGAGGATATGGAAAGTCTCGAAGTGCCGGACAATATAAAACCCTACTTTGACTTTGAAGCATACGGGCGGGACATTTCCATCAACGAAAACGGACACTTTGCACCGGGCGGCTATGTGACAAAGGTGAGTGACGATTTCCGGGAGGTCTACCACGGCCCCCAGGACATCCCCGCTGAACACAGGGTTTTTGCTTACCCCCAGCTTTCGATCCGGGAGCAGATGGCCGCTTATCAAGAAATTATTGACGGTTCCTCAAAGGAGGGGTTCCGGCGGCTGGCTGAAAAACACCATGAGGAACGGTAACGGGACTTCGAGACAATTTGTCCCAAGGCGAAAGGAGGCGGTGTAACTGATTGATGAAGAAATTTCCCGGAGCTCCATAGCGATTTCTGTCCGGGCCAGCAAGCTGACAGCCCGGGGGCTGGCCTATGTGCTCCGGGCGGCGGGCCGCCAGATTGCCAAACGGCAAAGGTAAGCCAAAAGCCCCACGGCAGGCAGAGCGTGAAAAAGCTCATGGCCCACGGCGAAAATATAAACAGCATCGAAGTGGAGGCCCCGAAGCTCTTTGACCGGATGGCCCGCCGTTTCAATGTGGACTATGCCTTTTACAAAACCGGGCCGGACAAATACCTGCTGTTTTTCAAGGCAGGCAGGCGGATGCGATTACCGCCTGTTTTAGCGGAATATTCCCGCAGGCTGTTGGAACAGTCAAAATCCAGCCGCATCCCCATCCGGGAACAGCTCAAAACAAGCGGCGGAACAGCTTGTAAAGGAACCGCCCAAAACACAGGAACGGACAAAGGAGGTGGTTCGTGAAGAACGATAGCATCAAAAAATACCTTATTCCCAACATCCCCTACCTGTTTATGCTGTGGGCCTGCCTCAAGCTGGGGACGGCCTACCGCCTGGCCCCTGGCGCAGACTTGCCCCACAAGCTCATGGGCCTGGGGCAGAGCATCGGCCCGGCCTTTGCCGACTTTGCGCCGGGGCTCAATCCCTTTGACTGGCTCATCGGCATTGTGGGGGCTGTGGCGTTCCGGGTGATGGTCTATGTGAAAAGCAAAAACGCCAAAAAATTTCGGCGGGATGAGGAGTATGGATCAGCCCGTTGGGGCTGTCCGAAAAAAAGATATAGCCCCTTTCGTCGATCCCGTCTTTGAAAACAATGTCATCCTCACCGGGACGGAGCTTCTCACCATGAACACCCGCCCCAAAAACCCGGCCAACGCCCGCAACCTCAACGCCTGCGTCATCGGCTCGTCCGGCTCGGGCAAAACGCGCTTCTGGCTCACTCCGCAGCTTCTCCAGGCCAGCGCGGATAAAAACGGCGGATGCAGCTATGTGTGTGTCGATCCCAAAGGGAGGCGTTCTCGGGCAGGTGGGCTTCCTGCAACGGCGTGGGTATCGGATCAAGGTGTTCAATTCCATTGATTTCACAAAATCCATGCACTACAATCCCCTGTCCTATATCCACAACGAGGCCGACATCCTCAAATTTGTGGATGCGCTGATTTCCAACACCAAAGGCGAGGGCAAGGAGGGCGATCCGTTCTGGACAAAGGCGGAGACGCTCTATACTGCGCCCTGATCGCCTATATCATTTTCGAGGGTCCCGCCGAGGATCGGAACATGAACACGCTGGTTGATATGATCTCCGGCATGGAGGTCAAGGAGGATGACGAGGATTTTATGAACGCCGTGGACTATATGTTTGCGGGCCTGGAAAAACGAAAGCCGGATTGCTTTGCGGTCAAGCAGTATAAAAAGTACAAGCTGGCCAGCGGCAAAACCGCAAAGTCGATCTTGATTTCCTGCGGGGCCCGTCTGGCCCCCTTTGACATCCCCCAGCTCCGGGAGATTATGAGCTATGACGAGATGGAGCTTGACCGCATCGGGGATCGGAAAACGGCGGTGTTCTTCATCATTTCCGACACCACGCAGACCTATAACTTTCTTGTGGCCCTGGCCTTTTCGCAGATGTTCAATCTTCTTTGTGAGCGGGCCGACAATGTTTTCGGGGGCCGCCTGCCCCATCATGTGCGGGTGCTGTGGGACGAGGCGGCCAATACGGGGCAGGTGCCCCAGCTCGAAAAAGATCGTGGCCGTCATCCGTTCCCGTGAGATCAGCTTGACGCTGTTCTATCAGCAGTTGGCGCAGTGTAAGGCGATTTACGATAAACACGCCGAAACCATTTTGGGTTCCGTATACATTGAATTTGTATTTAGTAAATGCTATAATGTCCCTATTCAAATTATAAATGTGTTGAATTAGTTACATGTACATATTTTTTGTGCCGGAGGAAGTGAAATGAAACAAAAAATTTATCTCATTACAGGCTTAATGGCTTCTGGAAAATCTACAGTTTCCGATTTACTGGCAAAATCAATAGAAAAATGCGTCCATCTTCGTGGTGATGTGTTCCGAAAAATGATTATTTCAGGCAGAGAAAATATGTCAGCTACCCCATCAGCGGAAGCAGTCCGCCAGCTGTACCTTCGATACAAATTGACTGCTGATGCGGCAAGGTCATACTTTGACAACGGCTTTTCTGTAGTGATCCAAGATAACTACTACGGTGATGAATTAAACCGAATGATAAATTATCTGCATAAATACCCTGTTGAGGTTGTCGTTCTTTGTCCAGATGTGGAAACAATAAAAGAAAGGGAACGATACAGGGAGAAAACAGGCTATTCCGGCTTTACGGTTGAAACCTTATACGATACA
>VOFD01002698.1_pt1 | contig 12632 bp, 21 predicted proteins | sample 5384101 | NCBI WGS metagenome assembly VOFD01 (sample SAMN12384723, study PRJNA508395) | human gut metagenome | isolation source: healthy gut C | host: Homo sapiens
ATCGCAAAAAATAAAATTTTAAAAAGTTCTTGACAACGATTTAAAGCGGTGATAAACTACGACCATATTATAGCAAAGGCGCTATGGAACATTCCATAGCGCCTTTTTTTTATTAAAAAGCGGACATCCGGCCGGCGCCGCAGCTTCACGTTATCTATGAATAAATAAAAAAGGAGCGAGACATCATGAGCACAATGACAGAGTTATTCGGATCAATGGTATTTGACGATAAGGTAATGGAGGCAAGGCTTCCCAAAGAGACATACAAAGCAATGCAGAAGACCATAAAAGACGGCCTTCCCCTTGTTGATCTTGAGGTTGCCAACGTGGTGGCAAACGCCATGAAGGACTGGTATAGAAAAGGGCGCTACCCATTTTACACACTGGTTCCAGCCCATGACCGGCATTACCGCTGAAAAGCATGACAGCTTTATTTCCCCAAGGGCGACGGAAAAATAATTATGGAATTTTCCGGCAAGAGCTTGTAAAGGGCGAGCCCGACGCTTCGTCTTTCCCCTCGGGAGGTTTAAGAGCCACATTCGAGGCAAGGGGCTACACCGCATGGGATCCTACATCCTACGCCTTTATAAAAGATAAATCCCTTTGCATACCAACGGCATTTTGTTCCTACGGCGGCGAGGCGCTTGACAAAAAGACTCCTTTGCTCCGCTCTATGGAATATATAAATAAGGAAGCGCTGAGAGTTCTCAGGCTGTTCGGAAACGAGGACGTTACGTCCGTAAAAACGACCGTTGGCCCGGAGCAGGAATATTTCCTTATTCCAAAAGAGCTCTATGATATGAGAAAGGATCTCATATACACAGGAAGGACTCTTTTTGGAGCCAAATCGCCTAAGGGACAGGAGCTTGACGATCATTACTTTGGAACGATAAAGCCAAGGGTCGCCGCGTATATGTCAGATCTTAACGAGGAGCTCTGGAAGCTGGGAATACTGGCCAAAACCGAGCATAACGAAGTCGCTCCCGCTCAGCACGAGCTCGCTCCGATTTTCAGCACTACAAACATCGCCACGCGACCACAACCAGCTTACAATGGAGATAATGCAGAAGGTTGCCAAAAAACATGGCCTTGTCTGTCTGCTCCACGAAAAGCCTTTCGAGGGCGTGAACGGTTCAGGAAAGCACAACAACTGGTCAATATCCACAAACACCGGCGTCAACCTTCTTGAGCCGGGAGAAACGCCTTACGAAAACGCGCAGTTCCTGCTCTTCCTATGCGCGGTGATAAAGGGAGTAGACGAATATCAGGATCTTCTCAGGATAGCCGTTGCCTCCGCCGGAAACGACCACAGGCTCGGAGCGAACGAGGCTCCTCCCGCCATAGTTTCCATATTCCTCGGCGATGAGCTTTACGGAATACTTGAGGCAATAAAGGACGAAAAAGCCTTATAACGGCACGTCAAAGGAGAGCATGCAGGTCGGAGTCGACATTCTTCCTCCGTTTTCAAGGACACAACGGACAGAAACAGGACCTCGCCATTCGCATTCACGGGCAACAAATTTGAATTCCGTATGGTTGGCTCCACCATGTCCATATCAGGCCCCAACTTCGTTCTCAACACCGTTGTCGGCAGGGAGCTTAAGGAATTCGCCGATGAGCTTGAAGGCTCAAAGGATTTCAACGCTGATCTTCACAAGCTCATCGTAAAGACCATAAAGGAACATGAGAGGATTCTCTTCAACGGAAACGGATATGACAGCGCATGGGTTGAGGAAGCCGAAAAAAAGAGGCCTCTGCAATCTCAAAACAACTCCGGACTGTCTCCCCTACTTCCTTTCGGATAAAAACGTATCGCTTTTTACGGAAAGCGGAGTTCTCTCAAAAACGGAGATCGAGTCAAGATATGACATCACCCTTGAGGCTTATTGTAAAGTAATCGGAATAGAGGCGGCTACAATGCTTGACATGGCTAAAAAGACATTCTCCCCGCGGTCACGGCATACAGCAGGGATCTCGCCGACACCGCCATAGCCAAAAAGCGTTCATCCCCCAGTGCGAATGCGCTTATGAGGAAAGCCTTGTGGAGAAAATATCCGCTCGCGTCAAAAATGTACTTTGCCGTTAAAACCCTTGAGGACGATCTTGGAAGAACGTCGGAGATAAAAGACATTACGGAGCTTTCCATGTACTATAAGGACACGGTGATCCCGTCAATGGATGCCGTAAGGGCTCCCCGCCGACGAGCTTGAGACGCTGACATCCAAAAAATACTGGCCGTTCCCTACCTACGGCGATCTGCTTTTCGGCGTAAGATAAAATTCCCCTCCGCTTTCGGGCGGAGGGTGTATATAAATTTTCACATAATAAACGACATTTGATCACGACAAAATTACCGACATTTATTTTGACAACAGAAAGAGGGAATGACAATGGATATGACAGAATTGATTTCAAGCATAAACACTACCTGGTGCTCATCGCCGCGGCGCCGTGTTTTTCATGCAGGCCGGGTTCGCGATGGTCGAGGCCGGGTTCACAAGAGCTAAAAACCCGGCAACATAATAATGAAAAACCTGATGGACTTTTTGTATAGGCACACCGCTGTTCTGGCTTGTCGGCTTCGGCATCATGTTCGGCAGCTCAAGCGGATTTTTCGGCGGCATAGACCTGTTCACAAGGGGCGACTATTCCTCCATACTTCCGGAGGGCGTAACATTTTTCGCCTATTTCATTTTCCAGACGGTTTTCTGCGCCACTTCGGCAACTATCGTTTCCGGAGCAATGGCCGAAAGGACAAAATTCAGCGCTTACTGTATTTATTCCGCCATCATAAGCCTTATAATCTATCCTTTAAGCGGTCACTGGATCTGGGGCGGAGGCTGGCTTTCACAGCTTGGCTTCCATGACTTCGCCGGTTCAACCGCTGTACATATGGTAGGCGGTATATGCGCCTTCATCGGAGCGAAAATCCTCGGCCCCGTATCGGAAAATATGATAAAAACGGCAATTCCAAAGCCATTCCCGGACATTCCATACCGCTTGGAGCGCTTTGGCTGCTTCATCCTCTGGTTCTGCTGGTTCGGCTTTTTAACGGCGGTTCCACCGTGTCAATGGTAAACGGCGGCAACGAGCTTGCCGGAAAGGTATTTTTCAACACCAACCTTTCTGCGGCTATGGCCACGGTCACCGTGCTTATCATTACCTGGGTGCTCTATAAAAAGCCGGATGTGTCTATGACATTAAACGGCCCCTCGCCGGGCTTGTAGCTGTTACGGCCGGATGCGACGTTGTCGAGCCGCAGCCGCCGCGGTCATAGGTATCATCTCCGGATTCGCCCCTTGTGGCGGCGGTAGAGTTTATTGATAAAGCTCAAAATCGACGATCCCGTCGGAGCCTGGCGGCGTACATATGGTCTGCGGCTCGCTGGGAACAATACTTACCGGAGTGTTCTGCTCCGCGGCATCCCTTGAGGAAATGGGAATGACAAGGGGCGAGCTTCTGGGAGCGCAGTTCATCGGAGTCATCGCCACCGCTGTCTGGACGGCGGTCGCAATAACGATCACGTTTACTCTCATAAAGAAAACCATTGGCCTGAGAGTGACTCCCGAGGAAGAAATACAGGGTCTTGACCTTCCCGAGCACGGACTTGTATCGGCCTATGCCGACTTTATGCCGGCCATACCTCAGGTCGACTCGTTCGAGAGAAGCGAAACAACAGGCGCTGTTCCGGTTGACGAAGCCGTTCCGGTACAGTTAAAGACCGCTCCCGCCGGTGTGTCAGCGGCATCGGACACAAAGATAACAAAAATAGAGCTTATCATCAAACAGGAAAAATTTGAGGCTCTTAAGGACGCTCTTATGGGCATCGGTATTACCGGAATGACGGTGACCCACGTTCTCGGCTGCGGAGCTCAGAAGGGCAAGCCCGAGTATTATCGTGGAGTTATTCAGGAGATCAGCCTTCTTCCCAAGGTACAGGTGGAAGTTGTGGTCTGCAAGGTGCCTGTCCGTACAGTCATTGAAACAGCTAAAAAGTTCTCTATACCGGTCATATCGGAGACGGAAAAATATTCGTCTACGATGTTGAGAATGCCGTAAAGGTCAGAACCGGTGAAGAAGGATTTGACGCGCTTCAGGATATAGAATAAAATGAACTTAAGCTCGGAAAAATCCCAGGGCTTTTTCGACACAATAACGCAAGGGTACGAAAGTACCCCTTTGCGCTTTTAAAAATCAGTTAGGGGTTGCATATTATGGGTGAAAAAATATGAAAAATAACAAGGGACTTTACGAAACACAGTTTGAACACGACAACTGCGGTATCGGAGCTGTCGTAAGCATCAAAGGAAGGCAGTCGCACAAGGTCGTTGACGACGCCCTTAAAATCGTAGAAAAGCTGGAGCACCGCGCCGGAAAGGACGCCGAAGGCAAAACCGGAGACGGCGTAGGAATTATGCTTCAGGTATCGCACACTTTCTTTAAAAAAAGCCGCCGCCAAAGAGGGAATAGAACTCAATGACGAGAGGGATTACGGCGTCGGTATGTTTTTTCTTCCCTCAGGATACTCTTAAACGCAATCAGGCGAAAAAAATGTTTGAGATCATCACCGAAAAAGAAGGTCTTAAATTTCTCGGATGGCGTACCGTTCCGGTTGATCCTTCCGTTCTCGGACAGAGAGCAAGGGAATGTATGCCATATATAATGCAGGCAATAATCGAAAGACCAAACGATATAAGCAGAGGTCTTGATTTTGATAGAAAACTTTATGTCATAAGACGAGTGTTCGAGCAGAGCAACGACAATACTTATGTACCTTCTCTCTCGAGCCGTACCATAGTTTATAAAGGAATGTTTCTTGTAAGCCAGCTTCGCAGATTTTATACCGATCTTCAGGATCCCGATTACAAATCAGCCATAGCTCTGGTACATTCCAGATTCTCCACAAACACAAATCCAAGCTGGGAAAGGGCTCATCCCAACAGGTTCATACTTCATAACGGCGAGATAAACACGATTCGTGGAAATGTCGGACGTATGCTTGCCCGCGAAGAGACCATGTCCTCAAGGCTGATGGCCAAAGATATGGATAAAATACTTCCCGTTGTCAATTCTTCGGGATCGGACTCGGCTATGCTCGACAATACCCTTGAGTTCTTTGTAATGAACGGTATGGAGCTTCCCTTGCCCTTATGATCACTATTCCCGAGCCTTGGAGCAATGATAAGAACATAAGCCGCGAAAAACGTGACCTTTACAGATATTACGCAACGATGATGGAGCCCTGGGACGGCCCCGCGTCCATACTTTTCTCCGACGGAGATGTAGTAGGAGCGGTGCTTGACAGAAACGGTCTCAGGCCTTCAAGATACTATATTACGGACGACGATAATCTGATCCTTGCCTCCGAGGTCGGCGTTCTTGATTTCGACCCTGCAAAGATCATTAAAAATCCCGTCTTGAGCCCGGAAAAATGCTTCTCGTGGATACAAAGGCCGGCCGTGTAATCTCCGATGAGGAGCTTAAGGAGCGTTTCGCCCTTAAACAGTCCTATGGCGAATGGCTGGATCAGTATCTCATAGATCTCAAGGATCTTCCCATTCCAAACAAAAAGGTCGAGAAAAACTCAGGCCGTAAGAGACAAGCTCTACAAAGCCTTCGGATACACATACGAGGACGTTAAGACAGCCATACTTCCAATGGCGGCCAACGGAGCCGAGCCGACGGCAGCTATGGGTATAGATATTCCTCTTGCCGTGCTTTCGGACAAGCATCAGCCGCTGTTCAACTATTTTAAACAGATATTCGCCCAGGTTACCAACCCTCCCATTGACGCCATAAGGGAGGAGGTAGTAACAAACACGTCTGTTTATATCGGTTCTGACGGTAATCTTCTTGAGGAAAAAAGCTGAAAACTGCCGAATGCTGCATATAAACGATCCAATACTTACAAGCGTTGATCTGCTTAAAATAAGGAATATGAACATTCCGGGCTTCAAGGTGGAAACGGTTTCTCTTCTCTATTATGAAAACACGCCCCTTGACAGAGCAATAGATCATCTGTTTGTAAACATAGACAGAGCGTATAAAAACGGAGCGAATATAATCATACTTTCAGACCGCGGCGTAGACGAAAATCATGTGGCCATCCCTCTTTGCTGGCTGTATCGGCTGTTGAGCAGCACCTGATCAAAACAAAAAAGAGAACGGCCATATCCATAATACTTGAAAGCGCCGAGCCGAGGGACGTTCATCATTTCGCTACCCTTCTCGGCTACGGAGCGAGGGCAATCAATCCATATCTTGTCTATGAATGTATAGGTGAGCTCGTGGATCTTGGCATACTTAACAAAGACCTCCACGTTGCCATAGACGACTACAACGAGGCCATTCTTCATGGCATTGTGAAGATCGCGTCAAAGATGGGCATCTCAACCATCCAGTCGTACCAGTCGGCTCAGATTTTCGAGGCTGTCGGCATAAGCAAAGAAGTTACGGATAAATATTTTACAAATACGGTCAGCCGTGTAGGCGGCATCGGCCTTAAGGAAATAAACGACGACGTGGAGTGGAGACATTCCCATGCCTTTGACCCTCTCGGTCTTGGCGTGGACACGTCCCTTGACTCCAGCGGAGCGCATAATCTCAGGAGCGGCAGCGATAAGGAAGAACACCTTTACAGTCCAAAGGTCATCGTTACCCTTCAGGAAGCTACAAGAAATTCGGATTACAAAAATTTAAAGAATATACGGCTATGGTCGATGACGAGACCATTCCCCACACGCTGAGAGGGCTTTTGGAATTTGATTTTGATCCCGAAAAGGCCATCCCTCTTGACGAGGTTGAGCCCGCCTCCGAGATCGTCAAAAGATTTAAGACCGGAGCTATGAGTTACGGCTCCATTTCTCAGGAAGCCCATGAGGTGCCTCGCGAAGGCCATGAACAAAATCGGCGGAAAATCCAACTCCGGCGAAGGCGGAGAACTGCCCGAAAGGCTCCATTCCGACTGTTGCAGCGCCATTAAGCAGGTAGCCTCGGGACGTTTCGGCGTAACAAGCGAATACCTTGTCAGCGCCAGAGAGATACAGATAAAAATGGCTCAGGGCGCGAAACCCGGAGAAGGCGGACATCTTCCCGGCAAAAAGTATATCCCTGGATAGCCAAAACAAGATATTCCACGCCGGGAGTTTCTCTCATCTCCCCTCCCCTCATCACGATATATATTCGATCGAGGATCTTGCGCAGCTCATATACGACCTTAAAAACTCAACCGTGACGCCCGCATATCGGTGAAGCTCGTTTCTGAAGCCGGTGTAGGAACGATCGCCGCAGGAGTAGCTAAGGCCGGAGCCCAGGTAATACTCATATCGGGATATGACGGAGGAACCGGAGCCGCTCCCAAAAGCTCCATACACAACGCCGGCCTTCCCTGGGAGCTTGGACTGGCTGAGACTCATCAGACCCTTATCGAAAACGGTCTGCGCTCAAGAGTGGTTATAGAGACCGACGGAAAACTTATGAGCGGACGTGACGTTGCCATCGCCTGTATGCTCGGCGCCGAGGAATTTGGCTTTTGCCACCGCTCCCCTCGTAACAATGGGATGCGTTTGATGAGAGTATGCAACCTTGACACCTGTCCCGTTGGCATCGCGACCCAGAATCCCGAGCTTAGAAAGCGTTTCAGAGGAAAACCGGAATATGTCATCAACTTTATGATGTTCATCGCCGAGGAACTCAGGGAAATAATGGCGAAATGCGGTGTAAAAACAGTTGACGACCTTGTCGGACACACCGAGTTCCTCAAAGTAAGAAAACAGAGACCGACGGAGAGCTCAAGGCTTGTGGATATGAGCAGGATACTTTTTCGAGCCAAACGCCAACGGACAGAAAGTACATTTCGATCCGAAAGACGTCTATGATTTCAAGCTCGAAAATACTATTGACGAAAAAATACTTCTTAAGAAATTCGCCGAGTCATTGAATACAGGCAAAAAGCAGAGAGCGGAAATAAAAGTAACAAGTACTGACCGTACCCTTGGCACCATCCTCGGTTCGGAAATAACCAAACGTCTCGGAACAAATGTCGAGGACGATACATTCACCGTAAAATGTCTCGGAGGCGGCGGACAGAGCTTTGGAGCTTTCATTCCCAAAGGGGCTTACTCTTGAGCTTGAGGGAGACAGCAACGACTACTTCGGCAAGGGTCTTTCCGGCGGAAAGCTCATAGTATATCCTCAAAAGGGCAGCAGATTTAAGCCCGAGGAAAATATTATCATCGGAAACGTCGCCCTTTACGGAGCGACAAGCGGAACGGCGTTCATAAACGGAATAGCGGGAGAAAGGTTCTGCGTAAGAAATTCCGGAGCGACAGCCGTTGTTGAAGGCGTCGGTGACCACGGCTGCGAGTATATGACCGGAGGAACCGTGCTCATACTCGGCAGGACGGGCAAAAAACTTTGCCGCCGGTATGTCTGGAGGAATCGCCTATGTGCTTGACGAAAACCACGATCTTTACCTTCGTGTAAACAAAGAGCTTGTATTAATCGAAACCGTAAGCGAAAAGCATGATATCGCAGAAATAAAGCGGCTCCTGAACGAACATACGAATTCCACGGGTTCTCCTCTTGGCAAACGTATTCTCGAAAATTTTGACGAGTACGCGTCCAAATTTAAGAAGATCGTTCCGGTCGACTACAGCCGAATGCTCCAGTCCATATCCCAGATGGAGGAAAAGGGCTTATCAAAAGAGCAGGCTGAAATCGAAGCGTTCTATATGAATACGGGAAGATAAGGAGGAAATACCATGGGAAAATCAACAGGATTTTTAGAATATAAAAGAGAACTTAATCCTTCGGCAGATCCAAAGGAAAGAATAAAAAATTTCAATGAATTCCACAAACAGCTTCCCGGAGAGGAAAGAAGGCTTCAGGGAGCAAGATGTATGAACTGCGGCGTCCCCTTCTGTCAGTCGGGAATGACGCTCAACGGATGGTCACGGGATGTCCGCTCCACAATCTCATACCGGAGTGGAATGACGAGATATACAACAGCAATCTTGAGCACGCCCTTGCCAGACTGCTTAAAACAAATAACTTCCCCGAGTTTACGGGACGCGTCTGCCCTGCCCTCTGTGAGGCGGCGTGCACCTGCGGTCTTAACGACCTGCCCGTTACGGTGAAGGAAAACGAGCTTTCGCTCATAGAAAACGGATTTGAAAAAGGGTTATGTAAAACCTTTGATACCGGAGGTCAGATCGGATAAAAAAGTAGCCGTCATCGGCTCCGGCCTTCCGGGCTCGCCGCGGCGGATATGCTCAATAAAAGAGGTCACAATGTTACCGTATATGAGAAAAATGACCGCATCGGCGGACTTCTTATGTACGGCATACCGAATATGAAACTTGAAAAGAAATAGTTGACAGAAGGATACGACTTATGGAGTCCGAGGGCATTAAATTCGTTAAGAACGCCGATGTCGGAAACACCATTCCCGCGGCGGAAATACTTAACTCCTTTGACGCTGTCATACTCTGCTGCGGAGCCGAAAATCCCAGAGATATAAATGTTCCCGGAAGGAATGAAACAAACGGCATATATTTTGCCGTGGATTTCCTCACAAGGAACACAAAAAGCCTGCTTGACTCAGGTTTCAGCGACAAAAGTATGTTGACGTGAAGGGCAAAAACGTCGTCATAGTTGGCGGCGGAGATACGGGAAACGACTGCACCGGCACGGCCATAAGACATGGCTGCAAATCGGTTACTCAGATAGAAATGATGCCAAAAGCTCCCTGATGAGCGCTCAGCCGACAATCCATACCCCAATGGCCAAGGATATGCAAAACCGACTACGGCCAGGAAGAAGCCATCGCCGTTTTCGGTCAGGATCCGGGTGTATGAAACAACGATAAAAGAGATAATTCCCGATAAAAGGGCTCTCTTAAGGCTGTAAAAACCGTAATGGTAAAACAGGAAAGGGATCCGTCCACAGGCGCGGTATCAATGAAGGAAGTACCCGGCAGCGAAAAACTGCTTGACGCCGACGTGCTCATCATCGCCGCCGGATTTTTTGGGAAGCCGCAAATATATTTCCGAAGCATTCGGTGTTGAGCTCAATCAGAGAACCAACATAAAGACGGCAGACGGAAAATACGCGACAAATATTCCCAAGGTGTTCACCGCCGGCGATATGCACAGGGGTCAGTCCCTTGTTGTATGGGCCATAACCGAGGGGCGCCGCGGCCAAAGAAGTCGATGAGTTCCTTATGGGATATTCTAATATGATCTAATCCAGCCCCTAATTTATTTATTCATATATTTTTACCCACGCGGCTGAAAAGAGTAATCTTTTCAGCCGCACCCCTTTTATATTGATTTTAAATTTCTCCGAAAACCCTTTTTCTCATTTATGCGCTGTATTATAATATAAAAACGACATTCCCTGTTTCTGCCCGTTTAAAGGAGGTCATTTAAAATGCAGAAAAAATATGATATATACCGTTTCCACAGAAATGCCCATGCTCAGGGATTTGATAAAGCCCGGCTGCACTCTTGACGCGGGCAAAAGCACCGTCAGGGGACAATATCAAAATGTTTGACAGCCTTGAAGAAGCCAAAGCCTATCTCGAAGACGTCTCATCCAGCGTATATCCGAGGTTTGAGTGCCGAAAGGCTTACTATGAAAATCCATGAACGCCGTCTTGATGAAGTTATTTTGGATGACGAGGGAAAAATAACCGAATCAAAAACATAGGCTTCGCCGACCTTGATACATCCTATCTTGACGATGCCGACGACTATATGCCCTAAAAATAAAAAGGACGCAGGCGGCCTAAAAACGGCTTCCCGCGTCCAAGTTTCGTTATTTATATTTTCAGTTTTTCTCCTTATACTCCGCGTCTATCGTTCCGTCATCCTCGGGGATTATAAACGCGCAGGCAATATAGAGAATAAGGAACAGGCCGTAAAAAAAGCGTCAATAACACCCATGCTATCCTTACTATAGTTACATCGATATTAAAATAGTTGGCGACAGCAAGACATACTCCTGATATTTTTTCTTCCCTCTTTGGGCCTTTTTAAGTTTTTTATCGTTCATTTTTATGTTCTCCTTCCTTATGCAAAAGTTTTTCAGCCTTAAAACTCAAATATTTTCCGTTGGCGACAATGATATGATCCTCAAGGACGACGTTTATTGTCAAGCGCCGTAAGACAGTTGGCCGTAAAATTGATATCGTGAAAAGACGGCGTCAGATTTCCGCTCGGATGATTATGCATCAAAATAACGCTTGTAGCTCCGTTTCTTAACGCCAGTTCGACGACCTTCCTTACGTCCACATATACCGAATCAACCGTTCCGCCCGATATCTCGACGCATTTAATAACAGCCATAGAACTGTTCAGGCATACGACATACAGCTTTTCGATGTTCAGATTATCCAGATACGAAACCGCGTATTCCCCGGAAATCGATGTTTTGTCGAGTACGATATGCTTGTTCCATTTCTCAATCGCCATTCTTCTGTTTATTTCTCCGATCAGCGAAAACAGAGTCGCCGCGTTAAGACTTATGCCGCAGTTGTCCGCTATTGATTTCGGATCGGAATTGACAAGCCGTGTCACGGAACCATTATATTCGTCAAGAATCTTGTGTGCTTTTTTCATTCGTGTCTATCCTCGGATAGGCATAGTACAGAAGCATTTCTATCAATTCATGACTGTTAAGGTTCTGTCCGCCGTAATCAATGAATCTCTGCCTCATTCTTTCTCTGTGTCCGTCATGCACACCCATATGTTACCTCGCAGCATTAAAATAATCTTTTGTAATGCTTTTCCATTCTCCGCTGTATACTATCTCAAGCAGACTGTCAAGTTTAGTAAGCAGTTCCTTTACTGTCTTTTCTCCAATAAGACCCCTGTCAATGGCCTCGGCTACCTCGCCGACGTCAACGACCTCCACAAATCCGCCTGGATATATTTTTACGTCCACAAGCAGATCCGTAAATATCCAAGTGTTTTTTTCTTTCTGAAATTCGCTGTTAATAATATCGCAGTAATAGTATACCGTTTCTCCGCTGTCGTTCATAAACTTGCTGATTTTGTATCCTCTGTTTAAAAAGTATACGATATGCCGTTGGAAAATTCCTTTTTAGGCTTAAATGTTTTCCATCTTGTAACTATTACTTCATCATTGATAAAAAGTATCTCGTCATCGTTAAGGGACTTGATTTCATCCGGTATATACCTTTTCCTGTACATCAAAGGTTTCTCCATAATTTTTCCCTCCCCGGCCTCTTATTCGTTTGTCTGAGCCTGCGTCTGCTCCTGAGCCGACGCCACCGATGCGTTAAGCGTATCGATACTGTTTTTAGCGTTGGCCGCCTGAGAGGATTCCGGATATTCGTCTATCACTCTCTGATAATATGAGATGGCCGTCGCCGTTTCTCCTCTGCCTTCGGCTATCTTTTCCGAGATAGTAAATCACCTCTCCGGTGTAGTCCTCGTCGGTTATCAGATCAAGACAGTCATTGAGCGATTGCTCGGCGTCGTCATAATTTCCGGAAAGATAGTACATCTTGCCCTCGCTGAACAGATCGCTGGCCGCCGTGGCAAACGTCTGCTCACGGACCTGATCGTACATTTCTATATCCTCGTCCGACATATCGCTTATGTCTA
>VOFD01002746.1_pt1 | contig 12540 bp, 11 predicted proteins | sample 5384101 | NCBI WGS metagenome assembly VOFD01 (sample SAMN12384723, study PRJNA508395) | human gut metagenome | isolation source: healthy gut C | host: Homo sapiens
TCACAACCTTACTCAAGTCGATTGTCACATTTTTCGATTCCGCCGGCATGATATAAGGCAGTTCTGCTTCTCCTTCTCCGACCTTCCGGCCATTACTGTACAATGTCCACAAACAACGATAGCCATCCACTCCGATGTGATGATTGTGGTTGGTCATTTCCACAGCACAAGCAGCAGTCTCGGCATTCCAATTTGCCAATTTCATGTAGACCGGTTGATAGACTTTCTTCACTTCCAAATATTTCGGAGTAATGCTGCGGTCACAACGAACAATGCCGTTGTTGCAGAATGCGCCCAAGTTGGGTTCGTCACCGAAATCTCCGCCATAAGCCACTTGTTCACGACCATCAGGCAGTGTACGGATGATGCCTTGGTCCACCCAGTCCCAAATGAAGCCACCCAACATGCGGTGGTTACTGTATATCTCGTCCCAATACTCCTGGAAGTTACCCAGCGCATTGCCCATCGAGTGGGCATATTCACTGGTAAGCACCGGGCGATTGTCATTCGTGCGTTCCGCAATGGAAAGCAACCGTTCCCAACGGGCATTTTTCTGCACGTTCTTCATCGGCTCCCTCCGGAATGCCCGGATTCAAGTACTCAGCCTGTGTGCGAGGATAAAAACGGCTTATCACGTCCACCGTGTAAGGGTCAGGAGCTCCGTTCAGTCCCTGTGCGCCCTCGTAATGTATCGGACGTGTGGGATCAAAATCTTTCAACCAAGCAGATATAGCCGCAAAGTTCGGTCCGTAACCACTCTCATTACCCATACTCCAGAACACAATACACGGATGATTCTTGTCACGCTCCGCCATCCTCACAGCACGGTCAAGGAAAGCTGCGTGCCAATCGGGAGTGCTGGCCAATGTGCCACGAAGTCCGTGTTCTTCAATGTTGGCCTCATCCATGACATAAAGTCCGATGGAATCACACAACTCATAGAAACGTGGGTGATTGGGATAATGAGCTGTACGCACAGCGTTGATGTTGGCCTGCTTCATGAGGAGGATGTCTTGCAACATGCGTTCCTCCGTCATCACACGTGCCGTCCTGGGGTCGTGCTCATGGCGGTTGACTCCGCGAAAACGGATAGGACGGCCGTTGACCAACACTTGTCCGTCTTTCACCTCCACACTGCGGAAACCTACTTTACCGGTGACACGTTCCACGACCTGTCCTACACTGTCCTGAAGCTGGAGGTTCAAAGTATATAAATAAGGAGTCTCGGCCGTCCAGCGATGAGGAGCTTTGATGTCACCCGTGATACGCCCCAACTTGCGAGGACCACGCTGCGGATACCACTCATTCATCACGGCCGCCTTGTGGTTCAAATCAAGAATCGGCTCGGCTGCGGCTTCGCCTGCGAACACCTGTTTGCCATCCTTGTCCATCAGCGTGGCGACCACCTTATATCCATCTCCCTCTCCTGCCCGAACACACTCAGTTGCGGGTCTATCTGGAGCGTGAAGTCTTCATATCCTGCATGGGGAAGCGTGCGCACGGCATAATCGCGGATACGTATGTCCGGAGTGTGGAAGAGGGTGATGTCGCGCTGGATGCCACTGAAACGCCAGAAATCCTGGTCTTCCAAGTAAGAACCGTCACTGTACCGATAGACCTCCACGGCAATCTGGTTCTCCCCGGATTTCAGATAATCCGTAATGTTGAATTCCGAAGCTTCCATACTGCCCTGGCTGTAACCCACACGCGTGCCGTTCACCCAGACATAAAAGGCACTCATGACACCGTCAAAGCGTAAGAATGTCTGTCCGTCATGCTCCCATCCGGCAGGAAGCACGAACGTACGCCGATACTGCCCCACAGGGTTGCGCTCGACATAAGTCGTATAACTACGTTTGGGCTCGCCCATGACATAGGGCGGATTAATGCGAAATGTATAGCCTGCCGATGAATAGATAGGAGTGCCGTAACCATTGACCTCCCAGTTGGCAGGCACAGTGAAATCATCCCATGCGGCATCATCAAAATCAGTGCGGTAAAAGTCAAGAACACGTTCATCCGGCGTCTTGGTCCAACGGAACTTCCAAGTGCCGTTGAGCGACATCATGCGGTCGCCCTTTTGTATCCCGTAAGGGAAGAAGGCAGCACGCGCAGGCTCGCGGTTTATCTGAAGCACATGCTGATTCTCCCAATCGTGTTGTTGGGCCTGCAAGCCCAACAAAGGAGTAAATAATACTGCTAATAAGCCTATTCGCTTCATTTGCATTGTGTGTTTAATGGAGGCTTGCACAGCAATCCGGGCCATGCAAGCCTCCGTCATTCATACTTATAGATTATTGAATGTCCGAAGCATCAAATGCCAAACCTTCAAAGGTTTTCTCCGCTTATCACCACGCGATAATGGCCTGCGTTGATGAATGTGCCTGTCGTGGTGCTCATCATGCGCCACTTCTCAGGTGTCTCCGGGAAGTTCAGCGTGTCTTCTTTCAGCACGACGCCTTTCGAATCAATGAATTTCATCGTCACGGGGATAGGCTTGCCGCTGCTGTTCATATACTTGAAACGCAGCGCATAGACTTGAGCCAAGCCTGTCGATACCTTCCACTCGATGCTGTTCTTAGTACCCTTGCCGAAGAAGATGCCGGTCTGCTTCTTCACAATCTTCTCGCTGTAGCTGCCACGCACCTTGGCATCCTCGGCTTCGTAGGTCACATTGACACGGGTGTTCTTATCCTCCGGCAACATCTCCTTGGGTGTCTTGGCCAACACTTCTGGAAGCCTTCGCCCAATTCCAATCATTGCCTATGGGCAAGGCGGGGACAGTCACCAGTGCATTGTCCGTGGCGATGGCGATGGCCGATATGACAGCCTGGCCGGCTTTCACCTCCGGGAAGTCTATGACAAGCTTGCCGCCAGTCACTTCCGCTTCCACCACTTGCTTGTAAGCACCGTCATGCCCGGCCTCAGCCCAGATGTCCAGGTCATCCACCACAGTCTTGCCATTGACAGCCACGTCGAAGATGCGCAGGCCCTCACAGTCGACAAGGGGCGCACCCGTGCCGTGCCACGGCTCAACGAAGTACAACTCCACACGGTATTTGCCATCGGGCACATCAAACTGATAGTTCAACCGATGACGACCGAAACGGAACGTCTGGAAGAGCCCCCCAATCACGCGTACCGCGGATGGGGTCATGGGTCGTGCGTTGGCTGGCCTGGTACGGGTTGAGTTCCTTGAAAGACTCGGCCCAGGAATGAGAGAACGTCGTGTTGTCGGTCAGCCACGTTTGCCCGAACTCGTCGGTATATTCATCGCCGCCACAGTTGACCCGATAGAGATAGTGGTAGCCCGAAGCACCCTTCAGCAGGGGCTTCGCACCTTCGTAGAGCTTGTCGAAGTTGGGCGACTCCGGCAGGTTGTTCAGGACGATGACATCTTCTGCCACGGCCTTGCCTTGATAGTAACCGACAGCACGAAGCACATTGTAGCGGATGTCACGGTTGACCCAAATGAAATGTGTGCCAATCCCGCCACGAAGCTGGTAGCCAAAGGAAGGCATCGTCGGCAGCGTCGTTGTAGAGACGGACAGAGTCACAGTTGCTATATACCTCGATGGTCGCCTGGCGCGGACCTGTGAAACGGTCGGGCCACGTGTGGGACACGATATAGACCATAGGGTCTTTCTCGGCGCTCACATAATTGGAACGATACATATAATATACATCCAGCGGCTCTTCCCACGGAGTGACGAGACCCTTGTAGTTGAACGGACCGACCTTATCTATCTTGCGGTAGGCTTCGTCAGGCTGGCGACGTCCGGGATTGTCATGGCTGGAAAATATCCACTGGAAGTGGCCGCACACACGGTCACGGGCCTTCTCGGCCAGACGGAGCTTGACTTCCATGAGGTGGCACATCGCTTCCTCGCTCCAGACACCTTCCGACTCGGCAGCACCCGGCTCCGTGTGGAGGTCAATGCTGCGCCAACCGCCATACTCGCCATTGAGCAACTGGTTGGGCTGCGACAACTCCTGGTCATACTTGAACATGTCGCCCCCCATACGTGCCACTCCAGTTCTGGATGACGTTCCAGTCGGTGCCGTCGCCGCCGTTGCAAGTGGTGATGACACGCATCGTGCGGGCGGTGGGGTCCATCTCACGGATGATGTCACAACATTCCTCAGCGAAGTCGCGGGGGAGCGTACTCTCGTTTTGCAACCCCCACATCACGACAGAAGGAGAGTTGCGGCGCTCCTTCACCCAGCGGCGGAGCATCGTCTTGAAGTTCTCGCGGAACTCGGGCGTGTCATACCATATATGGGCGGAGAGCTGCGTCCACCAGAGGATGCCCTCACGGTCCCCAATACTTGCCATACTCGAGGTTATGCGGCTGATGGGCATCGCGGAAGGCATTGAACCCGGCGTTCTTTATCTGCTTCACACGCGAAGCCACCTGCTCGGGGCTGAAAGCATGGCTCTGCCCGAACTGATGTTCGTATTCGCAGACGCCATTGATGAACACGGGCTGACCGTTGAGATAGAAACGGCCATCCTTGTCATCTCGCTTGACGGGCCAGCTCAGTGTGCGAAACCCGAAGGGAGTCGACACCTCGTCCGTCGTCTTGTCACCTCGCTTGATGAGGCTGGCGAGGCTATATAAATAAGGTGTATCGGTGCTCCAACGCTTGGGATTGTCTATCGGCGATTCCTGATGGACGGTCTTCATCTCCCCCGGGAGCGAGGGTGACCTCCTCCGTCAGGCGAAGCACCTGTATGCCGTCGGCATTGTTCAGACGGCTGACGAGCTGGAAGGTCTGCGGCTGGGCAGAGTAGTTCTTCAGCTCCGTGTCGATGTAGACGGTCTTCACTTCGTCATCGTGCCAGATGTGTACACCAAACGGCTCGATGCGCACCTCGTCGGTCACCTCGAGCTCCACGGGACGGAAGATGCCGAAGGGTTGAGACCCCTCACTGAAGCCCCATTCCGAAGAGCAACCGCCACACACCCACGGCATGTCGGCTATCATCTCGGGATGCTCCGCCGTCACCTCAAGGGTGTTTGCGGTCGAAAGGTAGGGAGTGACGTCGAGCGTCAGCACCGTGCGTCCGATGGGGTGACGGCCCAGGTCGTGGCCGTTGAGGCGTATGGTGGCATACGTCCCCACCCCCTCGAAGCGGAGGAAATAGCGTTTGCCCGCCTCGACGGCCGGAAGCGTGAACTCCTTGCGGTAGCCCGCCGTCCCATGCAGGTTGCCGTGCGTGAGCTGGCGGTAGCCATAGTAGTCATCAGTTGTGGGGGATGTTGACGGTGTGTTCCTCGGTCCGTCCGCCATCTTTGGCGACGAGCCATGTCGTCCAGTCGCGGTCGAGGGCCAGGAGCGTGCGCCGCCCCTTCGGGGGACGCGCGGGGAAATGCACCTTCGAACGGCCCATCGGGCGGCTCGTGGCCACGGCGATGCCCCGCTGTTCGGCATTGTTGACGGCACAATAGAAGTGATAGACCACTCCGTCGTGCTTGACGACGTAACTCTTATGGGCAAACATCTCGTCGTAGGGCTTGGTCGGGTAGATGAGGTCCTCGCCCTGCCAGTCGTCCCAGGTCACCAGGTCGTAGCTGCACGCGAAGGTGTTGTAGGCCTTGTAGGGACGGGAGGGATTGAAGGCGGAGAAGTAGAACATCACGTAGACGTCGCCCATCTTGACTATCTGCGCGTCGCCCGTGATGGTGCCCTGCGCCTCATGGGAGAAGACGGGGTTGCCCTCGTAGCGGCGCCACTTCTTCATGTTCTTCGACAGGGCGATGCCGATACGCTCGCCCTTGAAGCCGGTCTCGGGATTGACGCCCCCGGCGTTGTAGTACATCACGAAGGGCGCGCCGAGCGTCTCGTCCTTGTCCCAATAGACCATCGTCTTGTAGTGTGTCAGGCGTTCCCACCACTGCGCGTCCTTCTCGTTGTGGGTCAGGACCGGCTTTTTCCCCGACTCCCATGCATGGGCCGTGGCGGGGTCGTCCTTCGTCCAGGCCACGCCGATGGACAAGGGGGCCTCGATGGCTTCATAGCCGCGGCCCGTGCCGCCGAAGTAGCTCATCCAGGCACGGCCTTTGTAACGCTGGAGGGCATACGACCCGCCCCACTCCATGTCGACGAGGGCCGGGAAACCGGCACGCTGGTTGGCGTCCCACATGCCGTCGCGCCACGGGAGGACACGGCCCAGCGTGCGCCACTCCAGGAGGTTGTCGCTCTCGGCAAGCCATGTCTCATAGCCACGGCCATCCTTCGCCCCGCGTCCGTCGTAGATGACGTAGGTCATGTACCACTTGTCGCCTTCGCGGAAGACGGTGGGGCAGTCGATTTTCGCATCGTTGGTCGACGGGGCGACGACCAGGCCATACTTGTAGGGCGTCTTCGCCTCCTCGTAGACCTCGGCCATGCGCTCCTGCGACACGTGACGCTGGGCGTAGGCAGGCAGGCTGCACAGCGCCGAGAGGAGCAAGATTAGTAAGCTGTATTTCTTCATCATTCTTCAGTGTTTTAACATTCGGTAGAGCATCCGTCCCCCGCCGCCGCGGGGAAGCGGGGGACGGCGCATACATCACAGTTCGCCGTCGTCCGCGCCACCTTCGCCACTGCCCGTGCCGGGAGTGGTCGGAGTGCCCGTGCCGGAACCGGGACGCTCGATGCTCAGCTCGACGGCCTTGGCTGCATCGCTCATCGCCTTCTTCGGCGTGAACGTAATCTTCGGCGTGTTCAATGCACCCTTGACGGTGACTTCCTCCGGCGTGTCCATCATCTTGGACGACACGGTGAGGCGGAACGAACCCAACTCGGCCAAGTCGACGCTCATGCCCATCTGAAGAGCCTCGCACACGACGTTGCTCAGGCTGATGAGGGCATTGCTCACGTCGCCCGCCGAGAGCGAAGTCTCGCGCACGATGCGGTCGACGAGCACCTTGTTCGTCATACGTTGTTGCGACTTGGGAGCTGCATAGTAGACGGTCTGTCCCTTGCGCTCGCCGATGTTTAAAATTCTTGACTTTACTTCAAATTCTATCATAACACGTAGTATTTAAGATTATAGAACTCATTATTAACCATTTATCCCCACGCGACAGATGCTGTCAGCTCTTACGGGCGAGGTGTGGAAATACCCCACGAGTGGGGTATTGAAGTACCCTACGCGTGGGGTACCATCCTACCCCACTCGTGGGGTCCGGACAGACCCCACGGGCGGGGTGCTGTTATATGATTTTTATTTACGTATCGCCATCAATAGAACAGCCAGTCCATCGCGTCATCCGAGCCGTCGAGGGCGGCATTGCGGGCCGTGACGGAGGAGTCCGTGAAGCCCAGCACGAGGGCCATGCCCGTCGGCAGGAGGAGCGTGTGGCTACCGGCCTCGAAGCTGTAGGCATGCACGTTGGCCAGCGGCATCTCCTCGAGGTGGATGGCATTGGTCAGGACGGGTTCGGCCTGGCCGTATTCGTTGGCCGACGCGTCAGTCTCCAGCGTGGGTGTCTTGGCATACTTCTTCTGGTCGTCCTTGAAGTAGCCGACGAGGAGCTTGACAGGTCCCGTGCAGGTGAACTCGACCTTCGTCCCTGCCTCGCGCTGCGACGCGCCGTCGACGGCATAGGCCGTGAGGCCCGCCAGTTCGGGAGCGAGCGCCTGCACCTTCGCCTGCGGCATGTTGGTCAGCAGGACGGCGCCTTCCGAGAGGCGGACGGGGCGGAGTGCGCCACCGGAGAGTTTGACTGTCGCGGGGTGCAATGGTTCAATCGACTGTGCCTCATCCGTCGTTTTTCCTGCGGCCTTGTCCTTGAGAGTCTGGAGATGGGCCCGGAAGTTGGCCAGCTCCTTCTCGTAGTGGGGGAGCAATTCCTCCCACGTCTTGTTCTTGCCATCGTCGCCGCCGATGGGTATGCGGCGCTGGGCCGTCTGCATGCTGTTGGCGTAAAGATAGTGGTCTTTGGTCAAATCCACAAGCGTGCGGTAGTGTTCGAGGCTCTTCTCCAGCAACGGAGCGACGGAGTCAAGGTGGGTGAGGTCACGGCTCCACTGGTAGTCGAGCACCTTCTTGGCAGCACGCACCTTATAGTCGAAGAAGTAGGCAAACTCCCGGTAGCAGTGCATGTCGTTGATGAGACGTCCCAGCTCGTCGGCGTTGGCCTTGGCCTTGCCCTGAAGCTGGTCGATGGCAGCCACGGCGGCGTCACCCCTCTTCACGCAGTCGGCCACGACGTCGAGAGGCAGTTCGCCCACGTGCGGCTGGCCCTTCCACTCCTTCTCGACATACTCGATGAGCTTCTCGCCCTCAGGGCCGCAGCTCTCGTAGAAGCCGGGATAGATGGTGTACTTGTAGGGGTTGACGAGCTGGCTGACGAACATGCCGAGGAGGAGCGTCTGGCGGTTGCCCTCCGTGATGCCGAAACGACGCAGGAGCTTGGGAGCTATCTCGCCCGACTCTTCGTAGGCGGTGCGGATGAGCGCGCCCTGCTCGTCGGAGAGGCCGTAGAAGCGGGCAAACTCGCGGTCCCAGTAGGCTATCTCTTCCTGACGGTCGCGCCGGCAGTTCCATGCGTAGCGTCCCCAGAGCTTATACCAGGCCCAGTCGCGGTAGACCTGCTCCTCGCGCTGCCCGTCGGGGAGCTTGTCGGCGGTGTAGGGGTATTCCCAATAGGAGGCCTGGGGAAGAGATGGAGCGCATTGGCGCCGTGGACGTCATGCATGGCCTGGACGGTGCGCTCGACGAAGTCGGGCGACGACCAGCGGAAGGGCTCGAGGTTGGCCAGCACGTGGACGTTCTCGATGTGGGTCGAACCCAGGGAGGAGAGGTTCTTGTGAATCTCCGCCCACGGGCCGCGTGGCTCGTAGGTGGTCAGCGACTCGCCGTTGTACTTGTGCATCGTGTAGAGGTTCTTATACAGGGGCAGGGCGGCGTCCATGACCATCTTGCTGTCCGTGTCGTGGGCACGCACGAGGATGGGCGGTTCGTCGGTGCGGCCGAGCGCCTTCAGTCCGTCCTTCACGCCGGGGATGATGGTCTTGGTGAACCATTCGACGTCGTCCTCGTGGGTGTCCATGGCTTCGCCGAGGCAGACGATCAGTCCGACGTGGGGATAGGTCTCGACGAAGGCCGCGATGCTCGTGCGCGTGTAGTCGCTCAGCAGGGGCGTGATGGGTCGGTTGCGGTCCTGGGTCTTGATGCCGTAGTGCTCCGCAAAGGGTTTGGAGACGAGGATGTTGTAGAACTTCTGTATGACGAAGATGCCGCGCTTGTCGGCCTCCTCGGTGAGGAAGCGGTACATCTCCTGGTTCTTCTTGAACGTCTCGTCGTCGACCTCAACGGCGAAGGGATAGTCCTTCAGGCGGACGAGCGAAGCGAAGGGATGCCCGTTCCAGAGGTAGAGGGAGTTCATGCGGTTGTCGACGAGCATGTCGAGATATTCCACCCACCGCTCCTTATCGTAGAACCAGGGGAAGTTCTCAGGCGTGTAGGGATACTCGTAGACATGGCGTCCCGGCAGGATGAAGGTCTTCTGCACGCCGATGCACGTGCCGCGGAGCACCATCTCCGGGGCATCCTTCACTTCCCCTTCGGGAAGGGTGAGCGTGCCGTCGTGTTGCAGTTGGTCGGTAATGGCGACCGTGCCGTAGATGACACCGCTGGGGTCATTGCCCGTGACGGTGGTCAGCCAGTCGGCCGTGGTGATGGTGTATCCTTCCTTCTTCAGGCTGTCGCCCTCGGCCACGGCGAGGACGATGACGCGGTGGTCAGGGTCTGTGGGGAGGATGCTGTCGAGCGTGGCGTCATAGCCTGCGGCGTCGAGCTTCTGTTCTAGTCGTTCGCCCGCGTAGGCCACGCGGTTGTTAGCCCCGGGAGGGACCACGATGGTGACTCTTTCCTGCCCGCAACTCATCATCATGAGCGTCACCAGCGAGGCAGCGTAAAAGGTTGCTTTCTTCATAGGATAGAGCGTTAGTTAGGTGTATATGTTATCATAACTTCATCTTTCGTGTCCACCCACAGGCGGTAGCGGCCTTCGCCGAGGGTCTCCACAGTGCCCCGCGAGGCTTCGGGCAGGGAGGCTGAGCTGATGTAGACATAGCCGCGTCCTGTGCCTGCCGTCACCTTGATGCGGCCGGCGTCCATGTAGACGCGGATGTCGCCCTGCGGGGCGGGCACTGTGCCGTCCATCCACTCCAGTCCGCCGAGGGTCGGGGTGATGGAAAACTCTTCGTAGCCGGGCTTGACGGGGCGCACGCCGAGATAGTATTTCCCAAGCAGGTAGATGGGGCTGGCTCCCCAGGCATGGCAGAGGCTCTTTCCGTAGGGCCGTCCGTACATGGCGAGATGCTCGACACCTTTCTCCTCCGGGTTGTATTTCTCCCAGAACGACGTAGCCCCTTCGCGGAGCATGCCGCCCCAGTATGCCTTCATCTCCTTCATCACCTGCACCTGTTCGCCCATCTCGCAGAGGGCCTCCAGCTCGTAGAACCGCATGTAGGGGGTGGTAATCTTCAGGATGTCGTCATTGAGGAGCACGGAATGCTTGATGTCGTCCTTCTGTGTGTCGGTGAGATAGCCGAAGAAGACGGCAAACATGTTGGCATAGCGGGTGACCGTCTCGCTCCGCTGTCCGCCGACGCGATTGTGCACGAGGGCTTTCTTCGCCTCGTCCCAGAAGGCGGGCATCAACTTGGCCCGCAGTGTGGCGGCCAGCTCTGCATATTTCTGCTCGTCGTCCCCGTTGCCTGCCAGTCCGGCACAGAGTGCCATGGTCTCGAGGCTCTTGCAGAAGAGCACCTGCTCGAAGGCCAGCTCGCCGTGCTTGTCGAGGTAACCGTCGGCCCAGTCGACGAACACCCAGTCGCCGGTCATGCCTTCCACCATGCCGTCCGGATTGGTCCGCCCGAGCACGTAGTCCATCATGGTCTGCATCCGGGGATAGACCTGCGTGACGAAGTGGCGGTCGCCCGTGTACATATAATAATCGTATATGCTCAAGAACCAGAAGAAGGTGTAGTCCATGATGGTATTCGTATGGCTGGTGACAGGGTCTTTGCCGCGGAGCAGCCAAATGGTGCGTTTGACCGTTTCGCTGTCGAAGAAGAGATAGTAGTTCATCAGGTAGCTCTGTATGGCATCCCCGCTCCACACCCACCGGTCACGCTTGATGCCGTCGATAAAGAACTCACGGGTCGTCAGGTGCATGGTATAGGCACCGATGTCCCAGATGCGGTTCAGTTCCTTGTCGCTACACCGGAACGCGCCGCGATACTGCTCAGGGAGATACTCATAGAGCATGCTGACACTGTCGTATGTGAGGTTTCCGTCCGTAGTGACGAACACATAGCGGAAGGCTTTGCTCCCTTCAAGCGTGTAGACAGGACCGCGACGGGTCAGTTCGCCGAGGGCGAGGTCAGTGACATGCTCGGCTGCAAATTTCAGCTTGTCGAGGGTCTCGCAATGTTCGGTGTCGAGTGCCTCTTCAGGACTTTCGCCGTAATAGATGTGCATGAGGCCTCCCCTCCGGGATTGTGGACGACAAGGTAACCGAAGGTTTCGCGTCCGAAGTCGTAGAGTATGCCTCCGTTTGTCTCCTTCTTTGCCACGGGCGTCTCAGGCCTCAGGCTCAGGCAGAATTCAGAGGGGCGTGCCCCGGGTCGTCGAAGTTCCAGTGGGCAGCATCCATGTAGGTAGTAGCCGAAGTATCACTGGCCTTGCCGCTTTCGTCTATCCACTCCTTGTCCTCGTAGGTCACCTTCCACGTGCCGTCCGTGTGTACCGTCTCCCCATCGACAAACAAGGCCGGCGGAGTGGCCTGGTTCCACACCTTGATGTTCAGATGGTGTGTCCCTGCCGGGAGATGGAAGCTATCAGGCATACCAAACTGCAACTTGCCGTCGAGCTTGATGTTGAACTTGCCTTCAGCCGCGATATAGATGTCCTCCGGTTCTGCCAGTTCCAGTTGCTTACTAAATTCCACAGTCACGTAGTGGCTATCCATCTTCCAGAACGGGGAAAGAATGCTCCACGCTCGGTGCGGCGACCATTCATCTGATTGCCCAACCATATTTCATAGTCACCGGGATACCATATCCATGTACTCTTATTTGTCTTCATTGCCGTATCTTTCTTTGGTTATTTGTTCCAATGTTTTTCCGCGTGTCTTGGGTGTCCATATCGTTCCGACCAATAGTGACACCATCAGCAGGGCTATCATGATGTAGGATGCACGATAGAATCCTTCTCCATGTTCACCATATATATAAACAAAGCACAAGCCCCACACTGCCGACAGACCACGCACGACAAAGAACATGATGCCCTGTGCCGCAGCACGATATTTGGCCGGGAACAATTCGGAAGCCCACAACGCATAGAACGACTGCACAGATACACCGGCCTGAATGGCCCACAAAAGTGTGAAGAACAACAGCCCGGCCATGCCTTTAATGCCGACCGTCACGATGATAAGCCAAGCCAGTACGGCCATGCTCACACCGAAGCAATAGAGCCAACGTTGATTGACCTTGTCCACAATCATGGAAAAACAGAATGTCACGAAGATGATA
>VOFD01002280.1_pt1 | contig 12522 bp, 20 predicted proteins | sample 5384101 | NCBI WGS metagenome assembly VOFD01 (sample SAMN12384723, study PRJNA508395) | human gut metagenome | isolation source: healthy gut C | host: Homo sapiens
GATATGGAACGAGATACCAGAAGACACCGCCCGGAGGAGCCGGAGCGCCGTCCCCCCCCCAGCAACGGCGGAAAAAGCGGAAGCTCCCCCTTGTCCAGCTCCATGCTCTATATTGTGATGGTCTGCGCCATCTCCATGGTGCTGGCCGCTGTGGGCTGGTCCTTTGCCAACGACATGCTGGCCCTGAACAAGGAGAAGACCACCGCCACCATCGTGGTCAACGAGGACAAGGACCTGGACAGCGTGGTCAAGCAGCTCAAGGAATACAACATCATCAAATACGGGGGCCTGTTCCGGATGTTCTCCGCCTTTTCCGGCGGGAGTGATAAGATCGCCCAGGGCACCTATATGATCGACACGGACATGGACTACCGGGCCATCGTCACCAACCTGGGCTCCAACTCCTCCAACCGGAAGGAGGTCTCGGTGACCATCACCGAGGGCATGACAGTCCGGCAGATCTTCAAGCTCTTGGAGGAAAAGGGGGTCTCCACCGTGGAGACATGGCCGCCAACCACGACTACGCCTTCTCCTTCCTTCAGGATATCCCCTGGGAGACGCCAACCGGCTGGAGGGCTATCTGTTCCCGGATACCTACCAGTTCTATATGGGCGAGGACCCCAAGTATGTCATCAACAAGATGCTGGTGAACTTCGACAGCAAGGTGGACCGACGCCCTGCGGCAAAAAGATCTGGGACAAGGGCTACTCCATCCAGGATATCCTCAACATCGCCTCCATGATCGAGAAGGAGACCGACGGCAGCGACCGGGAGACAATCGCCTCGGTCATCTACAACCGTCTGAACAACCCCAGCGCCGGCACGGCGGGCTATTTGCAGATCGACGCCACCATCCAGTATGTGCTGCCCGACGACCAGATCGTCACCGAGGCGGACTACCACACCGTGGACAGCCCCTATAACACCTATGAGCACAAGGGCCTGCCCCCGGACCGGTGTCCAACCCCGGCCTGGAGTCCATTATGGCCGCCCTGAACCGCACCAATTACTATTACTATGCTCTGGGCGACGACGGAGTGCACCACTTCTTCAACTCCTACAGCGAGCACCAGGCCTTCCTGAACAGCTAAGGGGTGACCATGGAGAAAAAACTGGAATTGCTGTCCCTTTGGCGGGGGGGGACACTATGGGAACGGCTGGAGATGGCGGTGGCCTACGGGGCGGACGCGGTCTATCTGGCGGGCAATGCCTTCGGGATGCGCTCCTTCGCCGGCAACTTCAGCCCGGAGGAGCTCCGCCGGGCGGCGTGGACCTGTGCCGGAAAAGGGGGATCGCCCTCCACGTCACCTGCAACACCATGCCCCGCAATAATGAGGTGGCCCGCTGCCGGAGTGGCTGGAGTATCTGGACTGGAGGAGGCCGGGGTGGACCGCCGTCATTTTGGCCGACGTGGGGCACCCTGGCCCTGGCGAAGCCCACGCCCCCTCGGTGAAGATCCACATCTCCACCCAGGCCAGGGTGGTCAACTACCAGTCCGCCCGGGCATGGTACCAACTGGGGGCCAGGCGGGTCATCCTGGCCCGGGAGCTCAGCCTGGACGAGATCCGGGAGATCCGGGCCAAGGCCCCCCCGGAGCTGGAGCTGGAGGCCTTCGTCCACGGCGCCATGTGCGTCAGCTACTCGGGGCGGTGCCTGCTGTCCAACTATATGACGGGGCGGGACGCCAACCGGGGCGCCTGCGCCCAGCCCTGCCGGTATCAGTACGCCCTGATGGAGGAGAAGCGCCCCGGAGAATACTTCCCGGTCTATGAGGAGAACGGAGAGACCTACATCATGAACTCCCGGGACCTTGTCCCAAGCGGTGAACAAACGCACCTGCTACAAGAACCTCTATCCCTTCCACGTCTTCCCCGGCTGGGAGGGGGAGAGCCTGACCTTTCGGGCCCATCACCGTGCTCTGCGGCGGCAACGGCTCGGGGAAGAGCACCCTCCTGAACCTCATCGGGGACAAGGTAGGGCTGGCCCGGCGGAGCCCCTTATAACCGGGCGGTCTTTTTCAGGACTTTGTGGACCTGTGCCGGTGCCAGGGGCCGAACGGGTGCCCCAGGGCAGCCAGGTGCTCACCAGCGATGACGTCTTCGACGACCTGCTGGACCTGCGCAGCCTCAACGACGGCATCGACCTGGCCCGGAGGGAACTGCTGGGGGAGTACCGGAGCCTGCGGGAGAGCGGTTTTCAGCTCAAATCCCTGGAGGATTATGACCAGCTGAAACGGGTCATTGCCGCCAAGCGGAAGAGCGGCTCGGCCTTTGTCCGCCAGGAGGTGGGGGTCAACGTGGCGGGAAAGTCCAACGGGGAGACCTCCTTCCGCTACTTTACCAGCCGCATCACGGAGGGCCGCCTCTACCTGCTGGATGAGCCGGAGAACAGCCTGTCGGCGGCTTACCAGCGGGAGCTGGCCAAGATTTTAGAGGACTCGGCCCGGTTCTACCGCTGCCAGTTCATTGTGGCCACCCATTCCCCCTTCCTGCTGGCCATGGAGGGGGCGGTGGTCTACAACCTGGACGAGAGCCCCATCGCCCCTGCCCCTGGCAGGAACTGCCGGCGGTGCGGGTGTGGTACGCCTTCTTCCGGGCCCACCGGGAGGAGCTGGAGGCCCACGGAAAAGGAGAAGGGGAATGGACGTAAAAGGCTGTCTCATCGCAAGCTATGTGCTCTTTGGGGCGCTGCTGGTGGGGCTGCTGGCCTTTGGCAACCAGCTGGCCTTCCTGCTGACCTATGGGGTGGTTTTCCTGTGCACCCTGGCAAGAACCCTGTCCATGAGGACCCAAAAAAGCGCATCCGGGCATATCTGGTGGTGGCCTACGCCGGGATGCTGGCGGCCCAGGTGGCGCTGTGCGAGCAGGTGCTCTTTGTGGAGAAAGGGACCTTTACGAGCAGCCCTTCCGGCGGCTGTTTGGGGTGCTGCTGATCTTGGCGCCCCTGGTGGTGAGCCGGTATGTCAGCGTGGGGAAATACGCCCGGTTCTATCTGCCCTCCCTCCAGGACCTGTCCACCATCAGCTTCGCGGAGCTCCAGCGGGGCGGGAGAGGACCCGCCAGTCGGCGGAGCGGCTGAGGCAGGCGGGGGAGAGCCTGTCGGCGGAAAACCTGCGGGAGGTGGTCGAGGACCTGCCCCGGCACAATTCCTTCCGGTATATCAACGACGGCAACCTCACCGAGGCCTATTTTGAAGAGGCCCGCCGCCATTTGAGGACCCCAACTTGTACCTCGTCATCTCCTGCACCGGCAGCCCGGCCAGCGAGATCATCTCCGTGTTTACCCAGAAGCAGTATAACCACGCCTCCCTGTACCATCCTCAGCTACAACGGCGGGGAGCGGGCCTATCCGCCGGGGCTCAACCAGGAAATGATTGACTTTTTTCCGCAAGAAGGCCGATGCCTCCATCCTGGTCTACGCCCTGCCCTGCACCCGGGCCCAGAAGGAGCAGGTGCTGGATCGGGTGGCCCAAATCAACCGGGAGGGGAGCGCTTACAACATGCTGGGCCTGGTGCTGAAATACTCCCACAAGCCCAACATCATGTTCTGCTCTCAGTTTGTCTACCGGATGCTGGAGCTGGCCGGCCAGCCTACTTCCAGAAGAGGCCGGGGAGGTGAAGCCCACCGACCTGGTGGAGCTGGACTACTACCGCAAGCTGCAATTTGTCACGGAGATTCGGTTTGAATAAACGAAACGGGAGACCGCCCTGAGGGGGTCTCCCGTTTTCCTGTGAAAAGGGTTAAGTAATACTATCATTCGACAAAAAGTAGACTTTGCAAAAGGCTGCTTTTTACAATCATCAACTTGAAAAGTGGTTTTACCACTTTTCAGCGCAAGCACTGAGGCCGGCCGCGATAGCGGCCTTGATTTGGATTTCATCGTCAATGACTGCGCGCTTTGCGCGCAAAAATAGTTTCCGCTTAAAAAATCGCTTGCGATTTGACGATATCGCACCACAGGTGCGTCGAATGATGTATGAGACGTCTTTTTCAGCGGCAAAGTCGCTGAAAAGTGCAACGCGTCAGCGTTGCTTCTTCCATAAAAATCTTGTTTCTATGGAATCATAGTCAGGCCGAAAAGTTCCTCATAAAAGGCCCGGGCGGCGTGAATGTCCGCCACCGAGAGAACGGTGCAGGTGTATTTCATGGCGCTGCCTCCTTCGTTTTTTTTCATTCTATCGGATCGCAGGAAGGCCGTCAATCCCCTGATTGGGGCGAGGGGAGGGCGCAGGTCCCCAATCTCCCCCTTTGCCTTTGGGGTCGCCGCGGCACGATTTTCCAAATTTTATAGCAAAATAATGGGCAGTTACCCTCTGTGGATAGCTGCCCTATAAAAAAAAGTTATCTTTTGGGAATACCGCTTTCGCATGGAACGCCACACTGACATTTTCCGCATCCATAACGTACTCGCTGATTTGGCCCGTGAGGAGGAAGCTTACTTCCTGACACATAAGGTCCACAAATCGATTGGTCTTTTTCCCAGCGCACAGCCTTTTGCTTTGTCGATTGCGCCGACCGGACACGTTATCATACACGCTCCACACATGGTGCAATATTCAAATGGATCACGATAGGAACGAATATCTGCATTAAATTCTGCATTCGTAATCACGCTGCCAAAGCGCCCTGCCATGCCTTTTTTCGTAATGAGCCCCTTTGAAAGTCCAAATGTTCCAAGCCCTGCCGCATATGCTGCATGACGTTCCGACCAAGTAGAAATATAGGGCGTTATCATGCGCAGTTTACCTGATGTTGCCGGACATATTGATTCAAACCCTTCCGCGTTCAATAAGGATTGCATATAACCTGTAATTTGATCAACGAACATTTGTCCTTCTATTCTGGCATGAAGCCATTTTGCGCTGCATCTTAAAGGGGCGTCTGGATCATAAGGTTCATCTGTTTTCTTGCGGTTCGATTTTTTATTTCTTCTGTGAATGGAAGGAAAAAACAAATTACTGTTTTGGACGCTGGAAGCCATTCCAGAGGTGTTCTATATTCTGGATGAAGGATTCCTTCCTTTTTGAATTCAGTCATAAAGAGGTCATCCTCAGCATGTGCAAAACCGCCACGGCACCTTCTTTGAGATGCTGGGCAACTTCTCCTTCGGCGACTACTTCAAGAACGAGGCTATCTCCTGGAGCTGGGAGTTCCTGACCAGCCCGGAGTGGGTGGGCCTGGACCCGGACCGGCTCTATCCCTCCGTCTTTGCGGGCAATGAGACCACCCCCGCCGATGACGAGGCCATGGCCATCTGGCGGGACGAGATCGGCATCCGCCGCAGCGCATCTTCAAGTTCGGCAAGGCGGACAACTTCTGGGAGCACGGCTCCGGCCCCTGCGGCCCCTGCTCCGAGATCTACTACGACCGGGGCCCGGCCTATGGCTGCGGCAAGCCCGGGTGCACCGTGGGCTGCGACTGCGACCGCTATATCGAGGTGTGGAACGTGGTCTTCTCCCAGTTCGACAACGACGGGGAGGGCCACTACACCGAGCTGAAGCAGAAAAACATCGACACCGGCATGGGACTGGAGCGCCTGGCCTGCGTGTGCCAGGGAAGGTGGACTCCCTCTTTGATGTGGACACGGTCATGAACATCACCCACAAGGTGTCTGAGATCACCCACGCCCACTACGGCGAGAGCCACGGCAAGGACGTCTCCCTCCGGGTGATCACCGACCACATCCGCTCCGCCACCTTTATGATCTGCGACGGCGTGCTGCCCTCCAACGAGGGCCGGGGCTACGTGCTCCGCCGTCTGCTCCGCCGGGCTGCCCGCCACGGCAAGCTCCTGGGCGTGAACGATCCCTTCCTCTACAAGGTGTGCGACACCGTGATCCATGAGAACGAGGGCCACTATCCCGAGCTGCGGGAGCGGCAGGACTATATCACCAAGGTCATCCGCGTGGAGGAGGAGAACTTCGCCAAGACCATCGACGGCGGCCTGAAGATCTTCCGCGACATGCTCGCCGACCACAAGGCCAAGGGAGAGAGCACCTTCTCCGGCGCGGACGCCTTCAAGCTGTACGACACCTACGGCTTCCCCATCGACCTGACCCTGGAGATGGTGGAGGAGCAGGGCATGAGCTGGCTGGACAAGGCCGCCTTCGACACCTTCCCAAGCTGATGGACGAGCAGCGCAGCGGGCCCGGAAGGCCCGGGAGGCTCTGGGCGATCTGGGCTGGGCCGGCGTTGAGTTCGGCAAGGACGTGCCCGAGACCGAGTTTGTGGGCTATGACACCGCACCTGCCCCGGGGCCAAGGTGGTGGCCCTGGTGGTGGAGAACGAGCAGGCCGAGGAGCTCATGCCCGGTGTGGAGGGCATTGTGGTGCTGGACAAGACCCCCTTCTATGCTGAGATGGGCGGCCAGGTGGCCGACCACGGCGCCATCACGCCTGGCCCGGCGCCGGCTGCTCTTCCAGGTCACCGACGTGCAGAAGAACAAGGGCGGCAAGTATATGCACTACGGCAAGGTGACCAGGGCGTGCTGAAGCTGGGCGATACCGTCACCGCCGCCATCGACGTGGAGCGCCGCAAGGCCGTCATGCGCGCCCACTCCGCCACCCATCTGCTGGACGCCGCCCTGCGCAAGGTCCTGGGCGACCATGTGCACCAGGCGGGTTCCCTGGTGGAGGCGGACCGCCTGCGCTTCGACTTCACCCACTTCTCCGCCCTGACGCCGAGGAGCTGTCCGAGGTCAGCGCTGGTGAACGAGTCCGTGCTGGCCGGATACCCGGTGGACACCAAGGAGATGGACATCGAGGAGGCCAAGCAGCCCGGCGCCATCGCCCTGTTCGGCGAGAAGTACGGCGATACCGTCCGGGTCGTGGACATGGGAGGGTACTCCGTGGAGTTCTGCGGCGGAACCCACCTGGACAACACCGCCAAGGTGGGGGTGTTCCACATCGACAGCGAGTTCTCTGTGGCCAGCGGCGTGCGCCGGATCGAGGGCCATAGGATCAGTCCTCGTATTTCAGGATATCCCCGGGGGTGCAGTGCAGGGCCTCGCAGATGGCGGCCAGAGTGGAGAAGCGGACGGCGCTGACCTTGTTGTTTTTTGATCTTGGAGAGATTTACGTTGGAGATCCCAACCCGCTCAGCCAGCTCGTTCAGGGACATGTGGCGGTCAGCCATGACCACGTCCAGTTTTAGAATGATATGACCCATGGCGCCCCCTTACAGCAGACCGTCAACATCGGTTTGAAGCTCTACGCCATAGGCGAAGATCTGGGCCAGGCAGAAGATTGCCACGCCCATAAAGATTCCTTCCAGGCTGATGGGGGGCATGGAAATCTCTACGTTATAGGTGTACATGACCGTTGTAGTGAAAAAGGTGATCACGTTAAATTCCGGGATCTGTTCCGCGATAGGGATCAGCTGAGCCAGCCAATGGGAGAAGAACTTCACCAGGGGGATAGCAATGGCATAGCACCCCACCTGCCGCAGCAGCTTCACGTTGGCCGACTGGAAAGGGGTGGGGCCGATAGAATCCCAGTCCACCCCGGCGGAGACGTCGAAGATCCGGCGGATGTTATGGAAGATCAAGGCCATGAGGCCCGAGACGAGCATGCCGTTGACCATGGCCACCACGAAAATGGGGATGGCCGTTGTGACGTCTTGAATGGGGTAGCCAAAGGAGAGCAGCACCCCTTTGGTGACAGCAAACAGGTGCTCATGGTAGCAGGGCGCGAAGTACCATACGGAGATCAACCAGCTTACGTAAACGCTTGTGTTGGCCCAATAGAGAAGTTCCAGGAGCCAAGCCACAGTGGAAGCTACCTTGTTCAGCTTTTCTTTGCGCGTTTTCACAGTCAACCACTCCTTTACAGCAGGCCGTCTACATCGGTTTGAAGCTCTACGCCATAGGCGAAAAATTGGGAGAGGCAGAGGATCAGAATCCCCAGGAAGAGATATTCCGGGCTGATGGCGGGGACTACCACATCAGCGCCATAGAAAAACCGACGCAGCAGTCTATGAGAAAACATCCAAAGGGACAGATCAGCGCCAGAAGGCCGATCTGCCGAATGCGCTTCACGTTGGCCGGCTGGAAAGGGGTGGGCCCGATGGAATCCCGGGTCTTGCCGGCGGTGATCTGAAAAATCAGGTGGATGTTGCGCGCCACCAAGGCCAGTGTCCCAAGGGAGAAGCTGCTTCTCAGCATCATAATGACGAAGGGGCCTGTGACATCGCTGAGCCCCTTGGACAGAGTAGCCAAGGCGCTCCAGCATGCCGGAGGCGGGGTCCCAAAAGCTTTCAACAAGGGCGGGATTATAGAGGAATGAGATCAGATAAAGGATATGCATGGCGGCCATCCCCAATAAAGAATCTCAAAAATGAGGGCGATGGTACCAGCAACTTGATTCAATTTCTCGCCATGCGTTTTCATCCCCATCCTCCTTTTCCGACAAATACAGGATATCCGAAAACGGATCGCTTGTCAATATAGGTTTGTTTAACATTAAAAAGTTTATGTTTTTTATAAAATTCATAGTGACAAAGCCCTGTGGGATGTGCTATGATAAATAGGAAACCACAATCAAGCAGATTGATCCGCAGGAAAAGGAGGCTGCCGTTATGTTCCGAGATCGTATTACCACGGGAAACTACCGTGACGCTGACTGGTTCCTGAAAACACACCTAACCAGCAAAACACCGGCCAGAAGCAGGGCAGCGTGCCCCTGGCCCCGCCGGTGATCCGCCTCGGGGACCCATCCCCCACAGACAATGCCACCCGGCCCAAGCCGGAAAATCCATAACCCCCTCGTCTGAAAAGAAGCTGCCGGCCCCGCCGCTTGCGGACGCGCGAACAGGAGGTTTCTATGAAGAACGCCGGGAAGGAGTTGCTGATTTTTCTGGCCGTCACCTACGGCCTGACCTTCCTGATGGGAATTCCCATGGCCATTCTTTTTCACCTGGGGAAAGACGTCAGCTCCTTTGCCGGGGCCCAGATGTTTTACCCCGCCGCCGGGCTCATGCTGGCCAGGCTGACCTGCCGGAAGGGCGACCCCTCATGCCGAGGAACTTCTATTTGGGATTTCTGGTGCTGGCGGGGGCCATGGTCCTGCGCTGCCTGCTGGGCTTCATCCTGCCGGAGGAGCTCCTGTCAGCCGTTGGGGGTTACCTGCCGATCCTGGGCGGGGTCGTGGTGTGGCTGCTCTATCTCTCCGAGCCCAAGGAGCGGCGGGAGGCCTATGGGCTGGCCGGCAAAAACTGGCCCCAGTCCATCCGCTGCTGGGGCTCTTCCTGGTTTTCTACCTGACTGAGCAGCTCCCTCCCTCCCTCATCCTGGAAGGGCCGGCGGCATGGACGGCATCCCTTTCCCTGGATGCCAACATGGGTTGGTTGATCTACAGCGTTCCCTTTAGCATTCTTGCCAGCTTTATCTCCCTGTTCGGCGAGGAATACGGCTGGCGGACCTACTTCCAGCCGCTGCTCCAGGAAAAAGGCCGGCAGGATCAAAGGGGTGTTCCTCTTTGGCGTGCTGTGGGAGCTTTGGCACCTGCCCCTGGTGCTCTGCTATTACGCCCCCAGGCTGCCGGGTCAACCCTGGCGCAGGTCCTCTGCATGCGATATGGGCACGTGATCCTTCTGGCCGTGTTTCTGGCCTACGCCTATGGGAAAACCGGGAACCTGTGGCTGCCCGTGCTGATCCACGGGATGAACAATACCTTATCGGGCGTGCTGCAGCGCCTCTTCCCGGGGATGCCGGGCCAGCCTCCTGGGGCCTTTTGGGCCTCTCCCTGCTGGCCTCGGCCCTTTGCTTCCTGCCCTTCCTCTTCTCTAACGTGTTCCGTCAGCCGACGAACAGCCAACCTGCTCCCTCCCAAAGGGGAGGGCGGGTAAAACCCGGTCACCCTTTTTCCGGCTCCCGCATAAAATAGACCACCTGCCATAGGAGGTCTTGCTGATGGAAAACCAACACTATCCCTTTGTCAACCTGCCCCTGCCCTATGCCTACAACGCATTGGAGCCCTTCATCGACGAAAAACCATGCACTTGCATCACGACAGGCACCTGCAGACCTACATCGACAACCTGAACGGGATTCTGGAAAAGGAACCCTGCCTGCAAACCCTCTCTGGAGCAGCTCATCCAGATCGCGGACCGGCTGCCGGAAGGCCTGGGGACCTCCCTCCGGAACAACGCCGGCGGGGTGTACAACCACCGGTTCTTTTTCGACGGGATGGCGCCTGCCACGGGAGGGGAACCCGGCGGGGAACTGCTGGCGCGGCTCCAGCGGCGGTTTGGAAGCTGGGAGGACTTTCGGGAGGACTTCAAAAAAGGCCGCCCTCTCGGTGTTCGGCTCCGGCTACGCCTGGCTGGTGGACGGCCCCAGGGGCTGCGGATCGTGACCACGCCCAACCAAAACAGCCCCATCGCCTGGGGCCTGGAGCCCATTCTGACCATTGACGTGTGGGAGCACGCCTATTATCTGAAGCACTATAACCTTCGCGCCGATTACATTGACGACTGGTTCGCCCTGGTGGACTGGGAGCAGGCCCAGGAAAGGGCCGCCCGCTGAAAATAGATGAAAATAGAAAAAAGCCCACAAAGCCGCCGGCAAACTGCCGGCGGCTTTGCTGCGCGTCTATTTTCCAGGAATGGGTTGCGAAAAGGCGGCTGGGCTGGTATCCTATTCCCGGAGGAAGGCCCTCCCTCCCCGGCCTCCGGGGAGACGATCCCTTTGCGAAACAGGAGGTGCCCTTTCATGGGGAAAACACAAAATCGTTCTGATCCTGGCCCTGGCGTGTCTGTTCTGCGCGGGCCTTTGGGGCTGCGGCGCACAGGAGCCGCCGGAAGAGGCGGACCCCACCCAGCAGGCCGCCGGGAAGCGGCGGAACCCTTTGACTGGGAGCCGGTGGCCCTCACCACCACGGCCCAGGGAGAGACGTGTTTTGTCCTCTCCCCGCAGGAATTTATCCAGCGGTACAATTCCCTCTTCCGGGCCCAGTGGGGGGAGGACATGCTCCCGCCCCTGGCCCAATGGATGGACTATGGGACGGAGGAGCCCTCCGGCGCCGGCGGAGGCCATCAGTATGTGTCGCTGATGGACGAGAGCAACTACGCCGAGCCCTTCCTCTCCCTCTGGGTCACCCAAAACGGGAAGCGGGTGATGGAGACGGTCACCGGCGTCTCCCAGAAAAACTATGAGGAGGGGGCCCATGACGCTGTTTCAGCGCAAGGCCCAATCCAGCTTGCAGGTCTTTTTCCCCGCCCTGACCGAGGAGGACTTCCTGGCCCTGTATGACCAGCTCTTCCAGGGCGGGCAGTACGAGGAGGCCGGGGAGAGTCCCCCGCCCCATCCGGGTTTTCTATCAGGACGGGGTGGCCTGCTACGCCACCTTGCAGGTCGGCGAGTGCGACCAGATCCATGTGATGGCGGCGGGCCAGGAGCAGCTGGACCGATGGCGGGCCGACGGGGTGGAGATTGTGGAGGGATCTGCCCCTCGTGAGGGGCTGTCCCGCCGATCCCCCACCCACCAAGGAGAAAGGAAATGACAGCGATGAAAGAATATCACGCCGGCGGCCTTGCCGCCCCTCGCACCCCCCGGCGGACAGGTGCCGGAGTTCCTGAAGGCCCAGGCCACCCAAGGGGCCTGGAACTTCCACCACACCCTGGCCGAGTACGCCCCCACCCCGCTGGTCGGCCTGGCGGGGCTGGCCCGGGAACTGGGGGTGGGGGCCGTCTTTGTGAAGGACGAGTCCCACCGGTTTGGCCTGAACGCCTTCAAGGCCCTGGGGGGATCTACGCCCTCACCAGGACCATCGGCCGGGAACTGGGTCTGGGGAGAATTTGACCTTCGACCAGCTCTCCGCCCCGGAGTTCCGGGAGAGGGTGCAGGCCATGGTGTTCGTCACCACCACCGACGGCAACCACGGCCGGGGCGTGGCCTGGGCCGCCCACAAGCTGGGGTGCCAGGCCCACGTGTATCTCCCCGCCGGCTCTTTTCTCCCGCCCGGGCCCAGGCCATTCTGGACGTGGGGGCCGCCGAGGCCACCATTCTGGACCTGGGCTATGACGATGCCGTCCGCTACGCCGCCCGGATGGCCTGGGAAAAGGGCTGGTACCTGATCCAGGACACCAGCTGGCCGGGCTATGAAGACGTTCCTGCCTGGATCGTCCAGGGCTACACCACCCTGGCCCGGGAGGCGGCGGACCAGCTGGCCCAGGCGGGGCTTTTGCCCGGCCCACCCATGTCTTTCTCTGACGGAGGACCAGGAAAGATCCACGCCCTCCGGCTGATCTGCCAGCGCCATACCCCGGCCAACATGGCGGAGTTTGACGAGGCCATCCGGCGGAGCCTGCCCCGCACCGCCATTTGGCGCATTGAGATCCGGGAGATCACGGGAAAGCGGAAGAAGTTCGACGCCCAGGGACAGGAAATGAAGTTCGGGCGGATGGAATAAGGGGAATTTTCATGAAAACACCCGCCGGCAGGCGGGGTGTTTTCTGCTGCTTAAAAATCGGCGCTTCCCACGGTTCTGGGGTGGGGAGAACGTTGATGTTGGCGATGCCGGTGAGG
>VOFD01001343.1_pt1 | contig 12501 bp, 12 predicted proteins | sample 5384101 | NCBI WGS metagenome assembly VOFD01 (sample SAMN12384723, study PRJNA508395) | human gut metagenome | isolation source: healthy gut C | host: Homo sapiens
ACCTCTGGAACAGCTCGTTTCGATCTACGAAAACGCCGCGGGAGGCAACGCCACATTCCTGCTGAACATCCCCCCGGATACCGACGGCCTGCTGCACAAAGAGGACGTTGCGCGGCTGCGGGAGTTCGGCCGGTATCTGCGGGAAACGTACGCCATCAACCTGCTGAACGGCGCGTCCCTCTCCTGCGGGGAGGAACTGCCGGAGCACCCGATCGAGGCCGTGCGGGAGGACTCGTATGATACATGGTTCCAACCAAGGGACGGCATTTGCACCTGCCGGATCGCGATGACATGGCCCGAAAAACGTGCAGCCCCGGCGGATGGTGCTCAAGGAGAACATTCGGCTGAGCCAGCGCATCGAGCGCTTCTCCGTGGAGGCCAAAATAGACGGAGTCTGGCAGACGGTGTACCGGGGCACAACCGTGGGACACAAGAAGATTGTTCCGCTCACGCTCCCACCCGTGCGGGAACTGGCACTGTGCATCGAGGATGCAAGGGTCTGCCCCACGCTGTCCTTTCTGGGCGTTTACTGAGGGAAGAAGATGTCTGCCGCCAAAAACGCGGCGGCCGTGGGAAAACCGTGTGAAACGAAAACCATCAGTCCGTAGGAATTGGCGTGAAATAAAAACAAGAGGCTGCTGCAAAATAGCCTTACAAAAAAGCATGCAAAAAATCGGTCCCCGAGAAAAGCAGAACGCTTCTCTCGAGGGCCGATTTTCATTGCCTGTTTTGAATTCCTTGTGCAAATTGCTCTTGCATTCTCATGCAGATCGCTCTTGCGTTTTCCTTTTGCAACAGCCCCTTTTGATGTGTCTCTTTTGGAAAGGGGGATTTGTACGGCAGTCCCTTTGCATGCACACTGCATATGAGAGCATACTGCCTTGTCCCGCGCACCGTGGGTTCCCATTTTCCGCCGCTTTTGCGCGGACCGTCCCGGCCACAGGCCGGATGGAGGAATTTTTCCGTGCTCGACGGGGAACACTCAGCAGAACGACTGTTCCGTGCGGGCAATGATTTCGTCCTGAAGCGCGCGGCTCAGATTGCGGAAATGATCGCTGTAGCCTGCCACGCGGACAATGAGATCCTTATACTCCTCCGGGTGAGCCTGGGCGTCAAGGAGCGTCTGGCGATCAATCACGTTGAACTGGATGTGGTGACCATCCATGTTGAAATAAGCCCGGATCAGATTCGCCATCTGGCGAAGGCCGTCCTCGCCTGCAACGACGGACGGGGTAAACTTCTGGTTCAGCAGCGTGCCGCCCGTGCTCAGGTGATCCATCTTTGCACAGGAGCGCAGCACCGCCGTCGGGCCGTTCGTGTCGGCTCCCTTGTCCGGGGAAATGCCCTCGCTCACAGGCTTATGGGCACGGCGGCCGTTCGCGCTCGCGAGCATGACCTCGCCGAAATAGACATGGCACGTCGTCGGAAGCATGTTAACGCGGTATGTACCGCCGCGCTGGTTCGGACGGCCCGTGACGGCGTCACGGTAGTACTCAAATACGCTCTGCATGATATCGTCGGCATAGTCGTCGTCGTTGCCGTACTTCGGCGTATGGTTCTGCACGAGGTTCAGCAGCTGCGGATCGTTGGCGAAATCCTCGCGCAGGGCGCGGAGCAAATCCTTCATCGCGACGTTCTTCTTGTCGTACACCTGATAGCGGATGGCCGCGAGGCTGTCCGTCACCGTACCGATGCCGACGCCCTGCAGATAGCTCGTGTTGTAGCGCGCGCCTCCCGCGTTATAATCCCTGCCCGTCGCAATGCAGTCGTTTGTGATAACGGAAAGGAACGGCACCGGCATATAATTCGCGTAAATGCTCTCAATGATGTTGCTGCCCCGGACCTTGATATCGAGGAAATAGTCAATCTGCTTGTGGAACGCGTCAAGGAGCTCCTCGTAAGAATGGAAGTCCTCCGCGCTGCCGAGCTGCAGGCCGAGCTGACGGCCCGCCACATGGTCGTAGCCGTTATAGAGCGTCAGCTCCAGGATCTTCGGCAGGTTAAAGTAGCCCGTGAGAATGTACGCCTCGTTGCCGAACGCGCCCGTCTCGACGCAGCCGCTTGTGCCGCCGCGGCGGGCGTCCTCGAGCGATTTGCCTGCGGCAAGCAGCTCCTGCACAATCGCTTCCGTGTTGTAAAACGCGGGCTGGCCCCAACCCTTGCGGCTGATCTCGCATGCACGCAGCAGGAACTTCGTCGGGGTCTTGCGGCTGATCTGCACGTTGGAACTTGGCTGGAGCAGCTTCATGTCGTCCATGCAGTCGAGGATCAGATAGCTGACCTCGTTGACGCCGTCTCTGCCGTCCGGGGTAATGCCGCCGGTGTTGATGTTCGCAAAATCGGTATAGGTACCGCTCTCCTTGAGCGTCACGCCGACCTTCGGCGGGGCGGGCTGGTTGTTGAACTTGACCCAGAGGCACTCAAGCAGCTCGAGCGCCTGATCGCGCGTCAAGCGTCCCTCGGCGACGTCGGCGCGATAGAACGGAATCACATGCTGATCGAGGCGGCCCGGGCTGTAGGAGTCCCAGGGGTTGAGCTCGCTCGTCACAGCCAGATGCACAAACCAGTACATCTGCAGCGCCTGATGGAAGGTCTGCGGCTTATGGGCCGGCACGACGGCGCAGTTCTCCGCGATGGTAAGCAGATCGGCCTTCCACTGGGGATCGGTCTCCTCCGCGGCCATCTTGCGCGCAAGCTCCTCATAGCGTCTGCCGAGAATCATAACGGCCTCGCAGGCAATGTACATGGCGGAAAGCTCCTCTTTCCGGTGCAGGGCTTCCCTGTCGTGGATAAAGTCGAGGGAATCCATCGCGCGGCGGATATCCTCCTGATAGTCGGACAGGCCTTTCTGATAAATCTTGTTCGAGCCGACTGTATGGCCGGGGCCGCGCTGCTCCATAAACTCCGTGAAGATGCCGCACTCATAGGCCGCCTTCCTCCTCGCTCATGCTGCTCAGAATTTTGTGGCGGATGGAGCGCTTCTCCCAGTAGGGAATGATCTTTTCTTTCTGGATCCGCAGATCCTCCTCCGAGACGGCGAAGCGGATCAGTTCGCGCTGATCCATGATCTTCATATCCTCGAGCGTGTGGCAGCAAAGCTCCGGGAAGGTCGGCGCGGACTGCGGGCCGTCGCCCTTCTCACCGACAATGAGCTCGCCTTTATGAATCGAAATGGATTTATTCTCGAAGAAATGACGCAGCGTCAGCGCGCGCAGCTCCGGAACGGACACCGTCCCCTCGTATTTCTCATACGCCTCCGTCTCGAGCACGGCACGCTCCATATAAATACGGGGCTGCGTGTTGAGACTCTCCTCGCGCAGTCTGCGCACGCGCTCCGTCGCCCCGTGCTGCTCGCGGACCGTTTTTTCCTGCTCTGCCATGGTCAAAATTCCACCCTTTCCTTCTCATTTGTTCAAAACCGCTTCAGGTAAACTCGTTTCGCCGTTCAGCCGCCGATGACCACCTGGGGATAACCGGCCTGCCGGAACAGCTCCGCCAGGCTCTCGAGCTTTTCCTTCGACGGCACGCGGAAGGGCTCGGAGCCGCGTCCAAGCCGTTCAAATTTTTCCCTGCCAAACTCATGGTACGGCAGAAGATGAATTCTTTCCGCCCGCACGCCCTGCCGCAGCAGTCCGATCACAGGCAGAATGTCCTCCGGCTCCGCGTTGACGCCGTCTACGATGGGCAGGCGCAGACGAATCCGCGCGCCGCGTTGGCTCAGCCGCCGCAGGTTTTCCAGAATCAGCGCGTTGTCCGCGCCGATCCATTTCTTATGCTTTTCCGGGTCCATCGCCTTGATGTCATAGAGGAAGCAGTCCACATCGCTGAGGAGCTGCTCAAAGCGCTCAAACGGCGCCATGCCGGACGTATCGATAAAGACGCTGATCCCCTCCCCGCGCAGGAGACGGCACAGCCGCGCCACCTCGGAGAACGGCTCCGCGGCCATCACCTCGCCGCCTGAAAGCGTCACACCGCCGCCGGATTCCTCATAAAACATGGCGTCCCGCCGGACCGCCGCAAGAAGCTCCTCCGGCGTACGGCGATACCCGGAGAGCTGCCGGGCTCCGTTCACACAGGCCGTCACGCACACACCGCAGGCGGCGCACAGCGAGCGGTCGATTCTCCCCGTTTCCGCCGGGGCCGCGCCGTGCGGACAGACAGCCTCGCACGCCCCGCACTGCGTACACTTATCGCCGTCCCACATCAGCTCCGGAGCGGCGTTCCAGCTTTCCGGATTGTGGCACCAGGCACAGCGCAGCGGGCAGCCCTTAAAAAAGATTGTTGTGCGGATGCCGTCCCCGTCGTGGATGCTGTACCGCTGGATATTGAATACGGAAAGACCGTCCATCCTGCTTCCTCCTCATTCGTTCCGTATGTCTCAGCCCTTATTCGCCATCGCGTCCTCGATATCCTCAAGCTTTCTCGGGATCGAGGCGGAGAGGTTTTCACAGCCGGTCTCCGTGATGAGGCAGTTATCCTCGAGACGGAAGCCGATACCGCTGTCCTCGTCATAGATGCCGATATCCACGCAGAACACCATGCCGGGCGCGAGAGGATGCGTCATGTCGACCTCGTCGTGTACGTCGAAGCCGACGTGATGCGCGCCGCCGTGCCACATATACTTGCCGATTTCATCGTAGGAGCTGAGCTTGCCGATCGACTTGAGCTGCTCATAGCAGTACCGCCTTGCCGTCTGATCGACGGAAGCCATCGGCAGTCCGGGCTTTAAAATCGAGAACATGTACTGGGAGGTATTGTACGCGCAGCGATAGAGCGCCGCCTGCTCCGCGGTATACTTGCCGTTGCACGGCCAGCCGCGGGAAACGTCGTTGACTTCGTTGTCCCAGCAGGCGCCCACGTCGTTGAGCACCATATCGCCGTCCTTTGCCTGGCCGGTATAACCGTAATAATGAATGCAGAAGTTGTTCTCGCCCGCGGAGATGATGGACGGGAAGCCGGGCGTCAGCACGCCGCGGCTCGTCAGGGCGTGGTCAAACTCCGCCTTGTATTCGTACTCGTACATGCCGGGACGCGACGCCTTCATCATCGCGAGGATGCCGGCCTTCGTCACCGTCATCGCCTGACGCATGGCCGCGATCTCGCACGGCTTCTTGAACGTCCGCTGGCGGCGCAGCTGCGGCAGCAGACTGCGCACCTGAACGCCGGGATAGCGCTTCGCGGCGCTTTCCGCGAAGCGGTGCGTCTCGCCGGGCACCTCGTCGGGGGTATGCAGGAACAAATCGAGCCAGAGCGTTTCCACCTCTCCGTTGACGGCCGCCCTGCGGAAATCTTCCTCAAAGCTCTCCACATAGCGGATATCCTCAATACCGGACTTGCGTCTGGCCTCCTCCGCCGTGGGACGGCGGCCCGTCCAGCGCTCCTTCATCGCGTCGTGCGGCAGGATATAAAGGCTCTCCGTCACGCTGTCCCCGTTTTTGCGCAGGAGCAGTACAAGGCCGGCAAAATCGACGCCGGTCAGGTAGAGAAAATTCCGGCTGCAGAAAAAAGGATAGTAAGCGTCCGCCGACTGGCGCGGCGCATTCCCGGAAAAGAGAACCGCGGCGGAATGATCCGGCAGAAAATCCAGCAATGCCTTCCGGTTCTCCTGATAAAACGATGCTTCCATAGTCATTGTCCTCCCTCGCTGCTTTCCTTTGCTTGCCCGCGCGGCCGGACAAGACATTGCGCCTCATCCGGCCCGTGCGATCATTCATTTTCATTTACATGAAAATATTATAGAAACCTCTTGGAAATGTCAATCAATCCCCGAAAAAAGAGCAATTTTTCACTGTACTTTTTCTCTCCTTATTCCTTCCCCCTGACAGGTGAACAAAAGTCTCAGAACATCCCCCTTGGCGCGTCAAAAGCGCGTCAAAAAATTGCCAGCCGCGAATCCTTCCTGTATACTGAAAAGAGACGTCCTATACAGCCCCGGACAGCCGGGCCGGACACAGGAAAGGAGAACGATCATGGGAATCAGAGAACCGTTTGTTTCGGAAATTGCGCCGGACACATATGCCATCAACGAATTTGGTCTCGCGGCGATGTACCTCGCCGTCGGCAGCGAGCGCGCACTGCTCATAGACACGGGCTGCGGCCTGACCGACCTTCCCGCACTGGTGCGCCGCTTTACGGACAAGCCGCTCGACGTCATGCTGACGCACTGCCATCCTGACCACGCCGGAGGCATCGGCTGGTTTGATCGGATCTACCTGCATCCCGATGATTTTCCGGCTGTGCCGGAGCTGGACGCAGACGAAATCCGCGGCTACAACCGGATGCTCGGCGAACAGGGCTCCTTTCAGGTTTATGAATACGATCCGGACGCCGTGCACCCGCTTGAGCCTCTGCCGGAACTCATCCCTCTCACAGACGGCTTTGTGTTCGATCTCGGCGGCCGCACGCTTGAGGTTATCGGAACGCCGGGGCATACGCCGGGCTCTGTCTGCCTGCTGGACGCCAAAAACCGCATCCTGTTTTCCGGCGACGCATGCAACGTGAATCTCGGGCTTTCCTCCCGGTCCCTCCAAAGCGCGGCCGCCTATTTTGACCGCCTGCTGCGGCTGCAGGACCGTTTTGATCAAAACTGGAACGGTCATCTGGGCTACGCGGGAGCGCCGGAATGCCTGCCGACGCCGCCGCACGTCCTGCCCACCTGCGCCGCGCTCTGCGCGTCAATCCTCGACGGCTCAGCCGAGATCCGGCAGGAGGAATGGTTCGGCGGCATGGTCATGCACTGCGCAACGTGCGGCGGCGTGCGGATCTGCTGCGGAGACGACGTGTAAGAATCTGCGGAACTGTCAGCTGATATTTCAACATCCGTCAAAGCACGCTTCTCCTCTCCCGCGCTGCAGTCACTTGTAAAAAAACGCGATGTATAATACTTTTCGCCACAGCCGCAGTTCCGGCCATTGTGGGCTGTCCCGCGCCGGATGCTGCACTATGTCTCGCAGAACCTGTGGGACTGGGAATTTCTCGGCGATGTTGACCTTCACTCCACCCGCGTCATCGACGCGTGCGTGTATGAAACGGAGCCCGGTCTTTTTAAAATGTGGTACAAGGACGAAAACCGCGAAAGTCACACCTATGCCGCCGTCAGCCGTGATCTGCACCGCTGGGAGGTTCTTGGCGAGGAGGTTTCCGACTGTGCGCAGGAAGGGCCGAACGTCTTTTCTCTCGGCGGAAAAATCTGGATGATTTCCGATTTCTGGAGCGGACTGGCCGTGTACTCCTCGGAGGACTGTACGCATTGGACACGCTGCCCGAACCTTCTCGAGCATTCCGGAACACGCCCGATGGACGTCGGACTCGGTCACCATGCGGACGTTGTGGTGCGGGACGATCGGGCCTTCCTGTTCTATTTCTGCCACCCCTACGCATGCGAGCTCCCGGAGGACGGCAACCATCCCGCCGACTTCACCGACCAGCAGCGCAACATGGCTGTTGTGCAGGTCGTCGAGCTCTTCGTACAGGACGATCATCTCGTCTGCGATCGCAACGCTCCCGTCTCCTGGCCCGTGTAATTTCCGCAGACAATTTGCGCGCGTGTTCTTTGGACATGGGCTGCAGTCAGAAGCAAAGCTGCTGTTCATGCGGAAAGCCGCCCAAAATCCCTCTGCTTTGTCTTGTTCTTCCCGGCGAAAACTGATACAATGAAACCAACAGGACAGATGCAAAGGAGGGTTCTTTATGCCAAGACCGCGAGGCCCGGGTTTTCATCGTCCGCCTCCGCCCCCTCCGCCGCCGCACCGGCCATACCGGCCGCACCGATACGGGTACCGATCGGGCTGCCTGCCGGGATGCCTGCTCTATGCTGCAGGCGCTGCCGGCATGATTGCCGCCCTTGTCGCCCTGTTTGTCTCAGCAGTCCACTGACCACGCGCCCGTTTTTTCGGGACAGCCGCAACGCGCCTGCCGTCTCTCCTTTCCGGAGAGACGGCAGGCGTTTTCTCACGGGAACGGCTGCCCTGCACCGCATGTGGGAAGCTGCGTCTGCAAATCCGGCATGGCTTCTTCCATTGTTTTCCATGACAACTTCCGAAACGGCGCTTGACTTTTTCTTTTTCCGTGCATATAATTAAATTAGAATAATTTAAATAGAGGTTGCCATGACAAAATATGCTAGAAAAATTTTGGAGCTGGTGGAAAACTCGCACAGTCATATGACAGCAGATCAGGTTTTCCTTCTTCTGCGGGAAACGTTTCCGACTGTGGTGCTTGCCACCGTGTACAACAACCTGAACAAGCTTTGTGAGGAGGGGCTGATTCGCAGAGTCTCTGTGGAGGGAATGCCCGATCGCTTTGACCGTGTGGAGCGGCACGATCACCTGATCTGCCGCGGCTGCGGCAAGCTTTCCGATATCAGCCTTGCCGATCTGACCGAAACGCTGCAGCATCAGGCAGGCATACCGCTTTTGGGCTACGATCTCAAGCTTGTGTATCTGTGCGAGGACTGCCGCCGGAAAGAGTCCGCCCGGGATCAGGAAGCCTGACGCCCGTCCTCACTTTCTGCGCCATCCGGCCGCATGCTCCGCGGGGTCCGGCTTCTCCTTTTGGGGAAGCCGGACCCCGCTTTTTTTTCTGCAAGCGCACCTGCAAGCGTAAAAGAAGATTGTTCTCCCTTTTTGCAGCCATCTTTTGCAGCTGTTTCCTCCCTGCGAAAAAATCGCAATCCCGGCGAAGAGCGTGCGGTATGATGGAAACAGAAGGAGATTCCGTGATGTTCGGGATCGGAGAAGGGGGCCGCCGCACGTGATCAGGATCGAAGCACAAAAAACTCTGACCTCATTTCTGCTGACCTGCGGGGGGATATGCGATCGCCGCTTTTATCTGGTACCGCAATCTTTTGTTTCGCTGCATGCCCGGGATGACATACTCACAATCGCGGCTTCTTCTCAGCGGGATGATTGTGGGATGCATTCTTCTGGGCGCGTTTGTTCTCTTTCGCCGCAGACGGACGGACTGGACCGCTCTCGTCTGTCTTCTGCTCCCCTGCGGCTTTTACACAATGCTCACCTATCGAACGGTGCTCGGCCGCCTGCCTGCCGCGGTGTTCGCCGCGGCAGGCCTGCTCACAGCAGGAAATGCCCTGCATGTACTGACAGGAAAAATCCGTTCCGCCGATCGCCGCCGCGTGCTGTACAACAGACTGTATCACTGCTTCTGTGCGGCCACTCGCTTTCTGGCCGCCGGTATGGCCGTCATCCTGCTGACGCTGATCGGCCGCGCCATGTTCGGCACGGCTCTCGTACAGCCGTCCGTCGAGGCACAGACAGGAATTGCGGAACAGGTCACGCAAGGGCAGCACCGACATTCTCCTCCGCCTGCAGCCAAAGGAATGGGAGGAAAACTGGAGGTAAAGGAGAAGCTGGATGTGCTGCAGACAGTGGCAAACATCGAAGCAAAAGCAGGCTCGGCCTGCCGAATGAGCTCAATGTAGGCGGTTCCAACCTGTCGGACGGTACGCTCGGCAGCTACGACGATCGCATGCACGCCATCCATATCAATCTGGAACTTCTCGAAACGGGTTCTCCCGACGAAGCTCTCCGCTCCTGCTGCCACGAGGTCTACCACAGCTACCAGTACCGCCTCGTGGAAGCGCGCGAGGCCGCAGGCGAGGAACTGGCGGGCCTGCGCCTGTTCCGCAGCGCTGCCGAATACGCGGAGGAGTTCGCCGACTATGAAAGCGGCGGCAGCGGCGAGGAATTTTACGCATACTACGCCCAGCACTGCGAGGAAGACGCCCGCGCTTACGCAGAAGATGCCGTACAGCGCTACGATCAGATGCTGGAGGAAATGCTGGCACCCCGTCAGAACGAGTAACGCGCCGTTTCCGAGACAGACGCTGCGAATTAGCGGACCTCGGACAAGCGGTATAAAAAAATCCAAAACTCCGGAAAAACCGGGTGGTATCCTATAGACAGAATGAAACAGAAGAATTCTGGAAAACACCCGCTATGAAGGAGGAATGAACGTATGATCCCCGTTTTGCTTGCAGCAGCTGTTCCGGTTACATTGCTCTTCCTGTTTTCCCTCTTTTTTCTGTTCAAAAACAGGAGCGCGGCGTTTCAATCCGCACGGGAACTGTTCGACCGCCTGCGGAAAAAACTCTTTTTCGCGCGGCTCACGCCAGCAGAGCACCGCTTTTGTCCCCTATGTCGTTACCGAACCGGAAAAAGGAGGGACGTCTCCGGGAGGCACGCTCCTGCTGCCGATCCTGTACGTGGATCAGCTGGACCCGAGAACACTGAAAACGGTCAGGCGGTTTCAAATCCGAAGCATTCCCGAATACGGCGTAAGCATTTCCAGGCCGGACTGTTCTCACGGCGATATCATTTTAATGAATTTTTGCAAAGAAGCGTTCACCGTCAGCGAGGACCATGCCCGAATCCTGAAGGACGAGGACGGCTTTTTCATTCAGGACAACGGCTCCCACAACCTGATGCATGTCAAAGGCTGCAATACCCCCGTCGCGGAGGCAGCCATTGAGGAAGGGATGATCGTTTTTCTCGGAACACAGCCGCTGCGCTTCACCTTTCCCAACCTGTTTTCCTCCGGTTCCCCCCGACACGCCGGGACAAACCCGCATAAGTCCATACGGGCCTGAGGACCCCGATACGGCCGGACCCGTCACCTACAGCCACGCGCCGCAGAGACGGCGGCGCAGGGCCGCGAACGGTGAGTAATGCAAAGCTCCCGATACGGCCGATTTTCCCTTTTCCATACAGAAAGAAGGATTGATCCAAGGACGGCAGAGGGTGTAAAATAATGGAAAGATCTGCGGCTTTTTCCCGAAGGCGTACCAAAGCTGCGCCTTTCGGGCCTCCGGCTGCGGGAAAGGCTGCAGGCTGATCCCGGCGGGAGGAGGTCCATGCAGGACAAACGGCTGTTTCCGCGAAAGTCTTGGGGGGATTCTATGGGGATATTTGACGCTCTGGAACGCTGGAGGTTTCAGAGGGACGCATTGCGTCTCTCTGAGCCTGTGGGACTTGTGGTGCACACCAGCTGGGTAAATTTCGGGAGGACGATCTGCGGCGGATGAGCAGCCTCTCCCTACCTGTGGCTGACCCTGACAGCGTCCGCTATGAACTGCAATTTCTGACTGTCTCCACTGTATTCCGGAGCAAAAGCGCGGCTTCTCCTGTCCATCCTGGCGGAGCAGCCGCGCGCTGCGCCCGCATGGGATCTCGAGCAGCTTTACCAGGGCAGTCACATGCACCGGGAACCGCAGGATCTCTTTGACGGGACCATAGTCTTTGCCTTCGGCGATCTGAATAAGCAGGATGAATTTCTGCGCTGCGTCTCCGTTTTCGACGCGCACCACATCGTCATGCTGTCCGGATGGAGCTGCATGGGCGCCATGAGCGTATACTCCATCCGTGAGGCGGCAAACGCCTCGTTCCGCCCCTCCTGTTTCTGGATTCCGGGCAGCCGGCGCCTCCCATCCGCGAGATTGCGTCCGTACGGGATGCCGTAACCGGAGAACGGCTGTTTTCCGGACTCGCTGCAGCCCAGATCTGGTCGGCTTTTTGAGATAAAATTTATCATCAGCAGGCTGTCTCCGGCATTCAGGGAAAAAAGCTGCGTGTTCTTCAGAGCCTTGCTCCCCACATCCGGACCCTCCCGATCGCCACCCCGGAGCGTCTGCTTGGAACCGATCTTCCCTCCATACACGACGGCGCGCTCATCGGTTATATCATGCCGAAATGCGAGGGTTCCGCGCTGCGCGACTATGTCCTGACAGGCTGGGAAGGGCATGATCTCGAGCTTATTCTGAAACGCCTGATCCTGCTCCTGCTGGAGCTCCACAATCTGCATATCATTGTCAACGATCTCTCCGGCAACAACATTCTGATCGACGACAGCGATCACGTCTCTATCGTGGATTGCGACAGCTTCCAGCTTCTTCATTATCCCGGCGGAGCCGTAACGGAAATCTACCGCCACCCCGAGATCTCCTCACAGCATTTCCGCGACTCTCTGCGGGAACCGCGTCACGAATACTTTGCCTTCGCTGTTCTCGTTTTTCAGTGCCTGTTCTACGACATTCCGCTGCGGCAGCGGCAGGATACGGCGGAGGATATCGAGCTGAACTGGACCAACGCCTCCTTCCCTCTCGACGTCATAACCGGCCCGGAGCAAGCCAAAAAGGCAAACCCGGACATTCTTCGCCTTTGGGAACAGCAGCCCGAAGCCATTCGCCGGATTTTTTCGGACGAATTTCTGTTCCGGGGCGATCACAGCCTGGGAGCGTGGATCCGTGCGCTGGAGCTGTAATATCGGGAAAGAAAGGAACATCACCATGAAAGTTGTTGTACAGCCCAGAGAGGCCGGCCCCAGAATTCACCTGCCGGTTTCCATTGTCATTGACAAAAGCGAATCTACGGGAGATATCCGCGATCTGCTCAACCGGGGAGCACAAAGCCTGATTCAAAGTATGAAGAAAGAGCTGACCTTCCGCGGCATCGTGGATCTTCTCGTCATTCATTTCAGCAGCGAAAC
>VOFD01002473.1_pt1 | contig 12496 bp, 24 predicted proteins | sample 5384101 | NCBI WGS metagenome assembly VOFD01 (sample SAMN12384723, study PRJNA508395) | human gut metagenome | isolation source: healthy gut C | host: Homo sapiens
ACTGTTGTCTCCAATGTTTCGTTTATACGGCGATACTTATATACGCTTAATTCCTCTTTGTCAACGATTCCTGTATTGAGAATCTCATCTATCACGTTGTTCCACCTTTCCAGAAAGCAGAAATCAGATAGATTTATACGAGAATCGTAAAAAAAATGAAAATTTGTTAGAATTTTGGTTAGAACAAACGGAATTTTTGCAGTTTTTCAGAAAGAAAAAGACCGAAAAACAATCACAAATTGAATGTTTTTCGGTCTTGAAATCGAAAGTGCATACAAGCGTCCCTTCGGGTCGCTTGTCCCACGGCTGTCGCCGTATATACGCAGATTGTGACTCATTCGTTTTCAAGTAAACTTGAAACGAATTCCCACAATCTGCTATGCACTTCTCTTAGCTATCGTGCGGATAACAGGACTTGAACCTGCACAGTATTGCCCACTAGAACCTGAATCTAGCGCGTCTGCCAATTCCGCCATATCCGCAAACAAGTGAAATTATAACAGACAGGAGATAGGCTTGTCAAATTTATTCGTGCAAAATGGGAAAGATAGTGTTATACTTATTACAAATGATGTTGGAAATAAAGAGAGAAAGGACGATGAGAGTATGGGAGCATTAGTAGCACTTGGTGTATTTACGGCGATTGCCATTGTGGCAGTGATTGTTGTGGTTCTTTGCGGTAGTCGCGATTGTGGCGTGCGTTACGGATTCGACCAAAGAAGAAGAGGTATAAGGGATGGAACAGTCAAAGAAAACTTCATTTGATTTTTATATGTCGCCACTGGTTCTTGCCGTGGCAGTTGTTCCCCTTATTGACAATGATGACTTCGTATTCATCGGGAATTGGGAAATATACATGGGCATCCGGCGGTTCATTTGTTGATTTCTTTCTTGGCTTTAAGCGGGGAGCACTGATTCTTTTAGGAGCAGTGATTATTATTTCGTTTTGTGTGTCCCAGTGGATGCGGGCGCGTGCAAAGGCGGTATGGACGACTAAAAATCAGAAAATAGTTTTGATTTTGCTGGCAGTATTTTGGGGTGTTATGGCAATATCGGCATTGCTTGCGGATGAAAAAATAGATGCGTTATTCGGTGGATTTGAGCAAATGGAAGGGTTACTTGTGGTGACTGCTTATGTTGCTCTTTTTTTGTCTTGCTTATTTTCTTTTTATCGAGTGAAAATAAAATTCAAGTGATTGTACATGCGCTATTAATTGGTTCGCTGATTCTTTCTGTTTTAGGGGTGTTGCAGGCTTTTGGTGTGGATTATTTGGCAAATGATGTTACAACGCCTTTTTTACCATGTTTATGCATACGCTGCCTAAGAAATTTAATGGAATTACGGCAAGTTTCAGGGGAAAGGGGTTTCTTATGCAACACTTTACAATCCTAATTATGTTGGGTCCTATGTGGCACTTGTGCTTCCGCTTACCATTTATGAGGCGGTACAGGATGAAAAAACAGATATAAAATTGTGGCGGCGGCATCCGCTGTGTGCCAGCTTATTATGCTAAAAGGTTCCGGCTCGCTTGCCGGGATGGTTGGTGTAGGTGCGGCAGTATGTGTGGCGGTGCTGTTTTTGGTTTCGGATGCTCATAAAAATAGGAAGATTCATGGTGGTGCATTTGTTGTGGCAGTCGGACTTGTGGTTTTGTCTTTTGTGGAAAACTCCATCGTTCTTTCACTCTGTCATAAAAGGGAAATGGGGAGCCGTGCAGCAGCCGTATTTCTTCCATGATTTCGGATGGCACGAGTGTGAAAATTACATTGATTCAGGAAAAATGGTTACGCTTCGGTGGGATGCCGATGCAACGGTTTACGAATTTGAGGCTTTGAATGAGAATGGAAAAAAGATTGAAATGACAGGCGATTCCTTCAGCGGTGTTAAGTTAAAAGGGGATGCGTATCAGGGACTTTTGTTTGAGGCGACTAAGCGTCAAATTACGTATCAGGAGCAGAAAACGTATTTTGATGTCTTTGCGTCTCACGGTGGATGATAAATATTCGTGGGATTTTTGCTATGCTTGGTGTGGGACTGCGTTTCATTAACAGAGTTGGGAAGGCGGATATGCTTCACTATGTGGAATCTTTTGGTATGGAAGGACATTATGATTTTGCGTCAAACCGTGGTTATATTTGGTCGCGCACATTTCCGCTGTTGAAGCGCACCCCGCTTCTTGGCGTAGGTCGGGATAATTTTGCGTATGCGTTTCCGAATGATGATTATGTAGGAAAAGTGAATTGTGGCTTCAATGAACAGATTGTTACAAAGCCACATAATATGTATTTGCAGATTTGGGTTCAGGATGGACTGCCTACGCTGTTTGCATTTTTAGCGTTGTATCTGTCGCTTTTGGCAGAACCATCCGTAAATGTTTCAAAAAAGGAAAATGGAATCATAGTCAGAAAATTTCTTTTGGCACTTCTGTGTGGAGTCAGCGGGTATTTCGTGGCAGGGCTTGCCAATGATTCATCCATCTGTGTGGCACCGGTTTTCTGGGTTTTGTTTGGGGTGGCGTTTGCCGTTTCGCGCAGAGAATAAAATTTTAAAACAAATTAGCACTCGCCTCTTGACAGTGCTAACAACGAGTGCTATATTATAACTGTGTTATATATATGATAGAACATACAAGAGATTGTATTTCACTGAAACTGAAGGGAGTGAACGACATGAACATTAGTAAATTTACACAGAAATCAATGGAGATTGTAAATAATCTTGAAAAGACGGCATACGATTTTGGAAATCAGAGTGGCGCAGGAGCATTTGTTATACAATATGCTGACGGTCGATGACAGTTTGATTGTCAGTCTGTTAAAGAAGATGGACATTGACCCGGTCGTTTTCCAGGCGGTGGAAGGCTTGATTAATAAACGACCAAAAGTAGAAGGCGGACAGATTTACGTTGGCAATGATTTGAACAAAGTTCTGATTTATGCCGAAAACGAAGCAAAGGCAATGGGCGATGAATACATTTCCGTGGAGCATTTGTTCTTAAGCATGCTTCGTAAAAAGCATCACCGGAGATAAAGAAGTTGTTTAAGGAATTCAACATTGACAGGGAGAGATTTTTGCAGGCTCTTTCTCAGGTGCGTGGCAATCAGAAGGTGACAACGGATAATCCGGAGGCAGTTTACGAGAGTTTGTCTAAGTATGGAACGGATTTGGTAGAGCGTGCAAAGGACCAGAAATTAGACCCGGTAATTGGACGAGATGAAGAAATCCGTAACATGATTCGTATTTTGTCACGAAAGACGAAAAATAATCCGGTTCTTATCGGTGAACCCGGTGTAGGTAAGACGGCAGCCGTAGAAGGACTGGCACAGCGTATTGTGCGCGGGGATGTGCCGGAAGGTTTGAAAAAATAAACAGGTATTTGCGCTGGATATGGGTGCTTTGGTAGCCGGTGCGAAGTACCGCGGTGAGTTTGAGGAACGTCTGAATGCAGTGCTTGAAGAAGTGAAGGAAAGCGATGGACAGATTATTTTGTTTATCGACGAGCTTCATACTATCGTCGGAGCGGGAAAGACAGACGGAGCGATGGATGCCGGCAACTTGTTAAAGCCAATGCTTGGCGCGTGGTGAACTGCACTGTATCGGCGCGACAACATTGGATGAGTACCGTATGTATATTGAAAAAGATGCGGCCTCTGGAACGTCGTTTCCAGCCGGTAATGGTAGAAGAACCGACGGTAGAAGATACGATTTCAATTTTGCGTGGATTGAAGGACCGCTACGAAATTTTCCATGGAGTAAAAATTACCGATGGAGCACTTGTGACAGCGGCAACACTGTCAGACCGTTACATCACAGACCGTTTCCTTCCGGACAAGGCAATTGATTTGTGGATGAGGCGTGCGCACTGATTAAGACGGAACTTGGATTCGCCGCCGACGGAACTCGATGAGACCCAGCGAAAGATTATGCAGTTACAGATTGAGGAAGCGGCTCTGAAAAAAGAAACCGATAACTTGAGTAGGGACGTCTTACCGAACTGCAGAAAGAACTAAGCGAATTGCGTGAAGAATTTTCGGTTAAAAAGGCAAATGGGACAATGAGAAAAGTGCGGTTGATAAAATCCATCAATTGAAAACGGAGATAGAAAATACGAATAATCAGATTGAAATGGCGAAAAACAGCGGTGATTTGGAGCGGCATCGGAATTGCAGTATGGTGAGCTGCCACGTTTGCAGAAAGCAGTTGATGGATGAAGCGGAAAATGCGGCGAAAACAAGCGACCTTTCAAATGGTACACGAAAGTGTTTCGGATGAAGAAATTGCCCAGATTATTTCCCGCTGGACCGGAATTCCGGTTGCTAAATTAACAGAGTCGGAGAGAAATAAGACACTGCATCTGGATGACCTTCATAAGAGAGTGATTGGACAGGATGATGGCGTGACAAAAGTGGCAGATGCGATTATTCGTTCCAAAGCCGGAATCAAGGATCCGACAAAGCCAATCGGCTCATTTCTCTTCCTTGGTCCTACCGGCGTCGGAAAACGGAGCTTGCGAAGAGCCTTGCCGAGAATTTGTTTGACAATGAACAGAATATCATACGTATTGATATGAGTGAATATATGGAGAAACATTCCGTGTCCCGTCTGATCGGAGCGCCTCCGGGATATGTTGGTTATGAAGAGGGCGGACAGTTGACCGAGGCCGTGCGCCGCAGACCATATTCAGTTGTACTTTTCGATGAGATTGAGAAAGCACATCCGGATGTGTTTAATGTGTTGCTTGCAAGTGCTGGATGATGGTCGAATCACGGATTCACAGGACGTACGGTGGATTTCAAAAATACCATTTTGATTATGACGTCAAACCTTGGCGCAGAATTTTTGCTGGATGGCATTGATGAGAATGGCAATATTTCTTCTGAGGCAGAGGAACTTGTGATGTCACAGCTGAAAAATCATTTCCGACCGGAGTTTTTGAACCGTCTGGATGAGATTGTTATGTTTAAGCCTCTTTCAAAAAAGTGATATCCGAGGCATCATTGATTTGCTTGTCAAGGATATTAACCGCAGAATTGAGGATAAAGAAATCTCGCTTACTGTTACGGATAGGGCGCTTGACCACATTGTGGAAAAAGCATATGACCCGGTATATGGTGCACGTCCGTTGAAACGTTATCTGCAGAAAAATGTCGAAACTCTGTCGGCAAAGAAGATGTCGGCGGATGAAGTGGCAGTAGGAGATGTGCTTTCTCTGGATGTGGAAAATGATGTTTTAGTAATTCGTAAGGCAGATTAAAACAAAATAATACTTCTTTTGAAAAAAACTATAAGGAGATAAGGATATAATAAGTTCTTATTGAATTATAGTTTTTTCTTATGTATACTCTTATTCGTGGAAAAAAATTGAATATTTAAATTTTTTTCAAAAATATAAAACTTTTTTTTTCAAACTTCACTTGTCTTATAAGTAAAAAGACACAGAAAGGAAGGATGAAAATGAAAACAAAAATGAGAGGTTTTTGTGGCTTTACTAATGGCTGTGATGATTATGGCGGGGATGATTCCGACGCACAGTGAGGCAAAGAAGGTTACCTATTATAAGACCAAAAGGTTTTTCTTCAGACAAAGGAAACCAAAATAGTAAAGACAACAAAGAAAATCAAAAAAGGTTGTAGGCGTGAATCAGACACTGAAAGGTGTGGCAAAAAGGAAAGAAAATTTCCAGTAAAAAATCAAGTTCACGCCCGGAAAGGCCAGTGGCAATACGGGACTTGATGAAGAGGATATTATGGTAACGTATACGAATGGCAAAAGCAGAAATTTATCGTAAAACCGTAAATCCATATTTGGAGAAAATTGCCAAAAAACTTCGCCCCCTTGTGAAGAACCCGGACGAAGGACTCCGGATTATTGCCCGTGAATATGAACAGTGTTATCAAACGGGAAAAAGGATTATTTTGAAAATTTAAAAAGCAATCCGCGCGCATATAAGAACATGCTGAAGCGTACGGCAAATAAGAAATATACTTATGAATGGACTGCGTTAGAGAATTTTGGCGGCGAGTGTACCGTGGATGACATTATTAAAAAGGCAACGAAGTCACAGAAAATTGCCCTTATTTTGGAAACGTACTGCGACATGAATATGAAGTATAATAAAGATTCAAAAAGGCAGACCGGTTCATGGTGAAGGCGGTGTGAAAAACCGATATAAGGCAATTTATCAGGGAACTTATAAAGGTGTCTGCGGAGAATCGTCCGAACGCTTGTATGAAATTTGCGAAGTGATTGGCGTCAAAGCGGGATTGGCGAGCAATCCAAAAGAGAACCATGAATGGCTTTGCATTGCCGCTGTTGACAAAAACGGCAAAAAATACTGGCAGGGGGTTCCGGCAAGTTCTTACTCAAGATGTTTATTGTGGAAAACAAAAGTGGGAACCGATGGATTTGATTGGGAAGTAAGCCCAAAAGTTATGGAAAAGATACCTTTAATGTAGTAATTCGAAGAACATATGCAGAAGAATAAGGAGGAAAAGAAAAAATGGAACAGTATGCAGAAGCGGTGGCAAGTGCGCTGGCGAGGAAATCAGGAAGGATATGACTTTTTATATCAGAGTACCTATCAGAAAAAGTTTTTCATTGCGAAAAAATATATGGGAAATGATATGGATGCTCAGGATGTTTTACAGGATGCCTATGTGCAGGCATTTACAAAATTAAATACATTGCAGGACTATCAGAAATTTCCGAATTGGTTTGGAATGATTGTTGCAAATACGGCGAAAAAATGCGCTTCAGAAAAAGAAAATGCTGTTCTTCTCCGACTTAGAAGGTGTAAATGAAGAAGGTGAAGCAATGGAATTAAATATTATGGATACCGATGCGAGCCGCCGCCGGAAATTGCTTACACAGAAAAAGAAACGGGGAAATGGTTCATGAAATGTTAGATACACTGCCGGATGACCAGAGAATGTGTATTTTGATGTTTCATTTTGAGGGTGCGGGTATTCGTGAAATTGCGGAGACAATGGAATGTTCGGAAAATACCGTGAAATCCCCGTTTGAATTATGGGCGCAAGGCAATTAAAAAGAAATCCGAAGAATTGCAGAAAAAAGGCTACAAACTCTACAGTATGGCACCACTTCCGCTTCTTCTTTTCTCGCTTCGCAAAGAAGAGGAAGCATTTTACAAAATGGTGGCTTTGTGATTCCATCGGCTGCGTCGGTAATGAATCAGGGAGCAAAGATTGCACAACAAGCTTCCAAAGGATTTTTAAAGACTGTTGCAGGAAAAGTTACGATGACAGTTGTCGGTTTGACTGCAATTGGCAGTATAGGAACGGGTGTTTTTCTTGGAGCAAATGCGCTGCAGGAAAAACGGACGGCATCGACACCTGTGCCGGAGCGACAAGTCCAAGCAACTGCTACAGAGACTCCGACAGCGACACCGGAACCGACACAAACGCCGGTTCCGATAGCGGATAGATGGCGGATGCCTATCGGAAAATATTAAGTAAGAAATTGAAAGTGAAGGGCTATACCGAGAACGGAAAAACAGGATATGTATCCGATTACAGCTATTTTCTTTATGATGTAAACGGTGACAACATTCCGGAACTGATTGTAACGTGTTTAGGAATTAATTTTGGAACCGGAAAGTATGGTTATCGTGCCCGTTTTTATTCTTACTCCGAAGAAAAGGGTGCATATGTGGCGGGAGAAGTAGACGAGTTGACGGCACGGACTGAATTTTATTACCGACCGGGGAAAAAGGTTTGATTATCGAAAGCGGCTATGTGAATATGGGTGAAATACCGGCACAATATGAGGGCGATATGACTGCCTGTGCGATAAAAAACGGCAAGCTCGTCACAAAAGAAAAATCGTACACGTGTGATGCGGAGGAGACAAATAAAGATAAGTACCGTCCAAAAGGGATAAAGACGATTTCATCGGATTCGATAAAAGACAGAAACGATTTATCCGGACTTAAGGCGGCTTATGAAAAATATAAGGAGGCATAAAGATGAAAGAATTATTGAGAAAGTTAAGTATTATGGCGGGGGCGTTATTATATAAATATTCACAGAACAATCCATAACGACAACGACGGTCCTTACACTATCAAGTGCAGTGCTATCCAGTACATCACCGGCATTAATCTCCGTGGTCCGGTAGCCGTTATCACCAGAGGTCAGTCTATGAACCCGCTAACATCTATTACTCCATCCAACGCTTCCCAGAAGACACTTCGATGGAGCAAAGAACGACAGAGATGTAGTTACCATATCCGGCAATGGAATGGCAACCGGAAAAAAAGTTCAAAAGGCAAAATCCATCCGCAGTTCTTATTCGTCTGCTACTACGATGAACAGACTGGCGAAGAAAAAGAAATATTATGTAAGAGTTCGCGGGTATGTTACCTATAATGGTAAAAATTATTATGGTGCATGGAGTAAGGTAAAGGCTATCCGCACTAAAAAATAAGAAGAGAAGGGCAGTTCACGAGTATGTGAACTGCCCTTTTAGAAAAAATGCAGGAATCTATTTGCAGAACTGTTTGTCGAAATCCGGGTTGTACGCATAGAAGTTTTTTTCTTGTTCAAATCATCCTGCAAAGAAGTCGAAGGCTTTCACCAAAGCGCTGGTAGTGCACCAGTTCGCGTTCACGCAGAAGCGAATCGGATCGCAGACATCCGGTTCTTTTACAAGACGCAGAATGTTGTCATAGGTCAGTCGAGCCTTCTGCTCTGCCGCCATATCTTCATGCATATCGGCAAGCGGGTCACCGGTTGACTGAATGCTGGTTGCGCCCAAGGCTCACCGGATGCGCCTGTGGCCAGATGCCAATGGTGTGGTCGATATAATAAGGGGCAAATCCCTGTTCTTCCAATTCTTTTGCGTTTAAGTTTTTCGTGAGCCGGTGAACAATGGCACAAATCATTTCCATGTGAGCGAGTTCCTCGGTGCCGATATCCGTGAGCACACCGGCTACTTTTCGGTTTGTGTTGGAATAACGCTGGGAAAGGTAACGCATGGCGCCGCCTAATTCACCATCGGGTCCACCGTATAGCTGAGAGTTATAAATGGTTAAATGTGGAATATAATATAAAGAATTAAATTGCACGATAATGCTTCATATGATATAATATCATACAGTTGTAAGACCGAGCTGTGATAAGTAGAATATATCAGGTGTTTGCAAGTATGGATAAAATGTCATATAGTTTTTGAACGATAGGAGATACAAAATTGAAAAAGATGCTAAGTACAGATGAACTTATCTGTCATATGAAAGAAAAGGGAATACAGTTCAATATAGTAGATGAATCAGTCAGCAAAAGACTTTCTGATATACAATAATTATTATATGAAACTGGCTGCGTTTAGAACAAATTATGAAAAAGTGGACAATAAATATTTAAACCTCGAATTTGCATATCTTCAGGAGTTATCGACAATTGATATGAGGTTAAGATATATAATTATAAATATGTGTTTGGATATAGAACATTATATTAAAGTTACGTTATTAAACAAAGTAAAAGATAAAGAGGATGGCTATCAATTGGTCAGGAAATTCGTTACGAAAAATGAAAGGGTTTTAAGAAATATATACAGACATAAGGCAAGTGAGTATTCTCACGGATTGATTGAGAATTATTATCCCTTTTTTCCTATATGGGTGTTTGTAGAATTGATATCGTTTGGGGACTTGACATATTTATGCGAATTTTATAAAAAAATGTATGGTGAAGAAATCATTGACAATAAATTTATGAATCAAGTGCGGGATTTGAGAAACGCATCGGCTCATAGTAATTGTTTAACAAATAAATTGCAGGAAAAAAAATTACTGGTGCGCCAGATAAGAGAATTTTAGACTTTGTTAAACAACTTGATTGCGTAGGAAGATCATCTCTTTTAAATAACATGTCAAGGAGTTTTATGTATAATTTTGTGGTCCTTTGTATGTATATGATAGAGCTGTTACTAGCGAGGGAGTAAAGAAAAATAGATATAGAGAGCTAAATGAGTTGGTGAATGTTAGATGTTGAAAACAAGACATACTTTTGAAAAAAAAATAATGTAATTAAAACACAGTACAAATTCATAAAAAAGTTGTTGACAAATTATAAAAAAATGCATATACTATTAATATCATTGAAAAGCAGATGGTTTTTTTATAAGGAGTGTCCATAGCAATATGGCACTCCTTAATTTTCGTTTTTTTTATTCTTCAAACTTATAATAAAAACTATACTCATCCTTCTCCTTATCATATTCCATATAGTCTAAAATGGCTGCAAGTGCGGTATGCTTTTCCAACGTACTGAGCGTATCGTCCTTTAGTTTCAAGATGATTTCCTAATATCCACGTGGAACTCTTCGGTTGTCGTGATAACGGCAAAGAGTTTCAAGTGTCGCAAGTTTTTCCTTGATGGATTTTACTTCGGCATCTATCAAGTTCCCGGTTTTCCCGGTATTCCTCTTTGGTATCGATACCGTCAAGGTATGCTTCTTTTGCACGTTGTTTCCGGATGGCAAGTTTATCAAGCAACTGTTCATATTGTGCTTATCGTTACCAGACGGTTCTTCGACCTTTTCCACTGTGTAGGTAATGTCGCTGTGGCCGTGGTCGACAAACTCCTGCAGGGAATTTAGCAAAGCCTCCTCTGTTTTTGGTGCGCTTGCATTTACGTTTTCGGGGTGGATGCCTTTGGCGTACTTCCAAAGGCAGCAAAAGTAAGGATAGGCACGGGGTAATTTCTTGCTGACACCTCTTTGGTAGCACATGGACGCTCCGCAGATTGGACACCGAAATAATCCACCGGATAAATAATGCGGTAAAGGGTTTTGCTTCGTCTGCGTCCGGTAGAACCGGGTGTGTATTTTTTTATCCGTTTGCTTATGATGTCCCATTCTTCGTTGGTGCAGAGTGGTTCGTGCCGCCATCTGATACAATGACATCCTCAGGTGAATTTTCGTAATATCCACCGTGGCTTGAACGGTTCCAGCCGGATTTTCCCGATGTAAAATGGGTTCCTTAAAATATAAATGACAACTCGTGCTTCAAAACGATTCCCCCTGACGGGTGCGGTAGCCTTGATCGTTAAGCGTACGTGCTATCGTTGTAGGATTGTATTCGTCTTGGATAAAATACTTTTTTGATAAGACGATATATCTTTTGCTTCTGGTTCATATATTACGGGAACGGTATCGCCTTTTTCACGCCGGTACCCTAGAGGTGGAGCACTTTGGTAGCCTCCCTTTTTTTGCTTTTTTTTCCTTCATACCGCGCTTTACTTCCCCGGACAATCGAATCGAGTAGTATTCATCCATCCACTCGATGATGCGCTCAATTAAGGGTGCAAATGGTCCATCTGGCAAAGGCTCGCTGATTGATACTACTCGCACATTGTTTTTCCTGAGGAGCGATTTGTAAACAATACTTTCTTCTTGATTTCTGGCAAATCGAGAGAACTTCCATGCAAGGATGTAGTCGGATGATCCTTTTCTTTTGCGAGGGCAATCATATTCTGAAAGGCGGTTCGGTTTTCTGCTTTCTTTCCAGAAATGCCGTTATCCTGAAACCATTGTGTAATCAGAATATTGTGCCTTTGCTTCGCCCACTTTTGGGGTTCATGTTTTTGTGCTTCCGGGGAAATTTCTTCCTGCATGTGAGTAGAAACTCGTATGTATCCGAACGCTGTTTTCAAAGATTCATTTTGGTTCATAGAATCACCCTTTCTTAAAAAAAGGGTATAAAATACCCTGGTATTTGCAATTTACTACCAGAGCTGATATAATATGATTGCTTTTGTGGTTATATCAGCAATGGTATATCCATTTCCCTCCTGTTGGCGCAGGGGGGATTTTTTTACTGAATATTATTGACAAGTCTTACATAAACTTGTATAATGACACTTGTAAATCGGAATTGAATTCCGATAAAGTGTGAAAAAAGAACATAGGACATTAAATGTTCTTATTTATTGAAGAAAGCCAGTAATGTTTCTGATTATGTCAGGAAAAAGTTTACTGGTTTTCTTTATTTGTTTTCCATTAAGTCAATGTACATGATGCATCGAAGAAAATGGGTAGAATACTTATCATAATCGTATATTTGAAAAAAGTTTCTTACATTCTTCTTTAATATCTTCAATGCGAAAATTACGTATATTCCTTAATAGAAGCGCTGATTTCTTGTCGAATTCAGGTATAGTTTCAAGAGCGTTATGCAAATCATTCAAATTTTTAAAGGAGTCTAATTTTTGTAATCTCCGCTCAAGGTTTTTCGAAACTATTTTATCATATGAGTCATGAGAGGCGATGTATATTCCTAATTTGCTATTTGGGTCAATGCCGCATGAAGCACCTCTCACATATTTAAAAACAGGCATTAGACGATTAATCGCAATTGACCTAAAGCGATCCTGACACATTGCATTACAATCAAGATTCTTATTATTAAATAAGATATCCTCCAAGATACAGTTAGTATCTAGAATTCCATAGCCTAATTTGCCAAATAGG
>VOFD01001658.1_pt1 | contig 12471 bp, 27 predicted proteins | sample 5384101 | NCBI WGS metagenome assembly VOFD01 (sample SAMN12384723, study PRJNA508395) | human gut metagenome | isolation source: healthy gut C | host: Homo sapiens
CAATATGATATTGTTATTAATTATTTAACGTCAAATCAAGAAGCAGAATGTTTAAAAGAACATATTATTCAACAATATCATGTACGTTGTTTGGCTTTAAAAGCAGATGTTTCTATAGAAGATCAAGTTGAAAAAATGATTCAAGAAATTGATGAACGATTAGGTGGTGTTGATATTTTAATCAATAATGCAGGAATTGATTTATCTAATTTGTTTCATTTAAAAAACGGCGGATGAATTTAGAAAGACTTTAGATGTTAATGTTGTGGGGCTTATAATTGTAGTAAAAGTGTTTCAGCACATATGCTTAAACAAGACTATGGACGTATTATCAATATTTCCTCGACAAATGGCATGAATACATATTATCCTATGTGTATTGATTATGATGCTTCTAAAGCGGCGCTTATTTCTTTAACACACAATTTGGCGTTTGAGTTTGGACCCTATATTCATGTAAATTGTATTGCTCCAGGATTTATTGGTACAGAAAATGAACTTGATGGCTATGATGAAGAATTTTTTAAAAGAAGAACAAGAAAAAATTATGGTTAAACGCTATGGCAAACCTGAAGAAGTGGCTTATTTAGTGAAGTTTTTGATTAGTGATGAAGCTAATTTTATCAATAATTCGATTATTCGAATTGATGGTGGACAAATAGGAAGTATGTAAAAAAGACTCAATTGTTGATTCAACAGTTGAGTCTTTTTTTTTTTATTTGTTTTTCATTTGCGTTAAGGCAAGTAAAATAGAAAGCTTACCATATTCGATTGATAAACCACCTTGCATATATATAAAGTATAAGGTTCTTTTACAGGGGCATCCGCGCTTAATTCAATAGTACTTCCTTGAGTAAAACTTCCACTAGCCATAACTTCATCAAAAGGATAACCAGGCATTGGGGCAGGAAGAACACGTACAAAGGAATCAATTGGACTTGATGATTGGATTCCTTGAGTGAAATTCACTAATTTTTCCTTACTATGTAAATCTAATGTTTGGATAAGGTCTGTTCTTTTTTCGTTATAACGTGGTGATACATGTTCATATCCTAATTTTTCTAACATGTATGAAGTAAAAATAGCTGTTTTTAAAGCATTTTTTACAGCATTAGGAGCCATGAACACACCTTTAAAGAAAGCATTGTTAAGATTAAAGTTAGCGCCTAAGTCTTTACCAATACCAGGGGCAGTAAGTCTTTGTGCGACTTCGTAAACTAAATCTTTTTTACCGGCAACATAACCACCTGTTGGAGCAATTCCACCACCTAAGTTTTTCATTAATGATCCTACAACAATGTCAGCACCAATATCTCCAGGTTCTTTTGTTTCTACAAGTTCACCATAACAGTTATCAACCATAATGATGACTTCTTGATTAACTTCTCTAATTTTATGAATAATTGATTCTATTTTATCGATTGTAAGTGATAAACGTTGACTATATCCACGAGAACGTTGAATTTCAACAAGTTTTACATTTTTTTGTTGGAGTCTTTCAACAATACTTTCTTCATCAAATTCATTATCAATTAAATCGATTTGTTCGTAATTTACACCATAGGCTTTTAATGATTGATTTGAATCACCACTTATACCAATCATTTCTTGTAAAGAATCATAAGGTTCACCACTTATAGAAATCATGGTATCACCATGTTTTAATAAAAGCAGAAAGAGTTAAATATAATGCATTTGTTCCTGACATGATTTGAGGTCTTACTAAAAGCATCTTCACATCCTAAAATAGAAGCAAAAATTCTTTCTAGTTTATCTCTTCCTTCATCATAGTTACCATAACCATTAATATCGGTAAAATCACTATAAGAAACTTGATTTTCTATAAAAGCAGATAAAACTTTATTTGAATTAACAAGGCAAAGTTCATCTACTTGGGCATAAATGTCTTTTAAATCATTATCTGATTGTTTAGCTAAAGCTAATAAATCTTGGTCTATTTTTCTAATATCATTTTTACATCTCCTTTAATCCTGATATATTATACAATAAATATTTTTTTGTGTATCTTTATCGACAAACTTCTTAGAAAGTAAATCCTAGTAGATTGTATTATTTTATTGTTTTATGATATAATTTTGAATTGAATTGAGGTGTATAAGATGAAACCAAGGATTTTAGTTGTTGATGATGAACAAGATATTAGAGAGTTGCTTAAATTTTATTTAAATAAAGAAGGCTATGAAGTGATTGAAGCGGCCAATGGTGAAGAAGCATTGACCATTTTTGAAAATGAATATATTGATTTAGGAATTATCGATGTCATGATGCCTAAAATGGATGGCTTTGAACTTGTTGAAAGTATGAAAGAATTTAAAGATGTTCCTTGTATTATGCTTACTGCCAAGGGGGAAAGCAAGGATAAGTTACGTGGCTTTTCTTCAGGGGTTGATGACTATGTTGTTAAACCTTTTTTGATCCTAATGAATTAATGGCTAGAGTTAAAGCAATTATGAAAAAGATATGATATTAATACATCGCATATTGTACGTTTAAATGAAGTTGAATTGGATGGGGATAAATATGAAATCAGATATAAAGATGAATGTATTCATTTGCCACTAAAACAATTTGAATTATTATTTGAACTTGCTAAACATCCTAACCAAATTTTTTCAAGGGAACAGTTGATTGAAAAGATTTGGGGTATGGATTACGATGGGTTTGATCGTACAGTAGATGTCCATATTAAAAAGAATTAGAGAAAATATCGGGCATTTACCAGGTTTTAATGTTGTAACAGTTAGAGGATTAGGATACAAAGTTGAGGTAGAGTAGATGAAATCTATTTATTCAAAAATTGATTTTTGGCTTTTTTTTATTACAATCGTAGCTTCCTTTTCAGTAGCAGGTTTTGTATCTTTAAGATTAAATGACCAACAAATTGAATCCACAGTAGAAGAAGATTTGATTACAACAAATGATTATGTTTCTAAAGTGATTTCAAATATTAATATTGAAAATAGGGATGATATTATTGATTTATATGCAAAAAAGTAGTGAAATGGCCATAACATGTTATTCAAGCAGTGAAGGCTATGTTGCTTATGGAAACAAAAATATAATCCAACACCTGAACAGATGATGGCAATGTTTAAAAGTACAAACAATGAGCTTTCCTTTAAGCATCATAATGAAGTGCTAGCGTATGGTACAAAGAATATGATCAATGGGCAAGAGTATTATATCTATGTTCAAAAAAAGATACCAGTGGTCAAAAAAAGTGCAATTGCTAATTCAGCAATTTTGATTTTGGGGTGTGTTTTTTAACAGGAAGTATTGTCTTTTTAGTAATTGCCGATATTATTGTTAAACCATTAACACGTTTAACAAATGCAATCAAAGAACTGAGCAACGGGAATTATAATGTTCGTGTTGATAATGTTGGACAAGATGAAATTTCTAAATTAAATCAAGGATTTAATCAAATGGCGAGGCAACTTGCAAAAACAAAGATGAAACAAGGCAAAAGTTTATTTCAGATATTTCTCATGAATTTCAAACACCATTGACGTCTATTCAAGGATTTGCCAATATTTTAAAAGAAGAAGACTTGCCAAAAGAACAAAGAGTAAAATATGCGAATATTATTTTATATAATAGTAAAAGATTATCTTCTCTAGCAAAAATATGTTACAATTGACCTTGCTTGATAGAGAAGAGATTGAATTAGAGTTAACAAATTATTCATTAGTTGAACAAATGAATCGAGTTATTTCTACTCAAGAAAATCAAGCAATGGAAAAAAAATATAGAAATTGTCTTTGAGATGCCTAAAAAAAGAAATATTTATAAGAAGGAGACGAACAACGTTTAGAACAAGTTTGGACCAATATTATTTCAAATGCTATAAAGTATACAAATGAAGGTGGACTCATTACAATTACGATGAAAAAAATTCTAAAGATATAGAAATTTCTATAGAAGACACGGGTATTGGAATGTCTAAAGAAGTCGTTTCTCATATTTTTGAAAGATTTTATAGAAGATAAAGCAAGAAACGTTGAAGGAAATGGACTCGGCTTGGCAATTGTAAAATCTATTGTTGATTTACATCATGGGAAGATAGATATTTTATCTCAAGTAGATGTGGGTACAAATTTTATTGTAAGACTGCCAATTGAAAAACAAAAAATTAATTGAAAGATTGAAAAGGTAAGGGGATTAGTATGTTAGAATTAAAAGAAAAGATTTTAAGTGATGGAGAAATTATTGAACCAGATATTTTTAAAAGTAGATAGTTTATTAATCATCAAATTGATCCAAAAACTTATAGATCAATTGCTAAAGAAATTAAAAGAAGATTTGCGGGGAAAAATCGATAAGATTTTAACAATTGAAGCATCAGGAATTGCACTGGGATTAGCATAGCTATGAATTAAATGATATTCCTGTTGTTTTTGCTAAAAAAGGAACATCTAAAACAGTTAATGATGATTTATATACAAGTGAAGTATATTCATATACTAAAGGAACAAGATATATTGCTTGCGTTAAAAGAAATATTTAAATGAAAATGAAAATGTGATACTTGTAGATGATTTCTTAGCTGATGGAAATGCAATGCTTGGATTAGTCGATATGTGTAATCAAGCAAAAAGCACATATTGTTGGATGCGGTATTATTATTGAAAAAGGATTTCAAAAAGGACATCAAAAATTAGTTGATTTAGGTTATAGAGTAGAATCGCTTGCGATTATTGAATCGTTTGAAAATGGTAAAATAGTTTTCAAATAGGCTAGAAAGGAGCATCTATGTATTTAAAAATAGAATTACATGGATTTAAATCATTTGCAGATAAAGTTAATATAGAATTTCAGCCGGGAATAACAGGAATTGTAGGGCCTAATGGATGTGGAAAATCTAATATTTCGGATGCAGTTAGATGGGTATTAGGTGAACAATCTGTAAAATCTTTACGTGGAAGTAATATGGCAGATGTTATTTTTGCTGGTTCTCAAGATCGTCGGGCACAAAAATTTAGCTGAAGTTACTTTTAATATTTGATAATAGTGATCGTATGCTCAATTATGACTATAATGAAGTTGAAATTACTAGACGTCTTTATCGACAAGGAAATGAGGCTGAATATCTTTTAAATCGGCAACAATGTCGTTTAAAAGATATTACAGATCTGCTTTTAGATACGGACTTGGAAGAGATTCGCTTTCTATTATTTCTCAAGGAAATATTTCTAATTTTGCTGATAGTCGTCCTGAAGAAAGACGAGTTATTTTTGAAGAAGCTGCAGGAGTTTCTAAAATATAAAAAAAGAAAAATTGAGGCTATTAGAAAATTAGAGAGAACAACGGATAATTTAAATCGTATAAAAGATATTGTTTATGAATTAGAAAAACAAATAGCACCATTAAAAAAACAAAAAGAAAAAGCAGAAGTATTTTTAACGTTGGAAGGAAAAACTTACTTCAATCGAAGTAAATGTACTTGTTCATGAAGTTTCGGAATTAAAACATCAACTAGATACGCTATCTTTACAATTAAAGACCTTAATGAACGACACAGTTCATTAGATGCAAAATTTTATTGAAAGAAAGTGCTGATGATGAGATAAAAAAGAAAATGTTTGTTTTAGATAATGAAATAAACTCTCTACAAAGTCAATTATTAGAATCGATGTCTGAAGTTTCAAGACTAGAAACAAGTAAAATAGAGGTTGATCAAAAAAGAAAACATGCTTTACAATCTCAAAACAGTGATGATATAAAGAAGAAATTAGATAACTTAAAAAGCTATTTTGACGGATTTGATTGAAGAATATAATGACCGTGTTGAACGATTAAAAACAACAGAAAAATCTCTTGAAGATTTATCTCAAGAACAAACGGTTTTAACATCCAAAATCAATCATAAACATCAATATATTAATAATATTAATAAAAAAATTACGAAAAAAAAAAATAGACAAGAAATATTAGTGGATTTAGTAGAAAATAAATCAATTATCATCATGGTGTCAAGGCTATTATGGAACTTGCTCATGATAATCCGGATATTATTGGTGTTTTTGGAGATTTACTAGAAAATGATTCGAAGTATGATTTAGCGGTTTCTGTTGCTTTAGGAAGTGCTTTGCAATTTATTGTTACGAAAGATAATTTACAAGCTAGATTAGCAATTAAGTTTTTTAAAAGATAATAAGGCAGGACGTGCTACTTTTTACCTTTAGCGGATATGGAACCACGTTCTTTAAGAGAAGAACATGCTATTTTATGTCCAGCTTTAGAAGGTTATTTAGGTGTATTAAGTGATTTTGTTTCAAGTTCTAAAAATATAGATAATGTTATTTTTGAATCAATTGGGAAATGTTATTTTAGCTGATGATATTGATCATGCTTATGAAATATCAAAGGCAACATATGCTCGATATAAAGTTGTTACTTTGGATGGAAATATTGTTAATGTTGGAGGTTCACTTACAGGTGGAACAGTTAATCGTCAACAATCATCCATTCTTCAAAAAAAGAGAACTAGAAAAAGTTAAAGAAAAATTGGATGAATTAGAACAAAAACTTGTACGTGAAAAGAATGAATTACTTAAACTTGAAAACGATGCTAAAGAATTGGCACATACACTTCTACAAAAACAAATGTCATATGCTAAGTTAGAAGTTGTTGTTCAAGGAAAAAAGGAAGAACTTGTAGTTGCTAAAGGTGAATATGAAAGTTTATCGCATCAAAGCGTTGAATTGGATGAGTTTAAAAGTGGTAAAATTGATAATCAACTTGTTTTACAATTAAATGAAGCCATCAAGCATCGAGATGAATTAACAGAAAAATAAAATCAAAAAGAGAATTAAGAATGTCCTATGTTAATGAAAATGAGCAATTAGAATCAAAATTGAAAGATTTAAGAAAGATGCTTAAAGACATTCAAGGACAAATTAATGAAAAAGCTATTTTATCTACTAAATATGAAGGATCATTAAATAATTATTTAAGTCGATTATCTAATGAATATTCCATGACTTATGAGTATGCAAGTGAAAATTATCATGATGAAGTAGATATTGAATTTGCTAGAGGAGAGGTTGCTACACTTAGAAATGAAATAGTAGCACTTGGTCATGTTAATATTGATGCTATCAAAGAATATAAAGAAGTTTCATCGCGTTACGAAAATATGAATAGTCAACGACTTGACTTAATACAAGCTCAGGATAAAATAGTACAGGCAATTGATGAAATGGATCAAATTATGATTGAGAAATTTTCAACAACATTTGAAAAGATCAATAAAGAATTTAATAATGTTTTTAGAGAATTATTTGGTGGGGGAAGAGCACAAATCAAATATACTGATCCAGATAATATTTTAGAAACGGGAATTGATATAGATGTACAACCACCAGGAAAAGCTGTGTCGAATATTACATTATTTTCTGGTGGAGAAAAAGCGTTGATTGCAATTTCATGTTTATTTGCTATTTTAAAAGTAAGACCTGTGCCAATGTGTATCTTAGATGAAGTTGAAGCAGCATTGGATATGGCTAATGTTGAAAGATTTGCAAAATTCTTAAGAGAATTTTCTAAACAAACACAATTTATTGTAGTAACACATCGTGAGGGAACGATGGAAGAATGTGATTTGTTATATGGTGCGACGATGCAACAAAAAGGTGTTACAAAACTTGTAAGTGTCAAACTTGAAGAGGCAATAGATTTTTCTAATGAAAATCGTAAGGGAGGTATTTAGATGGGATTTTTTACACAAATAAAAGAAAAAATTAGTTGGAAAGTCAACTAAGCAAAATGAAAAATATGTTGTTGGTTTAGATAAATCTTCTGAAACATTTTCAGATCGTATTAATGAATTAGCTGCCCGATTTAGAGAAATCAATGATGAGTATTTTGAAGAATTAGAAAATATTTTAATTATGGCTGATGTTGGTGTTTCGATGGTCATGAAGATTGTATCTGAAATTAAAACAGAAGTAAGAATCAGAAATATAACTGATCCAAGAGAAATTAATGATATTATTGTTGATAAAATGTTCGTTATTTATGCTAATGAAAGTGTTATGTCAACTAAAATCAATTACGCAGCAGAAGGGTTAACTGTTATTTTAATGGTTGGTGTCAATGGTGCTGGAAAAACAACAACGATTGGCAAACTTGCTCATCGTATTGTTCATGATGAAGGTAAAAAAGTCGTTGTTGCTGCGGGTGATACATTTAGAGCAGGAGCAATTGATCAGTTGGCAGTTTGGGCAGAAAGAGTTGGTGTGGATATCGTTAAAGGAAAAGAAGGAGGAGATCCTTTCGGCCGTTGTTTTTGATGCTTTAAATAAAGCTAAAGAAACAGGAGCGGATGTTTTAATTTGTGATACAGCAGGTCGTTTACAAAATAAAGTGAATTTAATGAACGAATTGGAAAAAATGAATCGTATTATTAAGCGTGTTGTTCCTGAAGGACCACATGAAACACTTCTTGTTGTAGATGCAACAACAGGACAAAATGGTGTTTCACAAGCTATTGAATTTTCTAAGATTACTGATATTACAGGGATTGTTCTTACAAAAATGGATGGTACTGCTAAAGGTGGAATTGTTTTATCTATTAAAGATCAATTAAATATTCCTGTAAAATTTATTGGTTTAGGTGAACAAGTTGATGATTTACAAGAATTTGACTTAGAACAATATATTTATGGATTATGTAAAGGGTTAGTTGAGGAAGCATAATGGAAAATAGTTTAGAAAAAAGCAAAAGTAAATCTTTTGATGGATTTATATGAAGATTTATTAACTGAAAAACAAAGAGAGTATTTAGATTTGTATTATCATGAGGATTTGTCTTTGTCAGAGATATCTTTGATTAAAAATGTTTCTAAAAATGCAGTTTTTGACAATTTAAAAAGCTTGTTTACATTTAGAAAATTATGAAGAAAAATTAAATTTATTAGAAAAACATCAAAAAAAAGACTTGAAATTATAGATGATTTAGAAAAAGATATAAAAGAAGAACATAAAAATATTGATGAACATTTACAAATGTTAAGAGATTTATAGGAGGTATATATGGCGTTTGATTCGTTATCTGAAAGATTGCAGTCAACTTTAAAAAGGTATCTGGACAAGGTCAGTTGACTGAAAGTAATATGGAAGAGATGTTGACAGAAATTCGACTTGCTTTACTTGAAGCTGATGTCAACTATCAAGTTGTAAAAGAGTTCATTGCATCAACAAAAAAAAAGCAATTGGTGCAGATGTCGTAGGTTCATTAAAACCTGGACAAGTTTTAGTTAAAATTGTACATGATGAATTAGTACATTTATTAGGTGATGAGGTTTCAGAAGTTGATTTTAGTAAAAAACCAACAGTTATTATGATGGTAGGGTTACAAGGTTCTGGGAAAACAACAACTTCTGGGAAGATTGCTAAATTAATTAAGACAAAATATGCTAAAAACCATTATTGGTTGCAGGAGATATTTATCGTCCAGCAGCCGTTGATCAATTGGTAACATTAGGAAAGCAATTAGATGTGCCTGTTTATGAAAAAGGAACATCTGAAAGTGCTGAAAATATTGTTAAAGGTGCTATGAATTATGCGGCTTTAAATAATAATGATGTTATTATTATTGATACGGCAGGACGTTTGCACATTGATGAACCTTTAATGCAAGAACTAGCAAATGTTAAAGAAATTGCAAAACCTGATGAAATTTTACTTGTTGTAGATTCATTGACAGGTCAGGATATTGTCAATGTAGCTGCTTCATTTAATGAAAAATTAAGTATTACAGGAGCTGTGCTTACTAAATTAGATGGTGATTCTCGTGGTGGGGAGCACTTTCTATTAGACATATTACGCATGTTCCAATTAAATTTATTGGTACAGGTGAAAAATTAGATGCTATTGATTTATTCTACCCAGATCGTATGGCAGATCGTATCTTAGGAATGGGTGATGTAGTCTCTTTAGTTGAAAAAAGTTCAAGATGTCTATGATGAAAAAGAAACAATGAAAGCTATGAAAAAATGCAATCTGGACGTTTTGGATTGGATGATATGCTTGATCAAATGCATCAATTAAAGAAGTTAGGTCCACTTTCAGGAATTTTGAAAATGATTCCTGGTATGCCATCTATGCCTAATTTAAACGATGAAACAACAGATAAGAGAATGAAAGAAACAGAGTCTATTATTTATTCTATGACTTTAGAAGAACGTCGTGATCCAAGTATTATTACATTATCTAGAAAACAACGTATTGCTAAAGGATGTGGTAAAGATTTAGCAGCTATTAATAGATTATTAAAACAATTTGAACAATCTAAACAAATGATGAAACAAATGTCAAATATGGATATGGCAACAGGACTTCCAAAAATGGGAGGAGGTCACTTTGTAGGTGGTCCAAATCGTAAAAAGTACGTCATAAAAAAAAAAAAAAAAAATAATGAAAGGTGTCAAGCAAAAATGCTTGACACCTGTTTTATTATGTTAAATTATACAAGCAATAAGAAAACAAGGAGGAAATATAAATGGCAGTAAAATTAAGAATGACAAGAATGGGTGCTAAAAAAAGACCTTTCTATAGAATCGTAGCACTGATTCAAGATCACCAAGAGATGGTAGATTTATTGAATTATTAGGTACATATAATCCATGTACTAATCCAGCTCAAGTTAACTTTAAAAGAAGAAGAAATCTTAAAATGGTTAAACAATGGTGCTCAACCATCTGATACAGTTAGAAACTTATTATCTAAACAAGGTATCATGAAAAAAATTTGCTGATTCAAAACAAGGTAAATAATTATGGATTATGTAAAAACACTAAAAAGATATAGCGATTGAATTAGTTGAGGATAAAGAACATTTAGAAGTAAGACAAATGCCTTCTTTAGATGAGAATGTTGTTGTTTTACATGTTTATTCAGCAAAAAATGACATTGCAAAATTAATCGGTCGTAAAGGTGTTATGGCTAATTCTATTCGTCAATTAATGTCTGTTGCAGGACGTCTTTCTGATAAAAAATTAGATATTAAATTCGAATCATATGAATAGATGTGTAAAAACACATCTATTTTTTTGGAGGTTATATGGAAAAATTAAAAATTGGAAAAATTGTTGGAACGCATGCACTTAAAGGAGAACTTAAAATACGTTCTTTTTTAGTGATTTCAATGATCAAAGATTTGTTGTGGGACATAAGCTTTACTTAAATGAAATTGTAGACCCTTTTATCATCAAAACTGTAAGAGTTCATAAAGGAAATTATTTAATCAGTTTTGAGGGATTACAAGATATTAATCTAGTAGAAAAATATGTTGGTTATAATGTTTATGGTTTAAAAGAAGATGTTGAATTAGATGATGATGAATATTTTTACGATGATTTAATTGGTTGTCAGATCATTAATAATGATCAAGAAATTGGAAAAGTAGAATCTGTTTATTTTAATGGTGCACATGATGTTTTAACTGTACAAACAGCAAATAAAAAAGATTGCTATTCCATATGTTGATGCATTTATTGAAAATGAAGATATTGAAAATAAAAAATATTTGTTCATTTGATTAAGGGAATGTATGATGAAGATTGATATTTTATCACTATTTCCAGAAATGTTTGAAGGCTTTTTAAATACCTCAATTATCAAAAGAGCTATAGATAAAGAAGTTGTTGATATTAAGATTCATAATTTTAGAGAATTCACTCAAGATAAGCATAAACATGTAGATGATTATCCTTATGGAGGAGGACAGGGAATGGTGTTGATGTGTCAGCCAATCATTGATTGCTTAAAAACATTAACAACGGATGATTCACTTGTTATTTTAATGTCTCCTCAAGGGATTACTTTTAAAGCATCAAGTAGCACAAAAGCTTTCATTAGAAAAGCATCTTATTATTATTTGTGGGCATTATGAAGGATTTGATGAAAGAATTCGTGATTATGTTGATTTAGAATTGTCTATTGGTGATTATGTACTAACTGGTGGTGAACTAGGAAGTATGGTTACTTGTGATGCGGTAATAAGATTACTTGAAGGAGCTATTCGTCAAGAAAGCCATGAAGATGATTCATTTGCAGATGGATTATTAGAATACCCACAATATACAAGACCAATAGAATATGATGGAAATAGAGTGCCTGACGTATTGGTCTCTGGTCATCATGAAAATATTCGTAAATGGAGAAAATACCAATCTCTAAAGAAAACCTATTTAAAGAGACCAGATTTATTAGAAAATTATGAATTTGATGAAGAATCGGCAAATATGTTGACAAAAATTAAAAAAAAAGAGTTGATATTTTTTCGAACGATGTTATAATAGCATAGGTCAATGTGACTGCATATGTTCCGCTGGTTAATCGAATGAACATACAAGACTATAAATGAAAAGGAGAAGAAAGATGAATTTAACATTAGTAGAACAAATTACTAAAAACAATTAAAATCTGATATCCCTGTTTTCCTT
>VOFD01002192.1_pt1 | contig 12470 bp, 11 predicted proteins | sample 5384101 | NCBI WGS metagenome assembly VOFD01 (sample SAMN12384723, study PRJNA508395) | human gut metagenome | isolation source: healthy gut C | host: Homo sapiens
ATATAGAGTGATTTTATGATTTTTACTGCTTGCAATGTGCAAAGATACGGTTTGCAACGTGCAAAGATAATGCTTTCCACAGATTTCAGGAAGAAATGTGACAGGAAATCTGTGGAAAAGGCTTGTTTAGCCTGTGCCGTTTTTACATCATCATGTTCTTTCTGATGGAGAACTTCACTATTGCCATATCCTGAATGGTGTCTACAGGCAAGTCCATCGGCTCGTGGTGCGGATTGTAGCTGACGAGTTTGACGTACCCTTCCTTCTCCGAGCGGTTGACGTATTTCACCGTCAGATACTGGTCTCCGTCGAGGTGGAACGCCACGATGTACATTTCTCCATAAATGACGTTGCTGAAGTTGTTGATCCCCTTGAACCCTACGATATCTCCCGATTTGAGAATGGGATACATACTGTCTCCGTTGACAAAGATGGCTCCGTCACACGCGGGTATGCTCGGAATCAGTATTTTGCCCAGCGCATATTGGCGTTTGTCGGAAAGCAGGGTCCTTAAATTGGCGGCGGCTGTGATGTCATAGAGCGTCACACTTCGGTCGTCTATGGCTTCTGTGGTTTTTGAATTGTGAATAGTCTCTACTTCTCCCCGTATCTTTCCGTTGTCAAAAAAGACTTTGGGTCGTGCAGCGGACTTCCCTTTCCGGTCAGCAGCCAGTTGTAGTCCACATGACGCAGCTTATTCAGCAGTAAAGGAAAGTCTATGCTGTTTCGCGCGCACCAGTTGGAAAGTGTCGCTCTGGCTACTCCTAAATAGGATGCAAGTTCACTATCCGTTTCAGATTCAACGCTATTTTCGCCCGCTTTACGATTTCCGGTACATTCAGCAGTGTATCCGCTTGTTTCTCATTCATGTTTTTGCTTACTTTTTTATATGTTAATATTTATTCTTGCCTTATCGCCTCATATACAGTCTTTTTGTAAAATAATTCAGCGTTAATATCTAAAATTATTTGTTTTATATATGCGACTTACTATACCTTTGTGGTATTCGAAATGAATATTTGATTTCAAAATTAGAAATAAAAATTAGATAAACCATGAGAAAACAAGAAAAAGATGCGAAATACTTTCAAAAACCGCATTTCCCCCCTCCGAAAAGAGAGCTGTCAGCTGTTAATAGTTGATTTGTCAGGAGTTAACAGTTGTTATATTGGGTATTAACAGCTGACGTGATGGCTGTTAACATCTGACGGGCAAGTTGCCAATGATCATTGTGTAGGATGTGAACCTCCTGTGCGCAGGCTGCCTTACCTTTTATCTGAAAACATATCAAGTATATCAAAAGAATAACCGGAATGGAAACATTACAAAAACAAACACTTTACGTTTGCGGCTGTTGCAAACACACGCTTCCTTCAGAAGCCTTTTACGTAGATAAGAAAACCGGCCTTCCAAACAACTACTGCAAGGAATGCCGCAAATCCGCCAGCCGGAAATACAGGAAGACCGAGAAGCGCACGCTGGCACGTGACGACCGTGAACCTTATCCCGTTATCACCTCTACGAAAGACCCCGATCTTCGTCAGAAACTGATTCTGTCCGCCCTGCAGATTGTAAGGGCAAGTATCAAGCGGAAAAAAAGCAGAAACTTTGTGAAGTGGAAGCGGAACTGAATGATTAACAAAATGAAAAAACTGACTGATAAACTATTTATAAAAAAAACAATACAACTATGGGAAGAATCAAACAGGGACTGGACTACTTTCCCCTGAGCACCGACTTCATGCACGACCGTATCGTTCGTCGTGTCATGAAGCGTGAGGGCGATTCCCGCTTTCACCGTTTTAATCTATATTATGTCTTATCTCTATTCGGGCGAGGGCTACTATGTCCGTGCCGACACCGATTTCTGTGACGAACTTTCCGATCAGCTTTTCAGTACGGACAACGATACCGTCCGCCGTGTCATCCGTCTGTTTCTTGAATACGGGCTTTTTGACTCTGCGCTTTATGAGCGTTACAGCATTCTGACTTCTGAGGATGTCCAGCGGCAGTATCTCTTCATCACCAAACGTCGCAGTCGTCACCATATCTGTCCGGATTATTGTCTGCTGCCGGAAGAGAAAACAACGGATGAGCAGCCAGATACTGTTGCCGCAACAGGGGAAAATGTTGCAGTATCCCCGAATATTGCAACGGCATCGGGATACTGCAACAAAAACAGCTCTCATAAAAAGAAAAGAAAAAAGAAAAGAAAGAAAACATCTTCCCTAACCCTCCTTTCGCAAAAAGGAGGGGATGAAGAAGAAGGGAGTGAAGGAGAGAAAGTAGCTGAAGGAGCCGGAGGCGGGATGAGAGAAGAATGCGATCAGCGATCTGCCACGAGGAAACGGAGATCTGACGCAGGAAGATATCGACCGGATGCAGGTTCCCCGGACGGATGTCCCCGCAATTTTTCCGGTCTGCTGGAGAATCTCCGTCTCTTTCGTGTTCCTCCTGCGGAACAATATGCTATAGTGCTGAAAAGTAATTACGGTGAAATCGGTGGTGATATATGGAAAGGCTTTAGCGTCATTCGTGGAAGCGGTGGGAAGATTAAACTGCCGGGACATTATTTGCTGAGTGTGCTGAATAAATAATATGAATTTGATAAATATATGTATATCAATATGTTATATGCTTATTTCTTATATTAACTAACTTATTAACGCACATTTCCGAAATCGCTTGTATAGCTGAGAATAAGCCCTTATATTTGCAGTGTCAATAAGCTTAACGACAGAAACTAACAAAAAGATTAATAACTAAAAACTATTACAATTATGCCAGTATTATATAAACCTTTCCAGTCTAATCTGGAAGATAAGAAAAGTGGGAAGAAACTGTTTTATCCCCATGTAGTTCGTACAGGAAATATCAATTCCGCACAGCTTTCAAAGAGATTGCCGCATATTCTTCCCTTTCTCCGGGTGATGTAAAAATACGCTTGACAATCTGGTGACGGTGATGGCGCAGCATCTTCAGTCGTCCGAAAGCGTCAGTGTGGATGGCTTGGGAACGTTCCGCATGGTGATGAGTGCCCGTGGCCGGGGTGTTGAGACCGCCGATGAGGTGAAGTGCTGCACAGGCTACGCTTACCGTCCGCTTCCAGCCTACCACGACGAAGAATCTGGATCGTACCACCGCTACTCGTTCTATGGTGACGGGTGCCAAGTGTGCTCGCTATGACAAGCTGGTCTCCGCACCTGGTGACGGCGGATCGGTTGATGATCCGAATGACAAGCCTGGTGGTGGCAGCGATGGCGGAGATGATGGAGAAGCACCGGACCCGACAGTATAATTTGTTTCTTGCTTCGCGGGAAGAAATATAAGACTAACGACTGAACTGTAACTGTAAAACAGAAAAATAAAGAAACAAGAAACAAACTAGAGCTAACTAAGGATAACCAGCAAAAGACTAACTAATGATAATTGGTTAAAGACTAGGACTTTAATAAGACAATCAACTAAACAGAGAATTATCAATTAACATGAGAACTATCAATTTGATCGTGGTGCATTGTTCCGCCACGCAGGGGAATCGTACGCTTTCTCCGGAGGAAAATACGGTAGGAACACAGAGTAAACTAAACTATTTAAAGAACGAGAAAGGAGGTAAATGATGGCAATGAAGAAATCAGTATGGGATATGATCCTAAAGGTGGTTATCGCGGTGGCGTCGGCTGTAGCAGGCGTTTTGGGGGCTAATGCGATGAGTTTGTAAGGCAGCTACTATCCGTTTGCCGGTATCGATTAGCGATCCGGCAAACGGAAAAACTAAACTAGAGATATTAAATACAAATGATTATGAAAGAAAAACTATATACATTATTATTTTTTATTGGTGACTATATCCGGAAAGGCACAGGATTTCAATCCTGGTCCGGAAGCCCAGAACCTGACCGAAAGAAAGAACGTAACGGTGGACTATGCAACAGGATTGTTCCACTACACCGTACCTCTGTATCAATTAAAGTCAGGTGATTATGAATTACCTATTTCATTGGATTATATTGCAAAGGGAGTGAAGGTGAGTGATCCTGAAGGTTTAATAGGTCAAAATTGGACACTTAACGTTGGTGGTATAGTTACCCGAACAATGCGTGGTGGATTTGCCGATGAGAAATCAGGTTACGGCTACCTGTGGACAGAAAATGCTGTTACTCCATTGGAACAGGATGCAAGGACTGTGGGGCTTCGTAAACGGGATGGGGAAAGCGATATTTTTACTGTCGTGTTCAATGGGAAGAAGGTGGATTTTATCATCCGTATGAATGAAAAAAAAGACAGATATATGCTTTGCCGTTGGGACAGACAGATGTTCGCATTGAGTGTGAAGGGACTTCCACAGAGATAACAGGCTGGACTATTACAGATAATAATGGTGACCGTTATATCTACCGGCAGAGAGAAATATGTGCAGATGTTGAGTATGTGGATGTTTCCACTTCCAATGCTATTTCAGATTCCGGTTATACCTCGGCATGGCATCTTACCCGTATTCTTCCATACAATGGAGCACCGATTGATTTCTGCTATAAAGGTGATGTAATGGATTTAGATTTTGGAAATCTATCATTAGATAGTATCCATACTATGAACATCTATGATTCATATAAGATGATTTACCACTATGGTCAATCTGTGAAAGAACAACCGTTTGATTTTGACCAGTATAAATCTCGGTTTTATTCTGCTATTGAGGTAGCCCAAAACTATTTGAATATGTGTTTCTCTTTTGCTGGATTTTAAAAATGTGGACTCTAAAATAAAAGATTTTGAAAGATATAGCCGGATAAATATTCAACCTCTACAAAGTGAATATATAAAAACTAACAATCGAATTGTCTGTGTATTGTCCAACATTTCGAAAATGAATGGTGTATCAAAAGAATTGGGAGAAAGTCTGAGAGGTTTCGCTGCATATTGTAAACGTATAGGCGGATTTAATGCGGATATGGCTGGTTCGTATTTGGAGGAAGCAGCAGACTATATATACGCCTGTTTATCTGAGGTTAAATACGTTAAAACAAAAGAGATATGGGGAGGAAAAAGCTATAAAGTTCATTCTCCATTGCTCAACAGAATCGTATTTCCTGAATATATTGTAAAATTTGCCTATTTTTCGTCTTCCTCTAGCTTATCTGCTATCAGTTTGTACAACCGAAATATGGAATTAATTTCGTCTGTTTCGTCCACGGGAGGAGCATTAGCGAGAGGATTGGCTTTCTGTGATAAAAACGGCAAGAAAACATCCGGTATTGAATTCAATTATTATGAAAAGTCTGATTTTCCAGTTTGGAAGGAGACAGGAGTAGATTTGTGGGGATATCCTTATGCGGAGGATGAGGATGAAGAGTGTACAGATTATGAGATATATGCTACTCTTAACTCGCTGAAAAATATAGTCTTATCGGATGGAGGGAAAATCGAAGTCAAATATGAAAGAAACTATGGGAGAAAGGGTATAGTCGGAGGAATTCGTTTGAAGTCATTGGTATTCAGTAACGAATTAAATGGACGTAGTGATACCATTTCTTACGGTTATCCGAGTAGGCGTGAGTGTGTATAAGCCTTTATCTAATGTTGTCAGTATCTCTTATCCAGAATGCACGGACTGGATTGAGTATAGCAGAGTGATACAGGAAGGTTATCCGGTGATAAATATGGGTAATAACGGTCTTTACTATTCATGTGTGACGGAGACTATATCCGGTAGGGGTTCTACTGTCTATAGTTATCAAGTATCTCCTCCTACGTCAGTGAACGAATCTGATTATCCATATTGGGAGAATGGTTTGTTGAGGAGAAAGCAGTGTATGATACTAATGGAGAGATGCTAAAAGAAAATTCAATACATTTATGAAACTGATGTCAACTATGAAGATAAACTTCCGCAAATGCAACCCTCTGATTTTTATTTAGATGGGAAGTCTTTGGAATCTTTTTATAGAAATCAGGGAACTTCGTATCTTACAGGAAAAGAGATTTATGAGTATAATATCAAACCACGATTATCTCCTACTAATACTGACAAGTTCTACAATCTGCAATATGGCTGGAGAACTGCTCTAAAAGAAGAAGTAGAATACAGAAGTGACGAAAATATTCCGTATTCTCGGACGAAATATTATTATGATAATCCGATGTCGGTGTATCCCACCTGTGTCATTCGTATTGGCTCTGATGGTATTGAACGGACTGAAGTTCTGAAGCGTGCGATGGATATGGCGAACACTGCAGATTCTGTCTTTGTTATGATGAAAGAAGCCAATTTTTCTTTCGCCTGTTGTGAAGTCACTTATCCTTGTTGATGACAACTTCGTACATGCGACTGTGTGTCGCTATCAGGTTGACAGAGAATCAAAAATTGGTTTCATAGCTCCAGTTGAGGTATTGACTTATGTTCCTGATATGCCGGAAGCTTATGCTCAGAGCGTAGTTGATACAATACTGTTTAGTCATGGGGAAAGTAACTATACTACAGAAGCTTCTTATCGATATGCCTCAAAGATGTGGGTGGAAACCAACGGGAGGACAGAACGGAAGAGCCGTGTTTACGACAGCTATGGGAAACTGTTACTGGAGTGTGATGTAATAGGAACTACGGCAAGTGATAAATATAAGGGAGTGGGAAAGGCGATAGATGAGGCTGATCTTAAATTTGCTATCAATTATTTGAGAAAACAACAACGGACTTTTGCGTCAGGAATAGAAGTACTTAAAGAAGAAGTGGATAATCAGCATTTTCTTCGCTTTCTGAACTCGCAAGACCATTCCTTTATAGCTTCATTTGCTGAAGAAATAGTGAAAAGTAAGCCGGATTTGAGTCAGGCGAGATATTATTATGAACATATTGTATGTTATGATTTATTTAATGTGTTTAAACAAGAATATGAACGGATGATAGGACTCTATCCAAAGTTTGAGATTTTGAGACAATTTATAAGTGCAATGGAGGCAATGATGCAATTTGATCGACTATCATTATTCGATTACTTGTACGGATTGTATGCTGAAGTAGATAAATACAAATATGCTTATCTCCCCAAATTAACTCCGGCTTCCGGTATGAAAAACTTGCGACTATATATTTTGGACGGAAATGCAACTGCTTCAGGAAGCATCACCCATGCAGGAAGTGAGGTTCCATATACCGTTGAGAGCGTTTCTTCTTCTAAATTGAAAATATATGATATTGACCTAAGTAAATACACAGACATAACTTCTGTAACTGCCAATACTCAAAGGTTCTTATATGGCATTGGTCCCTGAAGGAGCAAATTTTAAGGCCACTTCTTATAATCCTGACGGTACGGTGTATGCCCGATTTGACCAGAGCGGAAATGTAGAGTATTACACTTACGATGCTGCCGGACGAGTTATCAAAGTGGAAGACCAATATGGTAATATTTTTAAAAACGTATGAGTACAACAAGCTTAATAACTAATAAAACAAGATGCAGAATATGAAAACAATAGAGATGAAACGAACTTTGTCAATACTCTGTCTGCTGTCGTTTTCCCTTTTCATGAACGGGCAGCAAGCGACAGGTTATACGAAAACACGTAATTATACGGCAGAGCGAACTTATATGGATGCGAGTAGCCAAACGGGTAGCGGTGCTGCACGAATTGTCAATGATATTGTCTATACCGACGGTTTTGGCCGTAAAGAACAGGAAATACAGATAGGCGGCAGTCCTGGAGGTAATGCGGATTTGGTACTTTCTTATACCTACAATATGATGGGTCAAGTAGAGAAGGAATACCTTCCGTATGCAAAGACCGGCAACAACGGTGCCTTTGATAAGTTTTCCCCGGAGCGTTGGAGTGTCTACGGTACGGGAGAACAGGCATATGCTTATAATCTGACTCAATATGAGGATAGTCCACTGATGCGTGTTTCCCGGAAGATGGGACCGGGCAAGGCGTGGCATACCAGTGATAAGAGTGTCCGTGTGACTTACGGAATGAACAGTACAAATGAGGTAAAAAGTGCTATAAAGTTTCTTCCAGCGGCTCATTGATCGCTTCAGGATTCTATGGAGCGGGGAAACTGGAAGTCATTGTTGAAACAGACGAAGATGGGCATCGGAGTAAAACCTATACCGACTCTAATGAACGGACTCTTCTGACTGTATCTGTCAACGGTGAAGATAGCTTGGCAACCTACTATGTGTACGATGACCGCAATTGTCTCCGTTATGTACTGCCTCCAGAAGCCAGCCATCAGCTGGCGGAGACCGACACGACGGATATCTCCGTGCTGCATAGCTTAGCATACAGTTATGAATATGATAAACTGAACCGGATGATTTCCAAACGTCTCCCGGGTTGCGCTCCCATTTATATGGTTTATGACCGTCGTGACCGTCTGGTTTTGAGCCAAGACGGCAAACTCCGGACTGCTGATGCAAAAAAATGGAGTTATTTTTCTCTATGACTCTCATGATCGTGTAATAGAAAGCGGTGAAATGCTTTTATCGGCAGAGCAAACGTGTGGCGAACTGCAATTGGCCGCTTGGGAAAGCGAGCATTATCTTCCTGCGGGAACTCGCACTCCATTGCAATATACGGTATATGACAATTACAAACCAACGGAGAATGTGACTGCCCATCCGTTTGTAGCAGCCGTTGGCTATGATACGTCGTATACCCTGTATCCTTCGGGGTTGACCACAAGTACGAAAACACGTTTGCTTGGCACAGATGACTGGTTGACAGAGACAATCTACTACGATGATCGTAGCCGTGTCATTCAAACGCTCTGTCATTATCCTGAAAAGGGACTGCGATATAGTCATACAGCTTATGATTTCACGGGTAATGTCTTGAGAAAGCAGGATAACATTGGTACGGATATCCTTGAAACCGTTTATACGTACGATGATCGTGCACGGTTACTAACGAAAGCCAATACTTGGAACGGGCGTTTTACCGATAAAATCACTTATGTATACGATGCATTGGGGCGTCTGACTGGCAGGAATTATGGTGATAAGGTGTCTGAGAGTTTATCCTATAATATCCGTGGCTGGCTGACTGGAATCGAAAAGTCAGCACTTTTCTCAAACGTTACACTATGTTGATGGAGTAGGTGTCCCCTGTTATAATGGCAATATCAGTAGTATGACCTGGCATTCGGGAAGTGAGGCCGGATTACGTGTCTATAAGTTTACATATGACGGCTTTTCCCGCTTGAAAGATGCTGTTTATGGTGAAGGAGAACTATTAAGCAATAATACGAACCACTTCACTGAACAGGTAACGGGCTATGACAAGAACGGAAACATCCTCGGTTTACTCCGTTACGGGCAAACCAATACAATGAGCTATGGCTTGATTGATAATTTAAACTTGGTTTACAACGGTAACCAATTGGAGTCTGTCAACGACAATGCTACGGGCCATGTATTCGGTAACGGTATGGAATTCAAGGATGGCGCAAGTAAAGAGATAGAATATGAATACGATGCAAATGGTAATTTGACGAAAGATTTTTCTTACCTTTATGATGCAGCAGGCACAAAACTACGTGTTGTACATAGTATCGCAGGAAATACAACTACTACCGATTATTGCGGTAATGTGATCTATGAAAATGGGACTCCTAAGACTTTATTGACAGATGCCGGATTCGTATCTTTGAATGATAACAAGTATCATTATTACTTACAGGATCACCAGGGTAACAATCGGGTCGTCGCAGACCAAGCCGGAGCAGTGGAAGAAGTGAATCATTATTATCCGTTTGGCGGTACGTTTGCTTCAACTTCATCCGTTCAACCCTACAAATATAACGGGAAAGAGCTGGATAGAAAAGGCGGACTGGATTGGTATGATTATGGAGCGCGAATGTATGATGCGGCATTGGGAAGATTAATACGAATTGACCCTGATGGAAAAGATGATTATGTTGTAAATGCCAAATGGAGCAGTTTACTTGATGCGTAAGACTGATAGGATAGTAGATGTTTTATATGCAAGTGGTATTAATTCATCGTCAGGAAAAAAGCGACGCAGCCTGATCCAAATTGGAAAAGTATTCGGGTGTTTGATAAATCTATGTTGCAGGGATTAACGGCGATAAAGGGGAAAAGGGGAGAGACTATTGGGATCGTAAGCTTTACAACGACAAACTCGGTATATAATGCTGCTAATGTTTTTTATTTGTTGCGGATAATAAAGTGTGGAATGGACTCTTAAGGGAGGTTATATGGATGGAAAGAGAACATTTATATTAGGTACAAATAATAATAGGAATAGAGTTTCAAGTATGTATGGATTAACTAAAGTGCAAGAGGCTTTATTTCCTACCTTTATACCAATAATAGATATCCATTCTCATCCTTATAATCCCTTTGCTTCACCTGAGGATATGAATGCTAGAATGCTGAGAGATATACGATATGGTATTTATTATAAAGATAATATTATTAATTATACTGATCAAAACAATAGCACATATTCTATTAAAGTTAATTCCATGAATGATTTAATGCGATATATATTTCAACAATTAAGATGATAATGAAAAAAAGTGATTATTTCTTTGATATATGTATCAATAGTATTGACTATTCCCCTGGCAGTTGCCTGTCAGGGGGTCAAATGACGATAGTATAGATCCTATACTTTTGGAACATGTAAAATCAGTGATAGATTTCTATCCTGATTGTGGGAAGACTTTAAAAGTTTCTCAGTTTGATTCTAGAAAAAACTTATGTATATAGTATGTGGCCTAAGCAAAGTGGCTTTTGGTTTGATACTGGTCAAAATGGGGATGAACTTAGGTTAATTTTGCCTACAAATGCTATGAGATATAAAGATAAATATATTCTTTTTTATCTGGAAGGTAAAAAGAGACTAAGTGAAAAGGAAATTAGTAGACTATTAGGCATATCGTCTCAGGATGATATGCCTGATTCTCGCGAAATTGATCAACGGATTTGGATATATGTAAAAAGACAAGGAATCGGGTAAATCTGCTTTTGAGCAAATTGAATATGGAACTAAAATTTGGGAATATCCTAATTTACGATATTTTAATGGTGGAGATAAAGATTCCGCTGTAATTGATATTGCAATTTATGATATAAGTGTTCATGGAGAAAAAGGGAAGTCTGAAAAGTTTTCTTCGCCTGATAAGATTTCATTAAATATGTCTGTCTATAATAAATCGGATTCTAGTCTTTTGATAGGATTGAATCCTGATTTATATGGTAGCTTTATAATAAAAAAACGGAGAATATTCAATGCCACTTATGGCAGATGTAGAAGTCAATAGGTATTTTGGTGAATTTCATGAATATTCTCCCGGTTTATATTCCATTGCTCCTCATGGAAGAATGAGTTTTTATCTTAGCACTGCACAACAACCTATTAAATTGAAAGATACGTCTCCACATGAATATGTTCACAAATTATATGATTTATTTTACGACTCCATTTGTTATGTGCCTGCACCTACTATTATTCAAATGCCTGATACTATTCAAGGGATTGTTTGGAATAAAGAATTTACAGCATATTTCCCTTTTGGTAGCTGGTATCATTTTTTTGTAAATGACAGTATATACGACATATATCCTAATGGTGAAGTAGCTGGATATGCGATGGATAAGCATCGCTATAAATGGTTTGAAGAATAGTGCGAAGCAACAACTGAAAGAAGATTTTTAGTGAGGGTATATTAGATTTTGCAATATTCCTATAAATCTTTAATTTATATCATAAATGAAACCGATAATTAGGATTTTATTAATCGTACTATTATTAGTCCTATATAGTTGTAAAAGTATAGCTTTATATGATACTTCTACTGATTATGACTTTAAATTTGATTTATACAGTCAAGTAAAGATGTATTTTCGTGCGAATTTGAAGTACCCTACTGTGAATGAGCTTTGGGACTATTGTTGGAAAATAACGAATGAAGTTAATGATAACACATTTTTTATCATTTGATGACTTTGATAAGGCGGCATATAAAAATGTCTCAGGTCGAGAAGAGCTTTTGCAGCATTTATCTTTATATAAAAGGAAATTTCGTTCCAATTTAAGAAAGGAGCAATGTTTGTTCTTTGGAAGAATAAAAAATGGTTTAAAATTGAGTTTGATTTAGGTGAAATGATAGCTGATAATGGTTATAAGTTTGTTTACTTCTATGATATGCAAGGCAATTACAGTCTGATTTTTGACTATGAAGAAGATTTTCAAAAATAAGAAAGGAAGTACGTGATAAATGCGTACCAGATACTACATTGTGGAGTGAATTTCACACGTGTCTCCTGAGATTTGATAGAATTAAAGGATATCAGCTATATTATCCCTCGAAAAATAAGATTAAGGAAAATAATGATAACAACCCAGTTGCTTCGTCCTGAAAGCATTGTTGTAGTAGGGGCATCGAATAATGTGCATAAGCCGGGTGGCGCAATATTAAAGAATTTGATAAACGGAGGTTATCA
>VOFD01002722.1_pt1 | contig 12462 bp, 18 predicted proteins | sample 5384101 | NCBI WGS metagenome assembly VOFD01 (sample SAMN12384723, study PRJNA508395) | human gut metagenome | isolation source: healthy gut C | host: Homo sapiens
GCGTATCTTCATCCTCATCGTGATAATCCGCATCCGGGTCCGGCTGATTTTTCTTGGACGCAGGCTTTACGCCCTTCATCTTGATATAGAGATAACCGCCGACACCGGCTGCACCGATCACAAACAGAAGCAGCATAATCATCGGAAGCGGAGACGATTTCTTCTGCTCGCTCTCTGTTTTCTGCTCTTCCGGTGCCGGTTCCGTCTCCTGCGGCTTTTCGGTTTCCGCAGGTTCCGTGACTTCCGGCTCCTTCTCCCGATACTTGGCAGCTTCCTCTTCATCAATCAGCGCAAGCAGATCGGCCTCGTCCACCATGTTCAGGAAATGCACATTCTGGTTGCCGTCTTTATCGCGGTCGATGATCAGATAAAAGGTGTTGCCCGCCTTTGTCACCAGCGTAATGAACTGCTGGCTGGATTTATCTTCTTCCTCACCGATATCGTCCACCAGCGTCATATTTCCTTCCGGAGTCAAAGCTGCACTGGATTTCGTCTCATCCTCGTATGACAGTCCGCTCTGCATCAGATCCAGAAACAGCTTCAGAGCATCTTCACTGAACATGCTGCTGTCTTTTCCAGAATCCGTGACATTCAGGTACTTTCCATGTGCATACCCGGTTTTGCCGTTGAAGTTTACCTTATACCAGTCACCGCATTTTTCGACAATCTCCACCGTATCGCCGGAATGCAGATATCCGATAATCTCCTGATCCATGCCGGGACCGGAACGGAAATGCAGACTGGTGATCCCCGGCACCACCGTACCAGTCTGCTTTTGGGACTTTTCGCTGCCGATATTGTATTCTTTGCCGCCCACCGTAACGATCAGGTTCCCATCCGCATCCGTAGAGACCTCATAGCCATCCGGCAGAACCTGCATGTCCGGGTCGATTTCGATGCTGTCGGTATTGTCCGTTTTCCCCGCATTTGTGCTTTCTGCTGCATCCGTCTCCTGTGCAGCGGTACTGACAGCGTGTTCTTCTGCACATCATCGCCCGTATAGGCAAATGCAGTGGTCGTAAAGGTTCCTGCCGCCATCACGCTGGCAAGCAGCATTGCCATCATCTTTTTCATTCCATATCCTCCGTTTCTTTCTCATCCAGTTTCAGGTTCTCCGGGTTGGGAACCGCAGCCTGCGCCAGCTGAATGATGACTGCCAGCTGTTCCGGGGTCAGGCTCTGGGCATGTACCATTTCACAGATTTCGCTGTTTTCCTGCTCGTGGTACTTTCTGTCCCATTCCTTTCTGCGCTCCTCCCATTCATCGCGTTTCCTGCGGGCTTTCTCGCGCTCCGCAGCAATCTTTTCCAGTTTCAAGCTCATATCGTATCCTTTCCGGGCGAATAAACGCCCTATTTTTATCGAATTCTTCCCATGCAGTAGTAGTGCTGCCGCCAGTAGCTCGTCTCAATGGAAGCATAGGAAATTGGTGAGCCACAGTGAATCATCATCCCATTGCCGACATAAATGCCCACATGGGATGCGCCACTGGTGTTGTAGGTTTTCTGGAAGAAGATCAGGTCTCCGGGCTTTGCCTCACTCTTCGGGACAATGTCGCATTTTCCCATCAGACCGTTGGCCGTCTGCCTGCCTACATTCCAGCCATTGCCGCAGTGGTTGATGACCCAGCTTACAAAACCGGAGCAGTCAAAACTGGTACTCGGCGAGCTGCCGCCCCAAACATAGGGATAACCGAGATATTTCTCTGCTTCGGTAATCATCTTCCGGAATTTTTCATCCGTCAGAGCTTCGCCCGGAATGTCGTAATCCTGGTATTCTCCGCTGGAACCCGCGCCATCCGGCGTTGCAAAGGCTATGCCTGCAAACAGGTCATCTCGATTGCCCCGGCACTCCAGTGTGACTTCGTATCGTTGCAGCTGGTCATCTGTAAGGCCGGAATTTCTTGCAACATAGTCAACGCCCCGATTGAGCAGTGTTACATTGAGGATTTTATACTCATACTGTACCGTCACCTGATAGGTGTAGGTGTGTCCGGTTCCGGTGATTGGATTGTAGCGATAGCCCACACGGGTTTCCTTCCTTGTCCGGATTTCCACCTTTTCCTCCAACTTCAGCTCATACTGCGCTTCAAAAATACTCTGGAGCCGCGCCTGCACCTGGCTTCTCGTATAGTTTTCAAATTCTACGGTCAGCAGAGATGCAAGCTCATAGGGATTGTGACCGATCTCTGCCAAATTGTAGCGATACTCGTCATAGCCCGGATGGTCGGTTTCAATACGGTCAATTTGTTTACGAAGTTTATCCTCCAGCTTGGTATAATCCGTCTCCACGCCTTTCAAATCTTCATCTTCTGCCGTGTAGGAAGTTCCCAGCACCACATTGCCGCCGCCATTGATCAAGACAGAGCAGGACGATACTGACCCGGCAATCACCAAAACAAGCAGTCCCACGGCTGCGATGCCAATGATGATATGCGAGTGGCTCTGCACAAACTGAAATGCCTTTTCCGTCATACTGGCAGTCCCCTGCGCAGCTTTGGCTGTGCCAGCTGCTGTGTTCTCCGCAGCGGCCGCACCTGCCTTAGCAGCGGCATACTCTTTTTTGATGGCCTGCTTCTGCCGCCATCGGGAAAAGAGATTGGAACCAGCCTGCGGATCAGACTTCATGCGTTCCGCAAAGATGGAATCTACGGCATCTTTATTTGCCTTTTTCTCCAACCGCTCCAGCTTTTTGTACTGCAGCAGCTTTCGACCATATTGGAACCGGGAACCAGCACGGGCTGCACCTTCCGCTGAGCCTTCGGTAAAATGCGCTGCCTCCACACCAGAATTATTATCCTGGTCGGCATTGCGCACACTCTGATGTGCCTTGGCTGAAAGTGCATCTGCCGCAAGATTTCCCGGCTTCTTTGGCTTTCCGCCTTTTTCCCGGAAGCTGCTGCATTCTTTTTCGCTTTTACTTCCTGCTCTGATTTCAGCTTCTTACTGCGCATCTTAGCAAGATCGGCCTCGTGACGAATCTGCCTTCGGTGTTCCGCTTTTTTTTTCTTGCTGCTGTCTCCCGTAATGCTATCTGCGGTTTTGCTTCTGGAATCGCGAAGGGTGTTCTCCGCACCCTCGCGCTCCTGCCGCAGCTTGTCTCCGAGACTCGGATTTTTCTTGCCAGCCATTGCTTACGCCTCCTTCGCTTCCTGAACTTCGGTTAATTTTGTCGTCATAATCCGGTACAGTTCCAGATCGGTCGGGAAACGATCAACGAACGGCAAAATCACATTTCCGTAGAACAGCAGTCCTTCGCCTTCGCCGGAGTGAGTCACATAGGACAGCTGATGTGGGCTGATATTCAGCTGATCCGCCAGAATCTGACGGTCACCGGCTGCCTGATTCAGCATATAAATGAAGTCACTGTTCTCAAAAATGTTCGTCACTTCGCGGGAAGAAAGCAGATCTTTTACGTTCTGGGTGATGCCGGTGGGAATACCACCCCATTTACGGAATCGCTTCCAGATTTCCACGCTGTAAGCCGCTGTCTGCTCTTCTTTCAAAAGCAGATGGAACTCGTCAATATAGTATCTGGTGGATTTACCGGCACTTCGGTTGGCTGTCACACGCCCCCAAACCTGATCCTGAACAATCAGCATACCGATTTTCTTCAGCTGCTTGCCCAGCTCCTTGATGTCATAGCAGACCAGGCGGTTGGCGATATCCACATTGGTGCGGTGATTGAACAGGTTCAGCGAGCCGGTCACATAGATTTCCAGTGCCGTTGCCACATGGTGTGCTTCCTTTTCATCCTGCCGGAGCAGCGCCTCGTACAAGTCCTGCAAAATCGGCATGTTCTCCGGCACCGGATTTTCAAAATAGGTCTGGTAAATCTGATGAACACATCGGTCGATGACCGTCTTTTCTACCGGCTGCAAGCCCTCTTTTCCGCCCACGATCAGCTCACACAGGGACAGGATGAAATCTGCTTTCAGGGCAATCGGATTATCCTCTTCCGAATAGTTCGTTGATGTCCATCGGGTTGATATACTGCGTGCTGGAAGGGCTGATTTTAATGACCTGCCCCTCAAATTTCTTCACCAGTGCCGTGTACTCGGCTTCAGGATCACACACAATTACATCGTCATCCGTCACCAGGAACGCATTGGCGATTTCTCTCTTGGCAGAGAAGGATTTACCGGAACCGGGAGTACCCAGAATCAGCCCGTTGGGGTTTTTGAGCTTTTTCCGGTCAACCATAATCAGGTTGTTGGACAGAGCATTCAGCCCATAGTACAGAGCCTCTTTCCCGGTCTGAAACAGTTCCTGGGTGGTAAACGGCACGAAAATTGCCGTGCTGCTGGTAGTCATGCTGCGCTGAATCTCAATCAGGTTCTGTGCCAGCGGCAGACAGCTCATCAGCCCCTGCTCCTGCTGAAAGTCCAGACGGCGCAGGTTGCAGTTGTACTTCTGCGCGATACTGGAAGCTTGAAACACATTGGTTTCCAGCTCCTGCTCCGTCTCGCCGGTGTTCATCACCAGAAAGGTCAGCAGGAACATACGCTCATTCTGGCTTTGTAATTCCTTCAGCAATGCCTTTGCGTCCTTGCCGTAAGTTGCCAAATCTGACGGAATGATGTCCATATCGTATCCGGAACGGACAGCTTTCTTCTGTTCCTCAATCTTGGAACGATCCAGCTCCGTAATGGTGTGCTTGATGGATTTGATTGCTTTATTCTGGTCTACCGACTGAATGTGCATAGTCACGATCTGGCTGGATTCCATATCCAGAAAATCCTTCAGCAGCTGATCCGACAGGTCGGAAGCCGTGATCTGGAGATAGGACATGGAGCCATACATCCCGCCCATCTGAAAAATACGGTTCTTCGGAAAGGCAAATCCGGTCGGTGCAATAAAGTCCTTTACCGACAGCCCGCTCTCCGGCAGCCACTTCCAATCGAAATTGAATCGGTCATGGTCACCCATGTGGAACATATCGTGCATCAGATGAAGCCGTTCCTTGCCGTTTAGCAATTTAGCCCGGACACCCAAGCGTTTGAAGTTGTTCATCAGGTCGATCTCGATGTGAATGAGCCTCGGCTTTGCCTGTTTCATGGATTCCGCCTCAATGCCAAACGTCAGGTACTTCGTCTTGGTCAGGCCGTTGTTGCCCTGGGCAAGCTGGCGGCGCAGCATGGTGCTGTACTCCGTGCGCACCGGATTGAAATGATCCTTCTGGTACGGGATACGCACCATCTTCTCAAAATTCGAGGCATCCGTAGCCATATTCATAAAAAGAAAGCTCAAAGCGGATGCTGGAATCAAAGAAGTTCAGGAAGCTGCCCCATTCCTCAAAGATAGCCGTCTGATCCTCCTGCTGTGCCAGCTGATAGTTGATGTCCTGAAACTGAACCGTCTTGCTGTAATAGTTATCTGTTACCCGGCAGATCCCGTCCGGGAACATCCGCTGAAAAGGAATGCTATCCTGAGCTGAGTGCGGAACCGTGCTGTCACCCCTTGCTTCAATCACCGTCTGCACCTGTTTCTGCTCTGCGGCTGACAGATGAGACGGCATTCGGATGTCATCCTGCTTTTTATTCTTCGCTGTCAGCTTTTCGAGAATTTTGAACAATGCGATTTACCTCCATTTCCGCGTCTGCCTGCTGAACCAGCAGTGCATAGTAATTTTTGTTTTGTAAGGCCGCGTTTTCGGCCTCTTGAACTTCGCCTCATAGAAATGCTTTGCCACCACTTCCAGCGGCTGACCGTCTTTCTCGTACATGGCAAGAAAGAAGAGCGGCAGCATCACCGCCATCATGCCAAGAGCGGCAAGGCTCAAATTCCCGCTGGATTTGAGCAAAAAGAAAACCGGAACGCCAATCAGCGCACCGGCTCCGAAGCAGAGAATCTGCCGTTTGGTCAGGTTCATAAAGACCTTGGTTTTGACCTTTGAAAGGTCTCGCGGCACAGAAATATAAGATGCCATGAATCATTCCTCCTTCCTTAGTGCGCTACAAACACGTATTTCGCAAGGCTTCCCGTCTTAAAGAGGGTAAATACCAGCAAAACCGTATAGCCCATAACGCCCCAAATGCTGCTGATGATGTTATCCGAAAAGGACAGGTTCTGAATCAAAACTGTATAGATGCCTACACAGATCATGATAAGAAAGCCTTGGAATCCCAAATGCCATAAATGTGTACCTCCTTGTACAATGCGCCCTTATGGGCTGGAGAATAGTGAATGTCCCCCTGCATGTGCACCTACAAAAGGGCTGGAGAAAAAAAATAGCCCGGGTCTCCAATTTCAATCAGAAACCTGGCTATGTAAAAGGCGGCTCACCGCCGCCCTCATCAGAATTCAACCTCGTATGCTTTCTGTTTAACCAAAAGTCCAGAAAGCAGCGGCACCAGAGTCGTGCCGATCAGTGCCACGCCGCCGCCAGCCATCAGCTGCTTCATGCCCTGGGACTTTGCGCCGGGGTTGTCGTTGCCGTAACCTTCAAGCAGATTGATTGCACCCCAGATGCCAAGACCTGCGCCCAGAGCGATAACGAGAGTCTGAAGAACGGTTACTGCGCTATTGAAAAATGCCATAAATGTGTACCTCCTTGTACGTTGCGCCCTTATGGGCTGATGAATAGTGATTTTTCATCTGCATGTGCACCTGCAAATGGGCACATATAGCCAGATTTCCAATCCCAATCAGAAACCTGGCTATGTAAAAGAGGCGGCAACTCGCCGCCCCTTCTTATTCTGTTGCCAACAGCACACCTATGACATCTTCGTCACCGGAACGAACTTACTTGGCATGATCTGCATCAACCACTTCGTACTTATCACCGGGCTTGAGTTTCAGCCGATGGTCAAGAAACGCCTCGATGCTGAACGTGTTTTTCTTATCAGCACCGGCAGTGAGCTTGTAGTTCGGATGCTGGGTCAGATCATATTTATCTGACTTGAACGGTCTCACACCGCGCAGCTGCAAAATGCACTTACCGCCATCCAACACAGACAGTTCATCCACCGAGGCCAGGTCATGCCCGACTTTTTGGTAATTGGTGCCGTAGGATGGGCTATTACCTCTGGTATCGGAAGTGTTGTACAGATCAATCGTTTCTTTCCCCAGTGCCTGATTCAACTCTTTCAGCGCGGTCGGCTCAGAACTGCCAGGAAAATACGGGGAATCCATGTTGCCGATGATGGTATCGGCATTGTCCTTGTAGATTGCCTTCAACTGGCTCTGTGCCTGAAGTACCAGACATGCCGAGATTTCTCTTGATCGGATGGTGGCTACCAGCTTTTCCAGATTCGGAATCTGACCAATGTTCGCACACTCATCAATCAGGCAGCGCACATGCACCGGCAGTCTGCCGCCGTAGACATCATCCGCTTTCTCGCACAGCAGGTTGAACAGCTGTGTATAAATCATGGAGATCAGGAAATTAAAAGTCGGGTCTGTATCGCTCATAATGAGGAACAGAGCCGTTTTCTTATCTCCCACCGTATCCAGTGACAGCTCATCGTACATGGTGATATCACGGACTTCCTCAATATCGAAGGGAGCCAGACGTGCGCCACAGCTTACCAGAATCGACTTTAAGGTCTTGCCCGCAGCCAGCTTAAATTTGGCATATTGGCGGACAGCAAAGTGATTCGGCTTCTTCTTTTCAGAGCTTCAAACATCTGATCTACTGGATTCTGAAAGGTTTCATCATCCTCGCGTACTTCCATCGCATTCAGAAATTCAATCAGCGTTGCAAAGTTCTGTTCTTCCAGCGGTGCCTCATAGTGGATATAACCGATCAGGGAACAATACAGCAGAGTCTCCGCCTTCGTCCAGAATTCGTCACCGGCCTTGCCGTCTCCTTTGGTGTTGGCAATGAGGGTTGTGGTCAACTTCAAAATATCCTTTTCGCTGTGAATATACGCGAAGGGATTATAATGCATCGACTTTCTGAAATTGATAGTATTGAAAATCCGGATGCTGTATCCGTTCTTCAAAAGGGCTTGGCCGCAGTCGATTACGATATCGCCTTTCGGGTCAGTGACCACGTAGGAGCTATGGCATTGTAAAAGGTTGGGTTTAAGCCAAAACCGGGTCTTACCGCTGCCGGAACCGCCCACCACCAGCACGTTTTTGTTTCGGGCATTGGCAGGATTCTTCGGGCGATTGCTCATCATCAGCCGCCGCTCTGTCCGGGTCAGAATCACATTGTTTGCAAACACCGGATCTTCAAACGGTTCGATGTCTTTCTGCGTACCCCCAACGAGCAGAGCCGTACTCCATGCCATGACGATATTTCTTGGCATTTTTTCCTTTCAGGTACACGGCAAGCCGCAGACCTGCTCCGCAGCACACACCAATCAGCAAATCCATCGGATGCAGACTTGGCATCGGATTGGAAAAAGCTACACCCAGGGCAGAAAGAAAGCCGAGGACCTTTTCAGACATGTCTGCGCCCTCGGCAATTCTCCACGCTTCTCCCAGATTGGTACATACAAGACCGGCAATGAAGTACGGCAGGTTCAGGATCAGCAGCTTCTTGGTCTTATTATTCATAGATCACGCTCCTGACTTTTGTGACGAACCTTATCCGGCAGAATTGCAGCAACCAACTCTTTGAGCTTGTTAAGCTGCTCCAGAACACTCGGTTTTTCCTTTGCTTTCAGCTTGGTTGGTGAATTCCTCAAAAGCGGAAGTCAGTGCATCCGCATCCTTCGCCTTAAAGAACACCGTGTATTTGGGTGGAACCACATTTTGGTCTTTCGTAATGGCATAATCCACGCCGTATTTCCGCGCTACCTGTTCAAAGCCTTTCAAATCCGTTTTCTCAATGGGGATACTGCTGACTCCCTGATTCTGACCGATCAGTTCTTTGATGCTCTGCTTTCCAACCGGAAGCTGTGCTGTTTTCTGAGCCACTTTCGACTGATGGTGCCGTTTCCACGCATTATAGCCATTCACAATGGTGCGAAAGGTCAGTTTCGTGGTACTGATTGCCAGATTGACGGTACGATTTTCAACTTCTTCCTGCATGAATCTCCGCCTCCTTCCTTACAAACTGTCCCGGTCCGGTGCCGGTTTACTTTTTCCTGGGGCTTTGCAGCCTTTTCCTCCATCTTCTTCACCATGTCATCCGGAACCGGAATCGCCATGATGCTGCGCCCCATGCGAACGAACATCTGGGGCTGATGGAACTGCTCCTCAAATTTCTGCATCTGCTCCGAGGTCAGAGAACCAAAATCATCCTCTGTCAGCCCAACCACCAGAAAATCACCGGCATAAATGTCCTGCATATCCCCGTCTTCGGTGTAAATCGCACGGTTCAGTGGCAGGCCATTGATTTTGCCGGATTCATTCAGAATAACGGCTACTTCATCCTCAAATGGGTAGCTTACTTCAATATCACCGCCAACCATTGCCTGCAAATCTTCCAGCTCCGTGCCAACACTGATTTTCTTCGGGTAAGCATTGGGCTGTACCAGCAGCACATCCATTGTCCTGGTCTCTGCCAGTTCATGTTCTCCCACGGTCTTGAAGTCCACACCGGTGAAATCGCCGGAATCCAGAACATAATCCTGATTATTCCACGCCTGCGTCACCATGCGTTCCGCGTCTTCCTGTGAGGCAGCTTCCACAGAAACCTTTCTCTGGAGAGTCTCTGTAATCTCCACATCGAATTTCTTCATAGGCACCTCCTTAGATCAGGCGCAGTGCCGGAACCAACTCACCGCCAATGGAAACCACCGTCAGGTTCTCGTTCACATAGTCGATGGTGCGTTCCAACGTAAACAGATTGATGCTGCATTCGTTGCCGTTCTGGTCGATTTCCGAAACTTCCGCAGCTCCCAGCAGATAGCGGGTTCTATCAGTCTCAATCACATCGCTCTTATCATAATGGAGAAGCAGTTCCCCATCTGCCACCAGATCAGCTTGCATCTCATCGTAAACATCCTCAAAGATGTCTCGACTGCCGTCCTCGGTCAGGAGTTCACCGCCAGCCACCGGCAGGATCACCATCACAATGCGCTCCTTCGGGTGATCTTCACGGATTGCCTCCAACATCACCCAGTTATGAAGCATCGCAATGGACTTCTCAAACATGGAATCATCCATCGGATTCGGCTGCGATGCACCGTGCGGGCAGTTCTTGCAATCCATGCTGCACACTGCGTTGTTCTGATTCTTCTTAAAGTTCATCATCATAAAAATCTCCTTCTCATCGTTCCATATCTCGTTGTTTACTTCGCTGCCACTTTTCCAGCAGCCGGATAATCGTGTCCTGCATCTGCTTCGGCGTATAGGATTTCGGGAAATACTTCCGAAGAACCTCGTTTTTAATCGTCACATGGTCAAGCTCATCCTTTTTGATTTCATTCATCACTTCACACATGGCATCCAAGGTACAGCCGCCCTCCTGCGAGAGCTTTTTCAATCGCTGTGCCTGCGACAGGGATGGGGATGCCTGTGCATAGTCCATTGCCTCCAGAAATTCTTTCTGTTCGGACGGTTTCAGGTAAGACAGCTCTACCGCCGGATTAAAGGCGATTTTCTTCTCATCCACCATGTCCAGAATTTCTGGAATCAGGTTGGTAAGGCGGATAAAACGTTGAATCTGCCTTTGACTTTCTCCCATCTCCTCAGACATTACTGCCACCGATGTTTGTAACCTCGCCAAGTTGGCGAGAAGTTGTCTCAGGCTGTAAATCTGACCTTTCTCCCTGATGCTTCATCGCCTCTAACTTCATCTTGTAGGAAAACGCTCTCTCGCTGGGAAGAATATTCTCCCGCTGCAAGTTGCTGTCCACCATAAAGATGATTGCTGCATCATCGTCCATTTCCTTGACGATGACCGGCACAGTCTCCAAACCTGCCAGCTGCGCCGCATGAAGTCTGCGGTGTCCTGAAAGAATTTCAAATCCGCCTTCCGGGTCAGGTCGGACAATCAGTGGTGATACCACACCGATCTGCTTGATGCTCTCTACGGTCTGTTCCATCAGCTCGTCATCCAGCACCTTAAAGGGATGCCCTTCAAAAGGATGCAGGTCAGAAAGCGGCATCTCCGTCCGCTTCTCCTTAGCCGCAGCGTCGGCAGCTGAGCCACTGCGGTTTTCTGTTGTAATACTGGTTTTTGCTTTTGCCATTCAGCTTCTTAACCTCCTTCCAGCGGTGATAGATGTCATTCTTACCTGCGAAAAACGCCTTTTTGCCTTGCACTTCATAGATCAAGTACCTCCTTAACGACCTGCTGTTTTTCTTTTCCAATGCTCTTTCTGCGGTCCTCTCCGCTGATTCGCACCGGCGTACACATTTCCAGAATCCTGCTGTAAATCCGGGCGTATACCACATCCTGCGGATTGCGGATTTCAGCAATCTTCAGATTGGTTGTGATAATGACCGGAAGCCCGGACTTATACCGCTCATCAATGACAGCGTAGACCTGCTCCAGCGCATATTCGGTGCTGCGCTCAATTCCCCAGATCATCCAGAATCAGCAAAGAATAGTTGGAAAACGAAGCGATATACCGGTATCGTTCTTCCGAATACATGGCTCCCATCTGGTTCAAGATTTTGGAGAAGTTCGTCATCAAAACCGGAATGCCCTGTTCCAACAGCGCATTGGCAATACATGCCGCCACAAAGGACTTTCCAGTTCCGACATCTCCCCATAACAAAAGGCCAAGGTTTTCAGCCTTGACCTTTTCCCACTGCTCCACATAACGTTTTGCCATTTGGATATCCTTGTTGTCTTCTGCAACGGCAAAATTCCATTCCAGAAGATGCTTTTCCTGAATCCCCGTTGCTTTCAGCTGCCTGATTTTACGCTGCCGCTCCAGCAGCTCATCCTGGCGTTTCTTTTCCGCCATCGCTTCCTGCTGACATTTGCAAAGGCAGGGAACAATCTTGTCTCTGCCCCAGAGCTTTACCCTGCACTGCACCGGCGTGCGGCAGTTTCTGCAATACAACAGTCCGTCATCGCCCTGGTATTCCAGCTCTCCGGGTTCTTTTTCGGCGTAAAGAACGAATCCAACGCCGCATTCAAAACTTCGGGCACCATATCGCTCATAGGCTGTCTCCTTCCTCAAATGTGTAGTCTGCCGGGTTATACTTTGGCTTTTCTCTCTTTGCCCAGCTTCGGATTGTGGCAAGGTGATTTTTGTAGCTCCTACCGTCAACGACCTGCTCTCCAGCATCCCCATACTGATTCACCTTCTGAACGACCCCCTCGCGTTTCGTTAGGGGGCCTCTGCAATGGCGTTTCACTGCGGCGTAGGGATTCACATACCCCAACGCTTTCGCCACATCGCTTGCACAGAAGAAAGTCTTGCCTGCCTCCTGTAACAACCGGATTGAACCAAACTCCTGGTTCTCAAACACCTCCATCATCTGCCTCGACTGTCCGCCATGACTGCCCACATCGGTGTCATGGGTCTTCTGATTGAAATCCGTCATACCTGTTACCTCCTGCTCAAATTTGTCTCGCCGGATTTCGGGCGAAAAAAATAGAGCCTCGACCC
>VOFD01000330.1_pt1 | contig 12454 bp, 11 predicted proteins | sample 5384101 | NCBI WGS metagenome assembly VOFD01 (sample SAMN12384723, study PRJNA508395) | human gut metagenome | isolation source: healthy gut C | host: Homo sapiens
AGGCGGTCCGCATCACAAAAGCATGCGCCTCCGCCGTCCGGCCCTTCCGAGATGCTCTTGCGGGCAATGTCCAGCAAGGTCTCTTTCTCTGCCGGCGTCAACGAGAAAAGCGGCGAGGCGTCTGCTTGCATGCCGTCCTCCCCTGCCACGCGCCGCACCGCAAAGGCATGATAGCCCACCACTTCGTCCTTCCCGCCATAAGGTGAATCACCGGAGTTGCAATAGCCCAAGTGCTCCATTTCCAGCCCTCCGGCATGACGCATCAACATCAAAAGCACCAGCAAGGGCGCCTGTCCGCAGGCGCTGGTCAACAGCTTCGGGACCCGCGACTTGGCGTTCTGCTCCAACCCAGAAAGAAACATGTCCACCGAAGCCGAGAGCAAGGCATCTCCCGTGGCTTTGTCCACCCGCAAGGCATCACGATACGAAGGATAATGGGAAAAGTCGCTGCTGATGACAAAGAGGTTGTCCGCCGTGAAATAAGGACGAAGCCGCCCGGCCACGCGCTCCAACTTCTTGAAATCTTGCGTACCGACAATTATCGGGACGATGGGCGGCATCTGGTCCAGACGCACCTGCAAGAAAGGCAGTTCCACCTCCAGGCAATGTTCCCGCCCATGCGCTTCGGGCAAGTAGCAGAACACGCCGTCGCCCTGCAACAAGTCGCGGCAAACGCTTTCATCCACTGCCACGTCACCCAACGGCGTCTCGTAGGCGGAACACCCCGCATTCACCGACGCGCCGTCGAAAGCAGCCTGATGGCTGGGGCCCAACAGGAATATGCGCTTGTAACATGCTCCTGGAGCGACTTGTGAGAAAGCCCGTCCGGCCATCCCGCCCGAGAAGACGTAACCGGCATGGGGCGCAATGACAGCCTGCACGTTGCCACTCCCCTCCGTGCCGGCCTCGGCCAGGTAGCGCTCCACCTCGGTCCGAAGTCTTTGGGAATCGGCCTCATAAAAATGTCCGGCAACGGCCGGCGTTCGTTTCATTCCCTTTGGCGTAGTGATTTGTTTACCCTCTTTTTCCATGGTTTTCCTCCTTATATTTAAGCGTTGTGTGCCAAGACAAAATGACGGGAGCGGCTCAGGAATAAATCCCACCATCGGACAACAGCCTGCAGATGCAGGCCGTCGGGTCGACATATACAGAACCATCTTCTGCCAACAGGCCGAACCCCTGCCGCCTATCGGATACTTCATGGCGCCCATCTCCTGTTGTCGTCCGACAAAGATAACGCAAGCCGGGAAAAATGCAAAGCAAAAGCGGGAGAAACACGCTTCCGTTTGCATTTTCGGGTACACGGCCTGTCCCTTTTGCCGACAGCCGGAAGAAGCGCCATGCCCAAGCCGGAACTCATCCCCCCATCCGAAGGAAAAGGAAGTCCGGCAGGTGGCGGTAAATCCATGCGGCAATCCGCCAGCGGCGGGTGACGTAAGCCACGCGTTTCCGCCTCCCTATCGCCCGCACGATTTGCCGGCAGGCTTTCTCCACCGGAGCCACCCAGAATAGCCCTTCGCCCTTGGCCATCGCCGTGTCAACGAATCCCGGGCGCACGTCCGTCACCGCCACCGACAACCGTTTCCCGGCCAACCGCTGGCGCAAGCCTTCCAAATAGTTCATCTGGAAAGCCTTCGTGGCATTGTAGGCCGGCGCGGCACCGCTTCCGCGCAGTCCGCCCGCCGAAGTGATGGCCACCAAGTGGCCTTGCCCTTGGCGCTCGAAAAAGCGGACGGCCCAATCGGCCACGCAGGTCCATCCCGTCACATTGATGGAAAGCGTGGGCTGCTCCACGGCATAGTCCAGCGAGGGGTTCAAATCGCCCGTCCCGGCCGACAACACCAACAAGTCCAGTCCGCCCAACCGCGCCGCCAGGCGCTCCAAGGCCGCCTCCATGGCCACGGTGTCCGTCACGTCGCAGGCCTCCGTCTCGAACACCCCTGGGCGCCATTGGCGCAAGTCCTCCAGGCGCTCCCGCCTCCGCCCCGTCACGCCGATTCTCGCGTTTCCATGTTCCGCATACCAGCGAGCCAGTCCTTCCCCTATGCCGGAAGTGGCTCCAACAATCAGAATCTTCTTCATTTCGCTTCATTATTAGGAATCCTCCGCAAAGTTATGCACGCCCTGCCGGATATTCCTTGAAGCATTTCAAGACTTTCCGTTCTTGAGCAACTTTCGGCGTATCGCGCTGACGGTCTCCGGCGTCACGCCGATGAAAGATGCTATCTCCTTCAGCGGACGCCGGTCTTTCAGGTCGGGATATTGGCGCATCAGTTCCACGTAGCGCTCCTCGGGCGTGCAACAATAGCTGTCCAGCAAACGACGGTAGGCCATGACGAACATTTGCTCCGCCACCATGCGCCCCATCCGCTGCCGCTGCGGCGAACTGTCCCAGAAACGGGCCAGACGCTCGTAGGGCAACACGTAGAGCCTGCTGCGCACGATGGCCTGCACGTCCGCCAAAGCCGGACGGCCGCACAGGCAGGCGCTGTATTCGGCCACGAAACTGCCGGCAAAGCTGTAGCCCACGACATGCTCGCGGCCCGCCGCGTCGGTGCGCACGTGGCGGAACATGCCTTCCTCCACGTAGGCCACGCGGGAGGCCCGTTCGCCCTGCCGCACAAAGCATTCCTGCTTTTCCCACACGCCCGGCGTCCCTTCTTCCAGGAAGAAATGCTTCAAGTCCGCCAGGTCCAACCCGTCCATGTAGTAATCATTCAATCCATCCATGCTGCAAAGATAATTTTTTCGAAGAAAAATCTTGTCCGAAATCCGCAGAATCGCTAAATTTGAGCAACATTCATCAAGAAGAACTTATGAAACTGACCGCACTCTTATGCGCCTTGTGCTGCTGCGTGGGCTGGGCTTGCGCCCAAGAGCCGCAGGGACACTTCGGCGGCGCCATACAGACGCCGCAAGGCGAACTCCCCATCATCTTCCACTTCGGTCACCCCAGCGGCGCGCCCATCCACACGATGGACAGCCCGACCCAAGGCGTGAGCGGCTTTCCCATACAGAAAGTCAGCTACAGCAACGACGGCAACTTCTCGCTCCAAATCCCGCAAATCGGCTTCACCTACCGGGGCATCGTGCGCAACGATTCGCTCATCGAGGGTTCGGTGACGCAAAACGGGTACACGCGTCCCCTCACCCTGCGGCGGATTGAATGGAAAGACTCGGTGGCGTTCAGGCCGGGCACGCCCGAACCGCCCTATCCCTACCGCGAAGAAGAAGTCGTGGTGCGCACGGCCGACAGCACGACGCTCGCCGGCACATTGGTGGTGCCCGAAGGGGAAGGCCCCTTCCCCGCCCTGCTGTTCATCACGGGCAGCGGAGCGCAGGACAGGAACGAGGAGATGTGGAACTACCAACCTTTTTTCATGATAGCCGACCACCTGGCCCGACAGGGCTTCGCCACGCTGCGCATGGACGACCGCGGCACGGGCAAGTCGGGCGGAAGCTATGCCGGCACCACCCTGCAATCGGCTGCGGCCGACGCGGAATGCGCCCTCGACTATCTCCGGCGGCGGCCGGAAACCGACCCCGGACGCACCGGCCTGATAGGCCACAGCATGGGCGGCACCATCGCCTTCCGCATTGCCGCCCGGCGGCCGCAGGACGTGGCTTGTGTGGTGGCATTGGCCGGGGCCACGCAGAAAGGAAAGGACTGGATGATGGAACAATGCGAGAAGAGCGTCCTGCAACTGCTTCCGGCCGCCACGGGCGACAGCCTGCGACGCAGCTATGCGGGGCTGTATGACGCCTTGTCGCACTCCCTGCCGCTCGACTCTGCACGCGAGCGCTGCCTGCCCTACATGCTCGACATCTGGCAACGGCTCGACATCTTCCCCGAACAATTGCGGGAGGACTTGCCGGAAAGCAGGCGGATGGACAACGCCCGCTTCCTGCTGCGGGCTACCATCACGCCGGAATTCGCCAGCCTCGTGCAGTACGACCCGACGGACGACCTGAAGCGGACGTCGTGTCCCGTGTGGGCCGCCTATGGGGAAAAAGACATGCAGGTGATTCCCGAACGCAACCTGCAGGCCATCGAGGCGCACACGAAAGGCAACCCGCACGTCACCACACGCGTCTACCCCGGGCTGAACCACCTGTTCCTGCCGGCCCGCACCGGCCTTCCGACGGAATATCCGGAACTGAAAGGCAACTTCAGCCCGCAGGTGTTGCAGGACATGGCTGAATGGCTCAAACGGAACATCAACTTATAACCCCAACATCATGAACAAACTCATCTTATGGCTTGCACTGCTCCTCTCGGCCCCGCTCGCACTGCAGGCCCAAAACGAGGGGCGCTACATTGAAGTGACCGGCACGTCGGAAATAGAAATCGTGCCGGACAAAATCCACTACATCATTGAGATACGCGAATACTTCGAAGAGGAATTCGACGGAAAATCGAAGCCGGAGGAATATCGCACGAAAGTGCCGCTGGCAAGCATCGAAAGCGGACTGAGAAAGGCGCTGGAAGCAACCGGCGTGCCGGCGGAAGCCATCCGCACGCAGGAGGTGGGCGACTATTGGCGGAAGGAAGGGCAGGACTTCCTGGTGTCCAAGCAATTCGACATCACGCTGGACGACTTCCAGAAAATCGACGACCTCATCCAGCGCCTGGACACGCGAGGCATCCGCTCCATGCGCATCGGGGAACTGGAGAACAAAGACATGCTGGATTACCACAAGAAAGGGAAAATCGAGGCGCTGAAGGCCGCACAAGCCAAGGCCGCATACCTGGTGGAAGCACTGGGACAGAAGCTCGGCCCCGTGGTGCGCATCGTGGAGGAAAGCACCGGAGGAGCCATGCCTTATGCGCAAAGCAACGTCGTGTCGTCCGCCGCGAATGCGTTCGACAGTTTCCGCACCATCAAAAAGAACTATTCCATGCTCGTGAGGTTCGAAATCGTGGAGTAGTCCACACAAACGTCATGCGGAAAGCGTCATCGTACTCTGCGGCAAGTACTCGAGTACTTGCCGCAGAGTACGACGACGGACTACGGAGCACGAGGCAGCGGCGAGCCGTCCCGAACGGAAGACTTGCCGCAAGCTGCCACCGCCCGGACATGAGGGCACTAAAAAAGCCGCCTGCATTCCTCTGCACGGCGGCCTCTCTTTAAACTTTAAAACAAATGAAAAATCACCCGGACATATCAGAACAGATATGCCAAGCGCACTTGCCACGTGTTGTTTTTAAGGTCGAACTTGTCGACGGCCTCACCGATGCCATCAATTTCGCCCGTCTCGCCCATGGCAATGTTGTAGGTCACGCCCAACTGCAAATGGCTGAGCAGGTTGACACCCGCACCTACGTTCCAGCTGAAGGTGGAGCGCTCCAGACGGCCGAAACTCTCGCCATCGAACAAGAGGTTGCGGCTGCCGAGATACCAGTTGTACTGCGGGCCGGTGGCCAGATAGATGCCCACCAGGCTGCTGAAACCGAAATGATAGCGTATGTTGATAGGAATCTCCAGATAAGGCATGGACTTGTTGGGCGAAGATTCTCCCTCGGCCTCCAGCTTCATGTACTTCTGCGAATACAAGAGGGCGCCGTCCAGCCCTAAGCCGATGACCGGCATGATAACCTGCGCCTTGGCACCGGCAAACCAGCCCGTGCGGTTGGAGGCGTCGAACAAGCCTCCGTCTCCCTTGACGCTCATCTTACTCAAATTCACACCGGCTTCCACGCCCCAATTGAACTGCGCACTGGCCGGTGCCGTCCACAACCATGCGGCCAAGACGGCCAACACAATACCTATTTTCTTCATATCTCTTCCGCTTTTTGTTATTTGAAGAACAAAGATAGCAACAGTTTGCCGTACTTTCAAACATATTGCCACTTTTTTATCCCTTACCTGCGCTGGCGGCGGACTGTCACCCGAGGCGTGGCCGCACCGGAATTCCCGGACTCACGACGGCTTTTCGAGACTTTCGGGGTGTCTTCCTTCCTTTCCCTCCTGCGCCCTGTCGACGAAGCCGAGCGGCGGGAGCTGCGTTCCGGCTTGGCCGCGGCTTTTTCTTCCGCCTCCCCGTCTTCTGTCAGTGCGACGGAATCGGTCGCCACGGAATCCGTGGAATGGCCCCACACGTGCTGCTCAAAATCGGAAAGTTGCTTTTCTATCCTCTTCTGCTCGTTGGCCATGGCACTGTCCGTCTTGCAATAATTGGCCAAGACCGTCCCCTGCATGTTGTTGGTCTTGTAAATTTTTCCTTCATACATGTTCATGGCGAAGTAATCAGCCGCCGTCATGTTCGTCACATTGTTGTAGTTGCTGGCCATCATCGTGTGGCGGGCCAGATATGTGCTGATGTCGTCATACTTGAGCCAGAACAAAGGGATAGGGGTAGCCTCGCCGCCGAAATCATCGCTGCGCATCAACACCGGGCACAAGGCCACGACCTTGGTGCGGAACGTGGAAGTGCGCTGGTCGAAGTAGGAACTTTCCTTGATATAATAACGGGTGACTTCGGCCGAGGGAATGTCGCTGGCGTTCACGCGCGGCCGCCCGTCCTGCTCCTCATAATAAATATGGTGGCGCGTCATCAGTTCCTTCACGTCCACCTTGTCGCGCGAGGTGAAAGACTCATTCCCGTCGAGCTTGTACTCGTAGGCCGTGATTTTCCCGGTCAACAGCAAGTCGAAGAGGTATGTGAACAAGTTGATCTGTCCGGCAGAAGGCTCCACCGGATAATACATCGGCGCGTTCTTGTCCAACGTCAAATCCAACTGGCGGTACACATCGCGGCGCCAGACCACGTCGTCCGGCATTTCCACCGCAGCAGGAAACTGCAGGCTGGCGCGGTCCACGGTCTTCTCGGCCTGCTCCGTCTCGCTCGTCTTCACCCTGCGTCGGGCGGGTTGGGCATCCATCTGCATCCACAGGGCCAGCCCCGCCAAAACAAAAAACAGACGTCTCATCCTTATCTTATTTTTATTCATAGTCGTCATCTCCATCCTTTGATTAATTGACTATCACTTCCATCGACCCGTCGAGCGTGCGCTCCACCCCGTCGGGACCCACAGCACGAATGCGCGAGATGTAGAAGCGCTTGCCGCGGCCCAGCGAGCGGAACATGTTGCGCTGCTGCTCGGTGAACGCCGCGCTGTTGGACACGGCGGGGACGGCATTACCCATATTGTCGAAGAATACCGTTTCGAAACCTTGCACGCGGAACTCGATGTTCAGCAGGCCGTCGTCGATGGCCGCACCGATGCCCGCCGTGCTCATCAGCACTTGTTTGGACAGGCGCCCGCCGCGGAAGCGTTCGCTGCCGCCCTCGGCAGCATATTCGATGTAGGCCGTCGGGTCGGGCAGCTTGCGCACCCTGAAGGTGTACTGCCCCATCTGTTGCATGCGCCCTTCCATGTTGGCGTTGACCGTGATGACGGCATCCTTGCCCACCTCGGTGGGGCGGGCGATATATTTCCCTGCCCCCGTGGGCTGCAACACGCCGCCACTCATCGAAGCCACCACACGGTTGGCCGGGATGCCGGGCACGGACACGCTGAGCGGGTTCTCATATCCGGCGTAGAGCACATTCATGAGGTCGGCCGACACCGTGGCCGAAGGGGCCACCACCGTGTAAGGCTGCGAGAAATCGCGGCGCACCGTCTGCCCCTGCCCGTCCAGCATCTCGATGTAGCCTTCGAGCGTGAAATCGCCTGTACGCCCGCAAACGGCCTCATACAAGCCATCCGTCGAAGCCAGCTTCCGGCCGCCCACGTAGATGTTCGGCCGCTGCGTCGTATCAACGGCGGCCATGATGATCTGCGCGCTGAACTTCCCGCCTTGCACCACCGTGCGCGAATTGGGTATCACGTAGGCTCCTAGCTGGTTCACGCGCATATCCTTTATGTCAATGTTGGCCACCAAGGAATGCAGCACCTCGCCTTCGGCATAGCGCACGTCGCTCTGCAACTTGGAGAGCAGCGTGACGGCGGCAGCCACGGGCATGTTCTCGAACATATACTCTTGCCAGTTCTTTCCCAATGTTCCGGCCTTCTTGGGCACGTCCGTGCTCAGGTTGTCCGCGATGATTTTCTTTTGCGTTTCGTCGGTCAGCATGCCCACGATGCTCTCCCTGAAGCCGTTGATGGCCTTGAACAACCGCTCGCCCTCGCCCCTGCGCGGCGCCAGCATGACGTGCGACGCGGCTTCCAGGTCCTCCTTGTTCTCCACGTTCCTCACGTCGCCGTCTTCCCCGTCGGCCTGCTTCACGATCCTGACCTTCAGTTCCTCGGCATAATTATATAAGGAGTCGGAAATATTCTTCACATACTGTGCCTTGTCGAACCACTCCTTCACCTTCGTCGGGTTGGCCTCCATCTGTCCCTGCAAATCAGCATAAAGCGCCTTGTTGGTAGCCGAAGCGTTCGCCGTGGTCCGCACGAGGCTTTCTTCCACCAAAGAAAAACCGTTCAACACGTCAGACGACACGTTCAGTGCCAGCATAGCCATCAACACCACATACATGAGGTTGATCATCTTCTGACGCGGAGACATTCTTTTTTGCTCGGATGCCATTTCGTATTCCTTTCTGATTAAATTCCGTTATCCATAGCCGAAGCGCCCGGTGCATGGCGCATGTTCACCGTCAGCGCTTGGATCATTCGGTTGTAGATGGAGTTCAGCTCTTCTATCTGTCGCGCCATCTTGCGGGTCTGCTCGTTGATTTGGTCAATCGTGCCCACCTGCGTGCTGATGCTCTTGAGCTGCATCTCGTAGATGGTGTTGATGCCGGTCAGCGTGCGGTTCAGGTTGTCCATTTCCTTGGAGTCGCGCGTCATGTGCTCGGCCTGCTCGGTCACGCGAGCCAGCGTGTCGGTCAGCGTCTTCAGTTCTTCCACGTATGCCTCGGCAGCCTCCTTCATCTCAGGCGTAGAAGCGTTGCGGGCGTCTTCCAGCACTTTGGCGAAGAGCTCGGCGTTGGACGCGGCCACCATCTCGGACAAGGCTTTGAGGTCGAAAGGCTGAGCCGCACCGTTCTGGGGCGCGGCCGTGGTTGCCGGACCGGCCTCCTGGCCCGCCGCAAGGTTGTCCGCCCCTTGGGCAAAAGAGGCTCCGCCCGCCGGGTTTCCGCCCAAGACGACAGGACCGCCCACGACAACGGGCTGACCGCCCATCGGCTGGCCGCCTTCTGTCACGACCGTCTGGCCTGCGGCAGACTGCCCTTCCATGGCAGCGGGCGCGCCTGCCACCGGTTGGCCTCCCACTATCACCGGTTGGCCGACTACGGACTGGCCTCCGGCAAAAACAGTTCCGCCCTGCGGGACTCCGCCTTCTTGCGCCACAGCCTCCGCGTCGGTGCCTTCCGCGTCGTCCTCCTCGCCGTCCCAGTCGTCCTCACTGTCGGCCGCACGCTCCAGCTCTTCCTCCCGCTTCAGGGCCGCCGGACGGTCGAAACCGGAAATGAAAAACACCACGACTTCGGTACCCATGCCGATGAACAGCATCGCATTGGCGCCCGGAATATGCGTCAACTTAAACAAAGCTCCCAAAATCACCACCGCGGCGCCCCAGCTGTATGCGTAGTTCAGAAAGGTTTGCCCGGCCACCGATTCAATCCAGTCCTGGATGCGGAGGATTATATTCCTTCTATTCTTTGCCATCTTTCTATTCCAATTTATTATCGTTTATTAGTCGTACCTGAAACCGAGCGCACACAACGGAACCCGATGTAGGAGCGCGGCTGGTTTTGATATTCGTAAGAGCGCCAAACGGAACGTATCATGGACTCCGGATCTTTCCACGAGCCGCCGCGCACCGACTTCTTCTTCAGCCGGTAGGGGTCTTCCTTTGCGGCATTGTATTTCAGTTCGGGGTTCATGTCGCTCATTCCGTCCACGCCCGACTCCGTGTATACCGTGCTGGTCCATTCCGCCACATTGCCCGCCATGTCGAACAGTCCGTTGGAATTGGCCGAGTAGGAACCGCATTTGGCCGTTATCAGGCTTCCGTCGTCAGTGTAGTCGCCCCGGTCGGGCTTGAAGTTGGCATAATAACATTCTTTCTCGCTCTTCACGTCTTTCGTTTCCCAAGGGAACAAGGCCCCTTCGGGTCCACGGGCCGCGAACTCCCACTCCACTTCCGTCGGCAGGCGGTAGGGCTGGATTTGTGCACCGGCCGCTCCCAAGCCACGTTTCAGGAAGTCCGTCCGCCAATGGCAGAAAGCATTGGCCTGGTCCCACGTCACGCCCACCACGGGATAGTTGTCATAAGCCGGATTGGAGAAGTATTGCAGCATGTAGCGTTCGTTCTCCGCATTGGCGAAATCGTTCACCCAGCACGTCGTGTCCGGATAAATATTCACGATATAAGTGTTCAGGAAATCATGCAGTCCGGAAAGCGGCCGGTTAATGGTTTCCCTCACGATGCGCCCCTCGTCGTCGACGTAGGCCGTGTCTTTCGAAATCATGACCACTTCGTCGGGATCCACCACATGGTCTGTGTTCAAGTCGCGCTCCTCCGGGTTCAGACGGTTCTTGCGCAAGGCGGCGGCCGTGTAGTCGAACACCTCGTAGCGGTAGTTCATCTGCCGGGCGTCGAGCATGCGCACTCCCGTCACGGGATGCGTGGTGTAGACGCGCTCTCTCAATGGCCCTGAGCTCGTCCTCGTTCGGGCGCTTCCAGGGAATCGGCTTTTTCCAGTTCAGATGCGGCGTGACGGGATTCCCGTATTCGTCTTCTTCAATCTTATAGGTTTCATCGCCCGCGTATGCAGGGTCGGCCAGGCGCTCCCGGATGATGGAATCGCGCACCCAGAAAACGAACTGGCGGTATTTGGCGTTCGACACCTCGTTGGCGTCCATCCAAAAGCCGTCCACCGAAATTTCCCTCGTGGGGATGGTCAGGCCCCACAAAGAATCCGTCTCTTCCGTACCTATTTTCAACGACCCTCTCTTCACGTAGACCATTCCGTACGGTGTCGGCTCGCTGTAAGCCGTGCCGCTGATGCCGGTGACTTCCCCGCCCGTGGCGGTGGAAGCCGAACGGGGGCCCAGACAGGAACTGAGCGCCAGTCCTGCCACCAGTCCCCATATCATCCCGCGATATTTCATATTCATGCTTATAATATCCTCACGCTTTTATGTTTGTTCTTTCCTTTTTTAAAGAGATTCAACTCGGTCTTGTAGCCGATGATGATCTCGTGGCTGCCATTCAGGGCACCGATGCCCGCAGTGTACATCTCGTAGGCGTAGCCCAAGTTGATGCCGTGGAAGTCCAACCCGAACAGGAAACTCACGGAATTCGTCGGGCTGTACGACAAGCCGCCATACATCTCGTGCTTGCTGCCGTGATAGGCGACGCGGGCCGTCACATCCCCGCGGAATCCCACCGCGTCGGAACGCAGCATGGCCGACGTATGTATAGTGTATAACGGACTTTTAAGCCGGATATTGTACCCTCCCGTCAAATAATAAGACGGGGAAATCGTGAATTCGTTCACTTTTTCCTCGCCCAGCGTCACGGTCGGCGAGGTGCAGTGCATCATGGCAAACCCGGCATACCACGTTTTATGGGCATACTGGATGCCGAAATTCATGTCGAAGCCGGCCCCGGTGGCTTCCGAGGTGGGGAATGCCGGGTCGCCCGACTCTTCCAAGTCCAGCTCGCCTCCGTCGAACGTCTCGCTGAGCAGCGACAAGTGTATGCCTCCGCTCAGCCGGCCGCCCCAAAAGAGGCTGGTGGTAGGCATATTGCAGATAAAACTTCTGGTGCTTGAACAAGCCGATTTGGTCGTTCGTGAAGCCCACTCCGACACCGTGCCTGGCACTGATGAAGAACAGCGGCATGTCCACATAAGCATACATGACAGCCGGGGCACGTTCGAAACCGGTCATCTGCATGCTATACGCCCTTGGAAGTTCAGCAAAGGGGTCCTGCCCCGTGGCCGCGGGGTTATAAAAAGGCGTCATGGCCCAATAGTTGACAAACGACGGGTCATACTGGGCCTTGCTCCGCGGGGCAAAAGGCTCAGCAACACGACCATCCCTATCAGGCTACATGCTCTCTTCACCCTGTTTTCCGATATTGCTCTCAAACTAAGAAACAGCATTCCGGCCTTTTTATTGCCTGCAAAGGCTTGAATTTTCGCCTGTCCGCACAAAATAATGGGCGGGATGCGCGTGCGCACCCGCTCCAAAATATCCCAGATTGTCCCTTTCCATCCGTCCGGCGGGCATCAATACTCGTCCTCGTTGAAAAGGAAGTCTTCCTTGGTAGGATAATCGGGCCAAACGTCTTCTATCGTCTCGTATATTTCGCCTTCATCCTCCATTTCCTGCAAGTTCTCGATTACTTCCAATCCTCCAACTTTGAAGCCAATTCCAATGGCCAATACATAGCTCAAAGATTTATAAAAACTTCATTTTCTTCATTTTGTGCGCAAAAATAATATTTTCAATACCATCAACATTTCTTCCATATAATTTCATCGCGCC
>VOFD01001734.1_pt1 | contig 12440 bp, 17 predicted proteins | sample 5384101 | NCBI WGS metagenome assembly VOFD01 (sample SAMN12384723, study PRJNA508395) | human gut metagenome | isolation source: healthy gut C | host: Homo sapiens
GGGTTCCAGGGGCAGATCATCACCACCCGTCTCACCGCCCAGCTCCTGTCCATCATGCTGCGGGACTCCGCCCACATCCAGGAGAGCGACGCCCAGTGGCAGAACCAGAAGGGCAAGCGTGCCGGCCGTGACGCAGTGGAGCCCTCTACACTGTGGCTGACGCGGAGGCCGCCCTCCAGCAGCTGCTACCGTGGAGTACGGTCAGGTCCTGGATCTGTGCGACGGGGTCCGGGTCCGCTTCACGCGATGCGGGCCACCTGCTGGGCTCCTCCAGGTGGAGCTGGGCCACCGAGGGGGATGTGGAGCGGACAAGATGGTCTTCTCCGGCGACCTGGGCAACGTCGACCAGCCCATCATCCGCGACCCCGCCTTTGTGGACCATGCCGACTATGTGGTGATGGAGTCCACCTATGGCGACCGGAACCACGAGACCCCGGAGAGCTATGTGGAGTCTCTGGCCCAGCTCATCGACGAGACCTTTGCCCAGGGTGGCAACATGATCATCCCCTCCTTCGCGGTGGGCCGCACCCAGGAGCTGCTGTACTTCCTCCGGGAGATCAAGGACGGTGGGCTGGTGAAGAGCGCCCCCAACTTCCAGGTGTGCGTGGACAGCCCGCTGGCCGCAGACGAGGCCAACCCGGATCTACTCCGGTGATTTGAGGGGCTATCTGGATGAGGAGGCCATTGCTGTCCTCCAGGGGGGCGACAATCTGTTCACCTTCCCCGGCCTCACTCTGGTACAGTCCACGGACGAGTCCAAGGCTCTGAATATGGACCCGACCTCCAAGATTATCATCTCCGCCTCCGGCATGTGCGACGCCGGGCGCATCCGCCACCATCTGAAGCACAACCTGGGCTGGTCACCCTGGTGTATCTGCTGCTGACCGAAGGATTGAGCACTGTGGTAGGCTGGCTCGCCCCCACCTTCCAGCCTGCGGACCTGCTTTGGGGCGGAACTGTGGGATGGCTCAGCTTGTTTATCTCCATCCTGCTGACCCTTTATCTGTGGGTGATGGACTTTGGCTATCGCCTGTGGGCCCTCCGCGTCACCCGCAGCCAGCAGGCGGGGTATGGGACGCTGCTGGAGGGTTTCGGCATCGCGGGGCGGGTCATTGCCATGAACCTGCTGATCCTGCTGTTCACCTTCCTGTGGTCCCTGCTTCTGATCTTTGTGACCACCATCCTGGCTTTTTTTTTGTCCTTGATTCCCTGTTTCTGCAACTGCTGGTGATGGCAGGAATCTATGCGGCAGTCTTTGCCATCATGCTCCGCTATGCCATGGCCCCCTACCTGCTGGCCGACTACCCGGACGACGGTGCGGGGGCTGCGGTCCGCCGCAGCGTGGAGATGATGCGGGGGCGCAAGTGGGAGCTGTTCAAGCTGTATGTTTCCTTCCTGGGCTGGGAACTGCTGGGCGTCCTGCTCACCCTGCTGGCCTATCTGCCCTTCCTCACCGGTATCCTGGCCCAGGTCAACTCGGTCGCGCAGTTCTACTCCGTCCTGTCCAGTCTCATCCCGGCCGCTGGTCTGGCCTTCCTGATCAATCTGCCCCTCACCCTGTGGCTGACCCCCTACCGCACGGCGGCGGAGGCCCTGTTTTACCGCTCCATCCTGGAGGGACGGCCGGCCGCCCCGGAGACGGAGGCGCAGAGCTGATGTCCGCCGGAATGTGGGCACAGCGCAGCCGATAAATGGATATGAGAGCGGCGCCTGGCCGGGCGCCGCTCTCTTTCGACAAAACCGCAGGCACGGTTCGTCATTTTTGAGCAAAATGTGAATTTTCCCGGATCTACTGGACATTTTCCCGGGACACGAGTATGATATTGTCACTATGTACGCGCCCTCGGGCGCCCATCCATCGGCACAGAGGGCCGCGCCCCTGTGCAGGGAGGTAATCCATGGCCAGTTCCATGTTCGGCGGGATACACCCCGCTTCCCGAAAAGAAAATACCCGGCGCAAGCCGCTGATGCTGCTGGAGCACCCCCGGCCCAGGTGTCCCTGCCTCTGGCTTTTTCACGGAGGTCCCTCCTCCCTCCCCCTGGTCAAAGCTGGGGAACGGGTGTATGCGGGGCAGCCCATCGGCCGTCCGGAGGGCGAGGACGGGGCGGTGCTCCACGCCAGCGTCTCCGGACGGGTGGCGGCCATCCGGGAGCTGCCCCACCCCTGGGGCGGCCGCGCCCCCCGCCATCGTCATCGCCAACGATGGGGATAATACGCCCTGGCCAGAGCGGCCTGAGGGCATCAAGCTCAGCCAGGCGTCCCAGGAGGAGCTGATGGTCCGGATAAGCCGCCGGCATCGTGGATATGGGCAGTGATCCCCTCCCCGCCCAGGTGAAGATCCTCCGGGCCCGGGGCCGGGTGGACACCCTGATCGTCAACGCCGCCGAGTGCGAGCCCTATGTCACCGCCGACCTGCGCCTGCTCCAGGAGCGGGGGGAGCCCATTCTGAAGGGGACCCGCGCTCTTGCCAAGGTGCTGGGTGTGGACCGGGTGGTGCTGGCGGCGGAGAGCGACATGCTCACCGCCGTGGAGGCGCTGGAGCGCCGCATCAGCCGCAAGCGGAGCCGGGTGGAGCTGAAGACCATCCGCACCCGCTACCCCATGGGGGCGGAGAAACAGATCGTCCAGTCGGTCACCCACCGGGAGGTCCCGCCGGGAGGTCGGGCGGAGGACGTACGCTGTGTGGTCTTCAACGTCTCGGCAGCCTTTGCGGTGGGCGAGGCACTGAACAAAGGCCTCCCCTGACCCACCGGGCGGTGACGGTAAGCGGCGGCGCGGTGGCCCGGCCCCGCAACCTGTGGGTCCCCCTGGGCACGCCGCTGAAGGAGCTGGTCTCCTCCGCCGGCGGCTTCCGGGAGGAGCCGGGCCTGATCCTGGTGGGCGGCCCCATGACAGGGGTGACCCAGAAGAGCCTGGAGGCCCCGGTACTGCCCAACACCAACGGCCTTCTGTGTCTGGCCCCCTGGGAGCAGCCCCGGGAACAGGCTCCCACCGTCTGTATTCGGTGTGGGCAATGCGTCTCCGTCTGCCCCATGCACCTCTCCCCCATCTTTGTGGTCCGGGCCCTGAAGGAAAACGCGGCGGAGCGCCTGCGCTCCCTCCATCCGCAGGACTGCATGGACTGCGGATGCTGCACCTATATCTGTCCGGCCCATATCCCTCTGGCCGACCTGGTGCGCCAGGCGGCTGGTCAGGTGCGGGAACTGGAGAAAGGGGGGGCCTCCATGGCTGATCTCCGCACCTCTGTCCCGCCTCAGCTGGCACAGGCCACCAGCACTACCTCCATCATGCTGGATGTGATCGTGGCCCTTCTGCCCGCTCTGGGCATGGCGGTCTATCTGTTCGGCCCCCGGGTGCTGGCTCTCACCCTGATCTCGGTGGGCGCCTGCGTCCTGTCGGAGTATCTCTACCGGCGGCTGACCCACCAGTCCAACACCCTGCGGGATTGCTCTGCCTGCGTCACCGGCCTGCTGCTGGCCATGTGTCTGCCGGCGGCCTCCCCTACTGGGTCCCCCTGCTGGGGGTGTCTTTGCCATCGTGGTGGTGAAACAGTTCTACGGCGGGCTGGGCAAAAACTTCATGAACCCGGCTCTGGCTGGGCGGATGCTGCTGTCCACCTTCCCCTTCTTGATGACCACCTGGGTGGACGCGCTGGACTATCTCCCCGTTTGGGGTGAGATGGACGCCGTCACCTCCCCCCCCCATGGCCGCCCTGCACAGCGGCAGACTGCCCGAGCTGGACATGGGGCAGATGCTGCTGGGCCAGCACGGCGGATCCATCGGGAGGTATCTATCTTTATGCTGCTGCTGGGCGGCCTGTACCTGATCATGCGCAGGGTCATCTCCCCACGCATCCCGGCGGCCTTTCTGGGGACCGTGGCCGTCCTCACCTTCCTCTTCCCCCGGGATGGCACCTCCCTGGAATGGATGACGGCCCAGCTGTGCAGCGGCGGGCTTGTGCTTGGGGCTTTCTTTATGGCGACCGACTACACCACCCCCCCGTCACCCCCGGGGCCAGGTCCTCTTCGGGGTGGGGTGCGGCCTGCTCACCGTGCTGCTGCGCTACTTTGGCTCCTACCCCGACGGGGTGGGCTGGGCCATCCTTACCATGAACTGCCTGGTGTGGCTCATGGACCGGGCGGGGATGCCCCGCCGGTTCGGGGTGGGGCGCTTCACCGCCGTGCGGGAGGGGCTCCGCGCCGCAGGGGAGAGCCCGTCTGAGATCAAATTTGTCAATCCGGGCCGCCCCTCCTCCCTGTCCTGGGGGACCATGCCCGGCGAGCGCTATCTGGACCAGCTCCGGCCCCAGGCCAAGGCCGCCGGCATCCTGCTGGCGGTGGTGATGGTCACCGGTCTGGGGATCTACTCCACCTACTGGCTCACCAGCCTGGACACCCAGCGCTCTGAGCTGCGGGCGGAGGAGGCCCTGCTGGCCCAGGTGATGCCGGGGGCTGAGATCAGCACTGAGACCCCTTACCGCGCCCCAAATGCCCTGAGCATCACGGCGGGGTACCGGGAAAATGAGCTGCTGGGGTACTGTGTGGAGGTCCAGACCCATGGCTTCAGCGGCCCCATCACCATGGTGGTGGGCGTGGACCTGAACGGCCAGGTCACCGGTGTGGCGGTGACGGACCACAGTGAGTCCACAGGGATGGGGACCATGGCCATGGAGAATGCCCAGCTGCGAAAGTATGTGGGCATGTCAGGCACCATCCGGACCTCTGGTGCCAACTCGGTGGATGTGGTGACCGGGGCCACCGCAACCTCTGAAGCCATCACGGCCGGGGTCAACCAGGCTATGGCCATCGTGGCCAACCTGGAGACCGACGGCTCCGTCCAATATGTGGACAGCGACGTGTAGCGGGAAAGAAAGGAGCGGATCGGATGGATTCCGTACAACTGGCAGGGGTGGCACTGGCCGCCCTGCTGTCTGAAAATTTCATCCTGGTCAACTGCCTGGGCATCGGCACCCGGGTGGAGGCCTTCCACAGCACCACAGCTGCCCGCCGCACCGGCCTGAGCCTGACCCTGGCCATGGTGGTCACCGTATTTTTTACCTGGTGTGCGGACTTTCTGGTGCTCCGGCATTTTGGGTGGTGTATCTGCGCACCCTGGTCTTCTCCCTCATTGCCCTCCTCACTGTCTTCCTGCTGCGAAAGGCAGCCCGTCTCTGGCCGGAGCTCTCCCATCGAATCGACGCCGACCTGGCCTCGGTATCCACCAACTGTGCGGTGCTGGGTGCGGCCTATCTGGCCGCCCAGCGCAGCTACACCCTGTCCCAGGCCCCTCACCTTCGCCCTGTGCGGCGGCCTGGGCGTCCTGGTGGTCCTGATGAGCTACGCCGGCCTGCGGGAGGAGATCAGCCTCACCAGCTGCCCCCGGCCCTTCCGCGGCCCGGCCATCGAGATGGTAACTGCCGGCCTGATGGCCCTGGCCCTGGTTGGCTTCTACGGGCTGCACCTGTCCTGATCCGTAAGGCAAGCAAAAGACCGGCCCCGGACATCTGATGATGTCCGGGGCCGGTCTTTTGCTTCTCCCTTATTTCAGCTCAAAGGAGGCACACTCGGTCTCCCGACAATTGCAGGGGGAGGCGTCGGTGCAGCCCACCTTGATCTGGCTCAGGGAGCAGTAGTTCTGGGGATTGTGATAGGCGCAGCTGTTGACAGTGCACTGAATATTGGAATTGCAGCTCTTTTTGTTATCCATTTGAAAGACCTCCTTTTGTGGACGGTCCTAGTATAAGCTGCCGCGGCAGTTTTATGTGTGGTCCGGACCGGAATCTTCTTCATCGGCCTGCACCGGCTCTTCAGGCAGCACCTTTGGGGATGAAACGGCGGGCAAACCTGCCCCGGCCACGGTTTTCACATAAAAATACCCAATGATGGAGAATACAAAGGCGCCGATGAAATTGACGAATAGGTCCTTCATGGTATCCAGCAGACCGATGTCCAGATAGCCGCCCAGCCCCAGAGGGATCTCCTTCCCGCCTGCCACCACGATCACGTCTGTGATGCCCCGGATGGCGGTGATCTTGTTGCCGCCGGTGGGGTCCAGCATGACGGTGCTAATGTCGTGGACAATGGTGTCCTTCTGCATGTCCAGCAGGGAAAAAGTCCATGATCTCAAAAATTCCCACAGCACGCCGATGGTCATGGAGAAGCAGAAGGCCACGATGGCCATGAACAAACAGGAAAACCGCTCGTTGCGGTTGAACAGGTCATGGAAGCCGATGGCCGCAGAGAAAGCCGTTGAGGGTGTGGAGCATGGTGTCCCAGCCATGAAATAGGTGTAGTACGCCTGGATCTCGCCCAGGATCTCCGCCGAAGATGAAGAGCAGGATGATGATCTCCAGCGTGTTGGGCAGGTCGATGCGGACCCCGCCGCTCGATGACGGTGGGCAGGGTTCCATGCCCGCAAATTTTCCCCGGATACGAGAATGATGTAGATGGGGCCACATCGACGAGGCGCTGACCTATTCTCAAATGGGTCCTCAAGGGGGAAACCGGGGGCTGGCCTCCAGGACAGTGGCGAAAGTCAGAATCATCCCTGGCTCTGTCTTGGGGAACAGGGCGGCCCCAGGGCGAAAGCCGATTCCATGCTTACATTTCATGCGGGGAATCATGAAAAAAGGGTACGCATCGGGCTCATCGTGGGCGCTGTTGCGGTGGCGTTTCATTACGGAATCGACTGGGCGGCTCAGTTCCGGGCGCACCAGCCCTGGGTCATTCTTTTCCTTCCCTGGGAGGCGTGGTCATCGTCCTGCTCTACCGCTGGAGCGGGATGGAGCGGGACCGGGGCACCAATCTGGTGCTGACGGCGGTCCGGGAGGCCGAGCCCATCCGTCTGCGCACCGCCCCCCTCATCTTCCTGTCCACCATCCTGACCCACCTGGCAGGCGGGTCGGCTGGCCGGGAGGGGCCGCCCTCCAGCTGGGGGGCTCCATCGGGGCCTGGGTGGGCAGAAAGATCCACCTGGATGAGAAGGACCGCAGGATCATGGTCATGTGCGGCATGTCCGCCGCCTTCTCCGCCCTGTTCGGCACCCCCATCACCGCCGCCATCTTCGCCATGGAGGTGGTGAGCGTGGGGGTGATGTACTACGCCGCCATCGTCCCCTGTGTCGTCTCCTCTTTGGTCTCGGTCCAGCTGGCCCGCTTCTTCGGCCTTCATATAGGAACAGGCTATCTCATCGGAAATGTGGCTGTCCTGGGTCCCTGGTCCATGGCCCAGGTGTGCGTGATGGGGGTGCTGTGCGCTCTGCTCTCCATCCTGTTCTGCAAAGTGATGCATGCGGCCCCCAAGCTCTATGCCAAATACTTCCCCAATCCCCTGGTCCGGGCGGCTGTTGGCGGCGCCCTGGTGCTGCTGCTGACCCTGCTGGTGGGGGAACAGGCCGACAACGGCGCAGGGGATGCTGTCATCCGCCGGATGCTGGCGGGCGAGACCATCTCGGAGGCGTTCCTGCTCAAGCTGGTCTTCACCGCCCTCACTCTGGGGGCCGGCTTCCGCGGTGGCGAGATCGTGCCAGTGCTCTTCACTGGTGCCGCCTTTGGCACGGTGGTCGGACCGCTGCTGGGCCTGTCCCAGTCCTTCGGCGGGGGGCGCTTGGAATGACGGCGGTATTCTGCGGCGCTACCAACTGCCCCATCACCTCCATCCTCCTGGCCTATGAACTATTTACCAGCCGGGGCCTGCCTCTTTACGCCCTGTGCTGTGCCATCTCCTACATGCTCTCCGGGTACTACGGCCTTTACAGCGAGCAGAAGATCATCTACTCCAAATTCAAGGCCACCTGGGTGGACCGAAAGGCGGAGTAGTTCCCCTGTCCACGGCGCCGTTCTTCTGCTCCACGCTCAGCAGCGGAATGGTGGGCCTGGGTGCTCTGTCTATGGGCCGCAGTTTCTTCAGCGACCTCCATGTGACGGAACTGTAAAACAGTCCTATTCAAGCTCTTATTTTATCAAGCGGAGACATCCCGGCAGAATTTCTGGGACGTCTCCGTTTTTTCTTCATAAAATGAAAAAAATATTTTTCCCCTTGCAAATTTAATATATTTTTTCATTTTCTCCATTATTGCACTTTCTCCTTTGTTTTCTCTGTACTTTTTTCCTTCCATGTAAGAACGCATAACCTTTTCCCTCTCTTTTCTTTTTTTCGCCTTTCTTCCGGGTTTATTTTTGGTCAAAACATTCAATTTCTGCGGCACCCTTCTCTATTCTCTTGCCTGTTGTGCTGTCCACCCCCTTCATCTCTTTCCTTGTTCAGATGTTCCCTCCGTTTACTCAATCGTCAAAATATCGAGTATTCGATATTTTCGATTTGAAGTATTGACTTTTCAACATTTCATGTTATCATAGGTCTAACCAAAGAAACTGCAAAAAGGATGGTATTTCGACATGGAGCTTCCCGCCGCCTTTTCCCAGCGGATCAAGTCCACTCCTCTTACCGCAAAGGAAGCCTTGGTGGCGGAATACATCCTGAACAATTTTCTCTCCGTATGCTATGTGTCCACCAGTGAACTGGCCCGCATCTTGGGCGTCAGCGACGCCACGGTCTCCCGTACCAGCAAAGTGCTGGGCTACCGCTCCTTTCTGGACCTTCAGAAGGAGATACAATCCTTTGTCTCTCAGAAAGCGGATTATGCACAGCGTGGCTTCTTCCCTCCCATTGAGCGTCTTCATACCCATCAGAGCCTGGATGCCAAGGAGAATATCGTAGCACAGTTTTCCACCCTTACCTACAAGAACCTACAGAGCGTTTTGGAAAAAACTCCGAAGAATCCATCCATACGGCGGCGGATCTGCTTTGCTCCTGCCGCATCAAATATATTGCCGGGCGCCGGCCCACCGCACCTATTGCTGAGAAATTCAGCTTTTGATGCGCATGGTTGTCCCCGGTGTCGTATCGGCCACAGGGAGCGTCACCTTTGAACAGCTGCTGGACATCTCCCCAGAGGACTGCCTGTTCGTCATCAATTTCAATCCCTATGGTGAGGAAGTCCGGCGCTGGATTGATCTTGCCCACAGCCGCGGGGCGAAAATCATCCTGCTCACTGATAAGCCCTCCACTCCCTTCTCCGATTTTACTGATGTGCTGCTGTTGGCGGACATATACAGCGTCAGCTTTTTCAACTCCAATGTATCCGCCACTTTTCTTCTGGAGCTTCTTGTCTCTCTGGTCGCAGACCAGATGGACGAGACCGCCACCAAGCGCCTGGATCTTTTGAACCCTTACTTCGAGCGGAACAAGCGCTGATCTTCTCTTATGGGATCTCCCCTCGCACCGAGGGTGGTCTGAATATGCTTACCCCACTAAAAAAGGAGGAACGCCAACATGAAAAAAGCACTCTCTCTTGCCCTTGCACTGGCGCTCTGTATGGGGCTGTTCAGCGGCTGCGGCACTGAAACCGGCTCCAACAGCACCAGCCAGCCCGCGCAAAGCAGCGGGGAAACTGTTAAGACGGTGACATGGGCCAGCACCAGCGACATCACCGGCCTGGACCCCAGAAACGGCAACTCCACCATCACCGCCAGCATTCTGGCCTCCCTTTACAGCACCCTGGTCAAGACGGACCCCCAGGGGCAGATCGTCTGCGACGCGGCGGAAAGCTACGAGCAGGTGGATGACACTACCTGGCACTTCACTCTGCGGCAGGACGTGTATCTTTACCAACGGCACCCAGATGACTGCTGACGATGTGGCCTACACCATCAACAGCCTGCGTGACTCGGAGAAGCACTACGCTCTGTCCGGCGATTTCTCCTTCATGCAGGTGGAGGTACTGGGCGATTTCGAGTTCAACATCATCACCGACTACCCCTTCCCCTCTCTCCCCCTGCGGCTGAACTATATTAAGATTATCCCCAGCGCCTATGTGGAGGAAGTGGGCGACGAGGGCTTTGCCGCGGCCCCCATCGGGTCCGGCCCCTTCAAGTTCGTCTCCTGGGAGAAGGACCAGAAGGTGGTGCTGGAGAAGAATCCCGACTACTATGGCGAGGTGCCCCAGATCGATCAGCTGGTCTTCCGGGTCATCCCCGAGGCCGCCGACCGGGTAGCCGCTCTTCAGGCCGGCGAGGTGGACATCATCTGCAATATCCCCACCACCCAGGCCGAGTATCTGGAGAGCCTTGACGGCATCTCTGTGGTGGGCCAGCCCTCCACCCGTGTGGTCTGGCTGCAGTTCAACCTGGTAGGCGGCCCCACCCCCCTGGACGATGTGCGGGTGCGTCAGGCCATCAACTATGCGGTGGACCGGGACGCGCTGATCGCCGGCGTGCTGGACGGCTACGCCGTCAAGGTCGCCTCCATCTCCACCCCCGAGTACGAGGGCTATGATCCCAATGTGCAGGGCTACACCTACGACGTGGAGAAGGCCAAGCAGCTGATGGCCGACGCCGGCTATGCCGACGGCTTTGACATCGAGTGCTCCGTCTCTCCCGGCCTGCTCAACAGCACCGACGTGGTCCAGGCCATCGCCTCCCAGCTGGCTCAGATCGGCATCAACGTCACCATCAAGCAGGAGGACTCCGCCACGCAGCGGGACGAGATCGGCGCGGGCACTGTGGCCCCCCTGTTCCTCCAGGGTCTGGGCGGCCCCTACTGCGATATCAACCTGATCGCCTCCATTGGCTTTACTGAGGGTGCCCGGTACTGCACCTGGGTCTCCCCCGAGTTTATGGATCTGGCCTCCCAGGCCGCCTCTGAGATGGACGCTGAGAAGCGCGTGGCGCTTTACAGCCAGATGCAGCAGATGATGGTGGACGAGGCCCCCGCCCTGTGGCTGTATCAGCAGGACACCCTGTATGCCTACAACTCCAAGAAGGTCCAGAATTGGACTGCCCGCACCGACGAAGTCGTCCTCATGGACGGCGTCTCCGTGGCCGGCTGAGCGATTTGCTCCCTTAACTGAATATCCGCAGCTGGTGCGGTATTTCAATGGCAGAGAAACAGGCGGCGCACCCGTGATCTGGAACGGGTGCGCCGTTTCTCACTATCCTGGCTCGCTATGAAAGGTTGAAAAGCATGGGGAAATACTTACTCAAGCGGCTCGGGCAGTCCATCATCGCAATCTTGGGCATTACCGTAGTCGTATTTTTTATCCTGCACCTCACCGGGAACCCGGTGGAGCTGATGGTCTCCCCCACCACCTCCAAAGAGGAAATGGAGATCCTCAGTGAAGAGATGGGCTTCAATGACCCCCTGCCCGTCCAATATGTCCGCTTTCTGAAGGGGGCGCTGGTGGGGGATTTCGGCACCTCCTACTACTACAATGAACCGGCCATGTCCGTGGTGCTGGAGCGGGCGCCTGCCACCCTGACGCTGGCCTGTGCGGCCCTGCTCATCTCCGTGGTACTGGGCATCCCGGCGGGCATTGTGGCGGCTGTGAAGCGCAACAGCGTGTCCGACGCAGTGATCCGGGTGCTGGCCCTGCTGGGCCAATGCATGCCCGCCTTCTGGCTGGGCATCATGCTCATCATGCTCTTTGCTGTCAAGCTGGGCTGGATGCCCACTGGCGGCGCAGAGGATGGCCTGCGTTCCCTGATCCTGCCCGCCTTCACGCTGGGGGTCTTCTCAGCGGCCACCATCTGCCGGCTCCTGCGCAGCAACCTCATCGAGGTGCTGGGCAGGAGTATATCGATGTGGCAAAGGCCAAGGGTCTTCCCAAAAGCAAGATCATCGGCAAGCATGCCCTGAAAACGCGATGAGCTCCATCATCACCATCCTGGGCATGCAGTTCGCCTCTCTGCTGGGCGGCTCGGTCATCACCGAGCAGGTCTTCGCCTGGCCGGGCGTGGGACGTCTGGTCATCCAGAGCATCACCACCAGCGACTTTGCGGTGGTGGAGTGCATCGTCTTTCTGATGGCGGTGATCTTCGTGGTGATCAACTTCATCGTGGACGTGCTGTATTGCGTGATCAATCCCCGCGTCCGGCTGCAATGAGGAGGTAGGATCAGTGAAAAAGGATTTAAAAGCGCCTGGTCCAGCCTGAAGAACAGCAAGACCGGCATGTTTGGGCTGATCCTGGTGCTTCTCATCATCATCTGTGCCATCTTTGCCCCGCTCCTGGCGCCTTATGACCCGCTGGCTCAGGACGTCATGATCAAGCTGAAGGACCCCATCTGGGGCGCTGACCCTGTGGCCGGCCATCTGCTGGGCACTGACCAGCTGGGCCGCGACATTCTCTCCCGTCTGCTGTACGGCGCCCGCGTCACCCCTGATCGTAGCTCTGGCCGGCACCGTAGTAGGCGGCATCGTGGGCGTGGTCCTGGGCAGCCTGGCCGGCTACTACGGCAAATGGGTGGACGCGGTCATCATGCGCCTGGTGGACATCCAGCTCTGCTTCCCCTTCACGCTGCTGGCCCTGTTTATCGCGGCAGTGCTGGGCTCCAGCCTGGGCAATGTCATTTTGATCGCCGGCATCACCAGCTGGGTGCGATAC
>VOFD01001164.1_pt1 | contig 12438 bp, 20 predicted proteins | sample 5384101 | NCBI WGS metagenome assembly VOFD01 (sample SAMN12384723, study PRJNA508395) | human gut metagenome | isolation source: healthy gut C | host: Homo sapiens
CATCGTCTCCCAGATCGTCCGTTCCCCCGGCATCTACTATACCGCCACTGCGGACAAGGCGGACAACCTCACCTTCGCCACCACCGTCATCCCCTACCGGGGCGCCTGGCTGGAGTATGAGACCGATCTGACCGACGTGTTCTACGTGCGCATCGACAAGAACCGCAAGCTCCCCATCACCTGCCTGATCCGCGCCATCGGTCCCAAGACCGACGCCGAGATCATCGAGATGTTCGGTGAGGACCGAGCGGATCCAGTCCACCCTGGAGAAGGACCCCTGCAAGAACTACGAGGACGCCATGCTGGAGATCTACCGCAAGCTCCGCCCCGGCGAGCCCCCCACGGTGGATTCCGCCGAGAGCCTGCTGGACGCCACCTTCTTGATCCCCGGCGCTATGACCTGTCCGCGGTGGGCCGCTACAAGTTCAACAAGAAGCTGGCCCTTTGGACCCGGCTGGCGGGCCACAAGCTGGCCCTGCCTGTGGCGGATCCCCGCACCGGCGAGATCATCGCCGAGGCCGGGGAGAACCTGACCCGCGAGCGCGCCCACGAGCTGGACGACCGGGGCGTCAACGAGGCCGTGCTGGATATGGACGGCAAGCAGGTCAACGTGCCTTCGCCAACAACATGGTGGATATGAAGAACTTCGTGGACTTGACCCAAAGGGGGGCGCCGTCCGGGAGCAGTGTTCTTTCCCGCCCTGTGCCCAGCTGCTGGACCAGTTCAGCGGCGAGGAGCTGAAGGAGGCCGTCCGGGAGCACGTGGACGACCTGATCCCCAAGCACATCACCGTGGACGACATGATGGCCTCCATCAACTACCTCAACTGCCTGGCCCACGGCGTGGGCACCGCCGATGACATCGACCACCTGGGCAACCGCCGCCTGCGCTGCGTGGGCGAGCTGATGCAGAACCAGTTCCGCATCGGCTTTTCCCGTATGGAGCGCGTGATCCGGGAGCGTATGACCACTCAGGACCTGGATGTCGTCACCCCCCAGTCCCTCATCAACATCCGGCCCGTCACCGCGGCCATCAAGGAGTTCTTCGGCTCCAGCCCCTCTGAGCCAGTTCATGGACCAGACCAACCCCCTGGCGGAGCTGACCCACAAGCGCCGCATGTCTGCTCTGGGCCCCGGCGGTCTGAGCCGTGACCGGGCCTCCTTCGATGTCCGGGACGTGCACTACTCCCACTACGGCCGTCTGTGTCCCATCGAGACGCCGGAAGGTCCCAACATCGGCCTGATCTCCTATCTGGCCTCCTATGCCCGGGTCAACCGCTACGGCTTCATCGAGACGCCCTACCGCAAGGTGGACAAGGCGACCGGCAGCGTCACCGATCAGATCGACTACATGACCGCCGACGTGGAGGATGAGTTCATCGTCGGCCAGGCCACCGAGCCGCTGGATGAGAACGGCTGCTTCACCAACGCCCGCATCACCTGCCGCCACCGCAACGAGATCATCTCGGTGGACCGCGAGCAGGTGGATTACGTGGACGTATCCCCCAAGATGATGGTGTCCGTGGCTACCGCCATGATCCCCTTCCTCCAGAACGACGACGCCAACCGTGCCCTGATGGGCGCCAACATGCAGCGTCAGGCCGTGCCTCTGCTCCGTACCCAGGCCCCCATCGTGGCCACCGGCCAGGAGCACAAGAACTGCATCGACTCCGAGATGGCCATTCTGGCGGAGGGGCCCGGCGTGGTCACCAAGGTGTCCGCCCGCTATATCACCGTCGAAGATATGACAACGGCGAGACCAAGGAGTACCGCCTGACCAAGTACCTGCGCTCCAACCACACCACCTGCATCAACCAGCGCCCATCGTGGACGCGGGACAGCGGGTGGAGTTCCAGGATGTGCTGGCAGACGGCCCCTCCACCGACCACGGCGTGAGATCGCCCTGGGCCGGAACATCCTCATGGGCTTATGACCTGGGAAGGTTACAACTACGAGGACGCCGTCCTGCTCAACGAGCGTATGGTCCGGGACGACGTGTTCACCTCCATCCATATTGAGGAGTACGAGATCGAGGCCCGCGACACCAAGCTGGGGCCCGAGACCATCACCCGCGACATCCCCAACGTGGGCGAGGACGCGCTGAAGGATCTGGACGAGAGCGGCATCATCCGCATCGGCGCCGAGGTGCGTTCCGGCGACTACCTGGTGGGCAAGGTCACGCCCAAGGGCGAGACCGAGCTGACCGCCGAGGAGCGCCTGCTCCGCGCCATCTTCGGTGAGAAGGCCCGCGAGGTGCGGGACACCTCTTTGAAGGTCCCCCACGGCGAGAGCGGCATCATGGTGGACGCCAAGGTCTTCACCCGGGAGACGGCGACGAGCTCGGCCCCGGCGTCAACGAGGTGGTCCGCGTCTACATTGCCCAGAAGCGCAAGATCTGCGTGGGCGACAAGATGGCCGGCCGCCACGGCAACAAGGGCGTCGTCTCCCGGATTCTGCCGCAGGAGGATATGCCCTTCCTGCCCGACGGCACCGCCGCTGGACATCGTCCTGAACCCCCTGGGCGTGCCTTCCCGTATGAACATCGGTCAGGTGCTGGAGGTCCACCTGGGCTACGCCGCCCAGACGCTGGGCTGGAAGGTGGCCACCCCCATCTTCAACGGCGCCACCGAGGCCACAGGAGTGCCTGAAGATGGCCGGCCTGGCCCGGGAGGTGGGCTACGACGAGCCCCTCTGATCGGCAAGCAGCTCTATCTGGCCCCCGAGACGGAGGCTGGCCGGCCCTCCCAGGAGGAGATGGGACGGCGTCCAGGTGCGGGAGTGGCAGAAGGCCGGCCAGCTGCGTCTGGTGGACGGCAAGAACTGGCTGTACGACGGCCGCACCGGCCGGCGCTTCGATAACCGCGTCACCGTCGGCTACGTGTACTTCCTCAAGCTCCACCACCTGGTCGACGATAAGATCCACGCCCGCTCCACCGGCCCGTACACCCTGGTCACCCAGCAGCCGCTGGGCGGCAAGGCCCAGTTCGGCGGCCAGCGCTTCGGCGAGATGGAGGTCTGGGCCCTGGAGGCCTACGGCGCCGCCTACACCCTCCAGGAGATCCTCACCGTGAAGTCCGACGACGTCACCGGCCGCGTGCGGACCTACGAGGCCATCGTCAAGGGCCACAACGTGCCCCAGCCCGGCGTGCCGAGTCCTTCAAGGTTCTCATGAAGGAGCTCCAGTCCCTGTGCCTGGACATCCAGGTGCTGGACCAAGGAGGGGCAACGAGATCGAGCTCAAGGAAGACGACTATGGACACCTTCAACCTGGCCCGGATGGACGCGGACGACGACGACGACACGACGGCTACAACGCCGGAGGAGGACGCCGAGTTCCCGGAGCCGGCGGCCGGCTTCGAGGACCAGGAGGGGGGGCCAGCGACGACGACGACCGACCTGGATGCGACGACGATCGACGACGACGACGTTCGTCGACGGACGATTCTGGATCGACGGACGAGGAGGATTGATGGAAAAAAGGGAGGACGATAAATATGAGTTATGCTGAATTTGACGCCATCCAGATTGGCATGGCCTCCCCTGAGCAGATCCGCGCCTGGTCCTACGGCGAGGTGAAGAAGCCCGAGACCATCAACTACCGCACCCTCAAGCCGAGCGGGACGGCCTGTTCTGCGAGCGCATCTTCGGGCCCACCAAGGACTGGGAGTGCCACTGCGGCAAGTATAAGAAGATCCGCTACAAGGGCAAGATCTGCGACCGCTGCGGCGTGGAGGTCACCCGCGCCAAGGTGCGCCGCGAGCGCATGGGCCACATCGAGCTGGCCGCGCCGGTCAGCCACATCTGGTACTTCAAGGGCATCCCCTCCCGGATGGGTCTGCTGCTGGACATCAGCCCCCGCATTCTGGAGAAGGTGCTCTACTTTGCCAACTATATTGTCATCGATCCCGGCTTCTCCCCCTCTGGCCAAGAATCAGATCCTCTCCGAGAAGGAGTACCGCGATTACCGGGAGAAGTACGAGGACGACTTCACGCCGGCATGGGCGCCGAGGCTGTCAAGAAGCTGCTGCAGGAGGTGGATCTGGAGCCGCTCTCCAACCAGCTCCACGCGGAGCTCAAGGATGCCTCCGGCCAGAAGAAGGCCCGGATCGTCAAGCGTCTGGAGGTGGTGGACGCCTTCCGCATCTCCGGCAACAAGCCGGAGTGGATGATCATCGACGTGCTGCCGGTGATCCCCGCCCGAGCTGCGGCCCATGGTGCAGCTGGACGGCGGCCGCTTCGCCACCTCCGACCTCAACGACCTCTACCGCCGGGTCATCAACCGCAACAACCGCCTCAAGCGGCTCATCCAGCTCAACGCCCCCGATATCATCGTGCGCAATGAAAAGCGCATGCTGCAGGAGGCCGTGGACGCCCTGATCGACAACGGCCGCCGCGGCCGGGCCGTCACCGGCGCCAACAACCGCGCGCTGAAGTCCCTCAGCGACATGCTGAAGGGCAAGCAGGGCCGCTTCCGTCAGAACCTGCTGGGCAAGCGCGTGGACTACTCCGGCCGCTCCGTCATCGTCGTGGGCCCCGACCTGAAGATCTATCAGTGCGGCGTGCCCAAGGAGATGGCCGTGGAGCTCTTCCGCCCCTTCGTCATGAAGAAGCTGGTGGACGACGGCGCCGCCAACAACATCAAGGCCGCCAAGAAGATGGTGGAGAGGGGCGGCCCGCCGTCTGGGACGCGCTGGACGTTGTCATCAAGGAGCACCCGGTGATGCTCAACCGCGCGCCTACGCTGCACCGTCTGGGCATCCAGGCCTTCGAGCCCGTGCTGGTCGAGGGCCGCGCCCTGAAGCTGCACCCCCTGGTGTGTACCGCCTATAACGCCGACTTCGACGGCGACCAGATGGCCATTCACGTGCCCCTGTCCGCCGAGGCCCAGGCCGAGGCCCGGATGCTCATGCTGTCGGCCAACAACCTGCTGCGGCCTCAGGACGGCGGCCCCGTCACCGTCCCTACCCAGGACATGGTCCTGGGCTCCTACTACCTGACCATGGACCGCATGGGCCCCGCCAAGGCGGAAAAGGGCGCCGAGACCATCTGGTGCGAGGATGCCGGCGACACCGGGACCTCACCCTCACGACCTTTGGGTGGACCAGATGGACGAGGCCTGGACGGCCCTATGAGGCCGGGCCTGGGAAGAAGAAGGGCTGCCCCGGGAAGCCCTGCTCCTTCTACGCCAGCGACGAGGAGGCCCGTCTGGCCTACGACGAGGGAGAGCTGGGCTCCATGTGCCCATCCTGGTGCGCATGACCGGACCGTGGACGGGTGGAGCACCACCGGTGCTGGGGCACCACCGTGGGCCGTCTGATCTACAACGAGGCCATTCCCCCAGGATCTGGGCTTCGTGGACCGCTCCGACCCAGAGGCCATGTTTGACCCGGAGATCAACTTCATCGTGGGCAAGAAGCAGCTGGGCAAGATCATCGACAAGTGCATCACCAAGCACGGCTTCACCGTCTCCGCCGGCGTGCTGGACACCATCAAGGACCGGGGCTACCACTACTCCACCATGCCTCTCTGACCGTCGCCATCTACGATATGACGATGCCCGAGAAGAAGAAGTACGAGCTCATCGGCAGACGGAGCAGGAGATCGTCAAGATCGACCGGCAGTACAAGCGCGGCTTCCTCACCAACGATGAGCGCTACCGCCTGGTGGTTGAGGGTGGGAGAAGACCACCAAGGACGTCTCCGAGGCCCTGCAGAAAACCATGGACCGCTACAACCCCATCTGCATGATGGCCGACTCCGGCGCCCGCGGCTCTATGAATCAGATCCGCCAGCTGGCCGGCATGCGCGGCCTGATGGCCAATACCTCCGGCCGTACCATCGAGATCCCCATCAAGTCAAACTTCCGCGAGGGCCTGACCGTCCTGGAGTACTTCATCTCCTCCCGAGGCGCCCGGAAGGGCCTGGCCGACACCGCTCTGCGTACCGCTGACTCGGGTTACCTGACCCGCCGCCTGGTGGACGTCTCCCAGGAGGTCATCATCCGCGAGGAGGACTGCGGCACCCAGGACGGCATCGAGGTCAGCGAGATCGAGGAGCACGGCCAGGTCATCGAGACCTTTGGCGAGCGGCTCAACGGCCGCTACCCGGCCGAGGACATCGTGGATCCCGCCACCGGCGAGGTCCTGTTCACCCGGGACACCATGATGATGACCGTGGACGACGCCGAGGTCCTGGAGGCCCACGGCATCCATGCGGTGAAGATCCGCTCCGTGCTCACCTGCCGCGCCCGCAGCGGCGTGTGCTCCAAGTGCTACGGCATCAACCTGGCCATCGGCGAGCCCGTGGGCGCTGGTGAGGCCGTCGGTATCATCGCCGCTCAGTCCATCGGTGAGCCGGGTACCCAGCTGACCATGCGTACCTTCCACACCGGCGGCGTCGCCGGCGGCGACATCACTCAGGGTCTGCCCCGAGTCGAGGAGCTGTTCGAGGCCCGTAAGCCCAAGAAGATGGCCCAGCTGGCTGAGATCAGCGGCACGGGTGTCCATGAAGAGACCAAGCGCAACATTATGTGCAACGTGACCATCACCGCCGACGACGGCGAGGTGGTGACCTATGCCCTGCCTTACTCCGCCGGACTGCGGGTCAAGGAGGGCGACGTCGTGGCCAAGGGCTTCCAGCTCACCGAGGGTGCCCTGTCTCCCCATGAGGTGCTGCGTATCCGCGGCCTGTCCGAGTGTCACAACTATCTGATCCGCGAGGTGCAGAAGGTGTACCGTCAGCAGGGCGTTGACACCAACGATAAGCACATCGAGGTTATTATCCGTCAGATGATGCGCAAGGTCCGGTGTGGAGGAGGCGGGAGATTCCGATCTGCTCTCCGGCAAGGAAGGCGGTCCAGGCCCGCATGGAGGCCGGGGAGAAGAACGAGCTGGGCGAGGACCTGCGCCTGCCCACCTGCACCCGTCTGCTCATGGGTATCACCAAGGCATCTCTGGCCACCGATTCCTTCCTGTCCGCCGCCTCCTAGCGGGCAAGCCCCACCGGCTGGGCAAGGAGGAGTTGGCTCTGGGCTACCGCCGCAGCGTTTTCTCCCAGCGGCCCTGGCTGATCACCGGGGCCCACCTGACCCTGGCAAAGGGGGAGGAGGGGGCCATCCGGGCCAAAATGGCCGACCTGGCCCGGCGCCGCCGGTCCAAGCAGCCTCTGGAATTTCCCAGCGCCGGCAGCACCTTCAAGCGTCCCGAGGGCTACTTCGCCGCGGCCCTCATCGAGCAGTGCGGCCTGAAGGGGAAGTCGGTGGGGGCGCCCAGGTGTCGGAAAAGCACGCGGGCTTCATCATCAACACCGGCAGCGCCACCTGCCGGGATATTTTGGCCCTCATCCGCCTGGTGCGGGAGACCGTCCTTCGGGAGACCGGGGTCACCCTGGAGCCGGAGGTCCGGCTGCTGGGCTGTACTTTGGAAGCAACACTCGAATGCAAAGGAGAACCAAAACCATGAACGATCGCTTTTATGTGGTGATGCAGGCCATGAGCGGCAACGACCGCCATGAGACCCGCTTTGAACCCTTTGAAACCCTGGGAGATGCCGAGCAGATGGTGCAGGACTGGATGAGCCGGTACATGGCCATCACCTGCATCCCCATGACCAGGTGGAGGCCGTGAAGGGCCCAGAACGGCGGCCAGCTGCCCGACGCCGTCTTCCCCTGCCCGGAGGTGAAGGAACCCAAGGACTTGGAGAAGTACAACGGCTACCACGACCTGGGGGCTTGGGCTATATCTTCAGCCTCTTCCTCTATGTCATCTACGACGAGGCCTCCGCCCTGCGCTTTAAGGGGGAGCTGAACCGGGAGTATCGCATCGACACGGAGTACAGCACCCGGGCCGACCGGATGCTGGCGAACCTCCAGGCCTTTGTGAATTACTTTAAGGACCGCAGCCTGGATATCTCCCGGGAAGAGGCCGAGATCCGGGAGTTCATGAAGCGGGACGGCTTCAACCCCTTTGAAGAGGTGGAGGAGTACGACGAAATCGTGGACATGAGCGACCGCTGGGGCATCTGAACCGGCAAAAAATGAGCGTAATGATTTTGGGGACACTTCTTTATGAAGTGTCCCCCAAAATTTTGAAGGATTATGCCGTTAAAATGCTATACACACATTCCAGCAAGGTCAGGGCCAGGACGAGATTGATTGGCCTGTAATACCGAAGATAGATTTTCTGGATCACCATGCCTGCGCCAATCCAGGTCAAAGTGGCAATCGTTCCGATGGTGGCAATCACAAATTCAAAAAAGACCAGCCCCCATAGGGCGGTGCTGTAATTCGTTACATAGCCTGTCAGCGCCGTGATGCCAAACAAGTATATCTTTACATTGACAAATTGCAGTGTGAAGCCTTTCCAAAAGGACGCCGATTTCTCTTCATGGTCCCCCCTCCGGACGGCTCAACGCGATGTGAAACGCCAGCCAGAGAATGTACACAGCGCCGACATATTTCATCACGCCCAGCACGCCAGGCAGCAAGGTGCTGACACCATACACAAACACGGCACAAATCAGCTGCACCACATAATACCCGGCGAAGATGCCCAGGAACAGCGGCCTCCCCCTTTTTCCACCCATAGTTGGTCACTGTGTTCAGGGCCAGAATGTTTCCGGGTCCAGGCGTAAATGCGTTGGTGAGCGAATATACTAAAATTACCTATCACATAGCCGGGCATGGCAACCCCTCCCTCCGCATTTAATGATACTGCGGAACGCTATGAGATAGGTAATATTGATTTCTTATGCTAAAACATAGGATAAAGCTATGCTTCAATCATGCTGGTATTGCATCAGGGCGTCAATGTAAATTTTGCCCAGGTCCGACAACGCCCGGTCTTTGTTCAGGAGATACCCGATACGCATGATTTCCGTTTCTGCAAGAGGGATAGAAACGATGGAGTCGCCGTGCAAATATCTGGGAAAGATGCCGCTTGAAATGGTGTAACCATCCAGCCCAATCATAAGATTCACGATGGCAGCCCGGTCGCTGATTTTGATGCTTTTGTCCGCAATCTCGTTGCTGAACAATTCCTCTGCAAAATTGGAGGATTCATAGGTCCCCTGCACAAAGCTCAACCTGGGATATGGCCGCAAATCTTTCAGCGTGATTTTCTCCCGGCGCGCCAGAGGATGGTCCCGCCGTAAAAAGACGTGGGGAGCTGCCGTGAAGAGTTCGTGGAAGTCCAGACCGGTTTCCTCAAACTTCTTCCACAATACATTTTCGTTGCTTTGGCTCAGATAGAGAAGACCTAAATCGCTGAATCGGTTCTTAACATCTTCGATGATCTGGTGTGTCTGTGTTTCATTCAAGATAAATTCATAACGGTCCTGTCCAAACCGCTGCACCAGTTCCACAAAGGCATTGGCCGCAAAGGTATAGTGCTGTGTGGACACACAAAACCGCACTTTTTCCGGCCGATTTTCAATATATCTGGATTCCAGAAGCTCCATCTGCTGCACAAACCTGCCGGGCATATCCCAGAAACTCCATGCCCTCCGTGGTCAAAGCGACGCCGGTGCGACAACGGTTGAAAATTTTGAGCTTGGCCTCGTTTTCAACTTCCTTAATGGCGCCGGAAAGGCTGGGCTGGGAAAGATATAACTCCTTTGCCGCCTCTGTGATAGAGCCTGTTTCAGCCACGGCTAAGATGTATTTTAGCTGCTGTATGGTCATAGCTTTACTCCCGCATTCGATGTTGTCTGTATCATAGCAAAATGCGTTCTACGATGCAAGAGGCGCATGGAGCCGGCTTCCTTTTTTGCCCTGGCAGCGGGGGAATTGCCCGTTCGGTACACTGTTTTTTTTTGGCTTGTTTTAAGGGCGCCCTTTGAAATCCGCGCGTGGATCAGCCCAATGACCAAGCCCAGAATGGCCGGGCAGACCCAGCCGAAGCCCAGGGAGAAGAAGGGAGGACCTTTTCCGTGGCAGCCAGCAGGGGCTCCACGTGGAGCAGGGCCTGGGCCGAGGCGGGCAGGGCGTTGAGCAGGTCAAAGACTGCCGCTGCCAGGGTGCAGCCGGTGACCCAGAGGTAGACCCGCCGGTCATTGTGAAACAGGCCCCCGAAGAGGGTCAGCAGGATCAGGGCGATGGCCAGGGGGTAGAGGAACATCAGCACCGGCACGGCGTAGTCGATGATGGCGCTCAGGCCCAGGTTGGCGATGAGGAAGGAGACCACGCTGAAAATCACCGCCCCACACCCCGTAAGAGGGGCCCTTGGGGAACATCTGCACAAAGGTCTCCGAGCAGCTGGTGACCAGGCCGATGGCGGTTTTCAGGCAGGCGATGGTAACGGTGCCCGCCAGGATCAGGGCGCCGGCGGTGCCGAAGTAGTGCTCGGCAATGCGGGCCAGGGCCTCGCCGCCGTTGGCGCCCACGGGGAAGAGCCCCCGGCTCTGGGTGCCCATGATGGTGACCATCAGGTAGATGAGGGCCATGAGCAGGCAGCTGAACAGACCGGCAAAATGGTGTTCTTGGCCACTGCGTCGGATTTTTCACCCCCAGATCCCGGATGGCGTTGACCACCACGATGCCGAAGGCTAGGCTGGCCAGGGCGTCCATGGTCTGGTAGCCCTCCCGGAAGCCGGTGAAGAAGGCGCCGGTGGCGTAGGCGTCCATGGGCTCCACCCCTGGATGGGCCCCATGGGAGAGAGCAGGGCCCGGACCACCAGAATCCCAAGGAAGCAGAGGAAGAGGGGGTTGAGAACTTTTCCCACCCAGGTGAGAATCTTGCTGGGCCGGAAGGAAAAGGCCAGCACGGCGGCGAAAAAGACCAGGGAAAAAAAGATCCCCAGGGCCATGGCGCTGTCCCGCCCCTGGAGAATGGGGACCGCCCCCACCGTGAAGGAGACTGTGGCGCAGCGGGGGATGGCGAAGAAGGGGCCGATGGTGAGGTACAGCGCGCAGGTGAAAAAAGACGCCATAGCCCTTCCCCACCCGGGAACTCAGGGGAGCAGCCCCTCCTGCCGGCTGACCCCAGGGCAGTGACCCCCAGCAGGGGCAGGCCCACGCCGGTGATGATGAAACCGATGACCGCCGGCCAGACATGGCTGCCGGACAGCTGGCCCATGGAGGCGGGAAAGATCAGGTTGCCCGCCCCGAAGAACAGGCCGAAGAGCATGCTGGCCACAAAAACCAGCTCTTTTCTCGTTAATTTTTCTCTCATGGACATTGGGTCCTTTCTCAATTTTCCTCTCATTGTAGCGGATGAAAGACAGAAAGTCAATAAAACTGACAGAATGTCACAAGAATATGGGGAACCCAATTCCTTTCTGGGGAATAGACTGAAGCGGAGGGAATGCCTTTTTGAACCGCCCGGCTCCCTGGGGAGGCCGGGGAAAGGAATTTTCTCCGCCGGGGGTGGCTTCGGCTTGATACGGTTTTTCGATGAAATCCTTTCATCGAGAAACCCGTGTGCTACGCACACGCGCATTGTGCGATGGCACGCTGCGCCGTCTCATGCAGAACTTGACGGGCTTTTGCCCGACAAAAAACCCTTTTGAAAGGTTTTGATCAAGTTCCAGGATGACTTGTGCCGCGGAAAGCGGCGGAATGAGGGATGTTATGGATTGGATGGATCGAGAACGGAATGTTTGGGTGGTGGGCGGCGACCTGCGTCAGCGGGCGCTGGCAAGATTGCTCCGGGAGGATGGACATACGGTTCATATTGCCGCGCTGGAGGGCGAGGGCTTGGCGCCGGAGCCGCTGAGCCCTGGGCTGGCGCTGGCCCACTGTGTGATTCTCCCTCTGCCGGTGACTGACCAGGCGGGGCTGCTGCATACGCCTCTGAGCCGGGAGAGGGTTTCCCTGTCCCAGGTGCTGGACCACATGGAACCCGGCCAAATTCTTTGCGGCGGGATGGTTTCCCCAGGTCCGCCAGGAGGGCGAGGCCCGGGGCCTGCGGGTGTTTGATTACTACGCCCGGGAGGAGTGCATGGTCGCCAACGCGGTTCCCACCGCCGAGGGGGCGGTCCAGGTGGCCATGGAGGAGCTTCCCTTCACCCTGCACAGCGCCCGGGTGCTCATCCTGGGCTTTGGCCGGGTGGGGAAGCTCACTGCCCACCGCATGGGAGCCCTGGGGGCGAAGGTGACGGTGGGGGCCCAGCGATATGAGGACCTGGCCTGGGCGGCGGCCTATGGCTATGAGCCGGAAAAGCTGGAAAATCTCTCCTGTGAGCTGGGGGCTTTGACCTCATCGTCAACACCATCCCCGCGATGGTTTTAGACTGGCGGCGGCTGGGGTGGGTCAACCCCGATGCCTTTCTGCTGGACCTGGCCTCGGCCCCGGGGGCGTGGACCAGGCGGCCGCCAAGGAGCTGGGCCTCCGGGTGCTCCAGGGGGGCTGCCGGGCCGCACCGCCCCGGTCACCGCCGCCGCGGCCATTCGGGACGCGGTGTATCACATTCTATGGGAATTGGAGGCGTGAAGACCATGGGTGA
>VOFD01001685.1_pt1 | contig 12415 bp, 20 predicted proteins | sample 5384101 | NCBI WGS metagenome assembly VOFD01 (sample SAMN12384723, study PRJNA508395) | human gut metagenome | isolation source: healthy gut C | host: Homo sapiens
ATCAGCGATATTTTTCTGCCGGACAGCATAGCGAAAATGCCGCAACTGTCACAACCCCGAGCCCGCCTATCTGGATCATCAGCAGTATTACCGTCTGCCCGAAAGCGGACCAATAACTGCCCGTATCCTGCACAACCAGCCCAGTAACGCAAACGGCCGAGGTCGATGTGAACAGCGCCTCGTGAAACGGCGTAACAACTCCGGCAGTCGATGAAAACGGCAGCATCAATATCAGTGCTCCGATCAGAATAACCCCGGCAAAGCCCAAAACGATCAGCTTAAAGGATGACAGTCGCTTTTTTTCTATGTGTATTTCAGACATATATACTTCTCCTGTTTTTGTTTGTTTACAAAGAGTATATTATGAAATATAAAAAAACGGTGTAATGATCCGGTGTACTGTATTAAGATTGCATTAAGGCGCTCATTCTTTGAAAAAAACAGCGCAGAGTATAGCAAACGCTGAAGGCCTTGAAGCCCTCGGCTTTGACAAAGACACCGCCGAAGGTGCTATATCCATTCTGACAGAACTTGGCATCATATCATGATCAGACACTCGAATAAAATACCCCATATAATTTCTGGAAATAAAAAATTTCAGAATTATATGGGACATTTTATGTCTGTTCTATATTTCTACTAATAAATTATTCACACAAACATATATATCATAGATAATCATACACTTTACAAAGTCCCTTAACGTCCTCCGCGATCATCTCTGCATCAAGACGATTATCCTTAAGAACCTCTTCGACATCGTACCTGTCAAGGAATTCCTTCTTAAGACCATAATTCAGCACCTTCATATCTGAATCGCCATAGAATCTTGCAATCTTCTCACCGAATCCGCCGTCCAGTATACCATCCTCGATGGTGACGACAACTGAGTGGTCTGCCTTGAGGCTTTCAAGAAGTTCCTCATCGAGACCTGTGATATAGTAAGGATTGATGACAGTGGCATCTATACCAAGCTCGCTCTTCATCTCGTCTGCTGCAGCATTTGCCAGACTGTAGAAGGTTCCAAGGCCGAGTAGGGCAACCCTTACTTCCCTTCTGTGTCACCTCATATTTATTCAGATCTCCAAAGTTCTTCGTCACAGGGCTTCCCTTACCATTGCACCGCCTGGGAGCTTGATGGCCACAGGATGCTCATTCTGCTCTATGCTCCAGTCAAGCATAGCAATATACTCTTCCTTTGTTGTCGGAGCAAGATATACAAGATTCGGGATATTTGAAAGCATAGGGATATCCTGAAATCCCAGATGTGTCACATCATTCATTCCATATACAGATCCTGCAAATGTCACTATAGTGGCTGCATTGTTGTTGATACAGAGATCCTGAGATATCTGGTCAAATGTTCTCTGCACAAATGAGCTGTACACACCGAACACTGGTTTTCCGCCGCCTGCTGCAATTCCCGACGCAAAGTGCCACCGCTGTCTCCTCTGCGATTCCCACGTCGACAAACTGCTTTCCGGCCTCACGTCTCTTATCCTCTGTAAATCCTATAACTGTCGGTGTTCCCGCTGTGATGGCAACGACCTTTGGATCCTTCTTCATCTTGTCAAGCAGGTAATCACAGGACACGCTTGAGTAGTCCTCCTCGTCACCTTCAAATAACGATCTTCCTGTCTCTATGTCAAATGGTCCGCTGTAGTGCCACTGCTCCTTGTGCTCCTCAGCTGGGGCATAACCCTTTCCCTTGAGGGTTCTGATGTGGACCACAACAGGCTTCTTTGAATCTTTTACCTTCTGGAATGTGTCTATGAGGGCTGCCACATCATTGCCTTCATGCACGTAATAATAATCAAGTCCCATGGCGCGGAACAGATTGCACTCTGCTGTTCCATTAGTGTCTCTGAGTAATCTGAGATTTGTATAGAGTCCTCCGTGGTTCTCGGCTATGGACATATCGTTGTCATTTACAACTATGATGAGGTTGCCATCCAGCTCTTTAGCGTAATCAAGTCCTTCAAGGGCCTCTCCTCCTGACAGGGAGCCATCACCTATCACCGCTATCACATTTCCCTCTGCGCCCTGAAGGTCCCTTGCCTTTGCAAGACCTGCAGCCAGACTGATGGATGTTGAGGTATGTCCAACCGTGAAGAAGTCGTGCTCGCTCTCATGCGGGTTGCTGTAACCAGTCACATCATCATAGTGCTCCTCATAGAGGTATGCATCCTTTCTTCCTGTGAGCATCTTATGAGGATAGCTCTGGTGGGACACGTCATACACAATCTTATCCTTTGGTGATTCAAATACATAGTGAAGTGCTATGGTTGCCTCCACCATACCAAAGTTCGGTCCAAAATGTCCGCCGTGCTTGCTGGCTCTGATGAGAAGTGCATGTCTCATCTCGTCTGCAAGTGTTCTCATCTCGTCTACTGTCAGTTTCTTTACATCCTGTGGTCCATTAATATTTTCAATATACATTTTTATTTATCCTCCTGTTTTACATGGTGCATTCGCCATCGGTAATTTTCCCGTCCCATACAAGCTTGCCGGTCTTCACGGCCTCCTCATATTTGGATATCTTGTAATGTAATCTATCCATGGTGGCTTCGATCTGTTTTCTCTGCTCCTCAAGCTTCTCATACTGCTCCTTAAGGAGATCCAGCCTCGCGCCAAATGTAGCATCTCCCATCTGGAACAGTTTTACATATTCAATAAAAGCGCCTCTATCGGAACACCAGCATTTTCTCATACATACAGTGTGTTCAACCCAATCGACATCCTTTTCCTGATAATCCCTGTTGCCACTGGCATTTCTCGCTACAGGAGGGATAAGCCCGACCCTCTCGTAATACCTGAGCGTATCAGCGGTGATATCAAACTTTTCACTTACCTCTTTGATAGTCATATTGCCACCTCTTTCCTAATTTCAAGAAAACCTTTCTATTTATAGCTATATGCACTCACACAATACCTATATGTTACATTGAATATATCACTTGGAGTTCACTCTAAGTCAACCCCCCAATTTTCACCCCTTATGGGGACGGAGGTGCCTGACCCCATACAGAATATAAAAAAGAGGCGGGCAACGTAGTTACCGCTGTCCGCCTTTATATACATAAATATGTAAATTTTTATGCTACGCACTGATTCCAACTGTCGAGCAGATGTTTACTGCAATGATATCATCCACTGTTACTCCAAAGATGGTGGCCAGAATGATCAGGTTATCTACGGTTGGCATAGCCATACCTTTCTGCCATTTTGTATATCGCATTTGGAGTGGCAAATCCAAATATATCCTGCAGATCCTTTACAGAAAGACCTGCATTCTGTCTAAGCTTCACAATATTTCTGCCTGTTCCTGTCATGTCAATTGTTGGTACATTACACATAATACTTCCCTCCTAAAATTCTCATCTCATCTGCATTGCTACAATTGTGGACCGCGCAGAGCGCATCCCTGGCGCTCCTAACGATCTGACACATACAATCTCTGCCATGTCTCTCCCTTTCTTTTTATCTCTTAGTTCTGGCAGATTTCTTCTTCACAAAGACGAGTTCAAAAACACAAAAACGCCCATCTACATGAATACTTATATAATACTCACATAGATGGACGTTTTTTGTACATCATGATTCCAATCTATAAATGCTGATAGATCTGGCTGATCTCAGTCTATCGAAACCTATTTGATCTGTTATGTATTTGCTCAGATCATTCAGGTCAGCATATTTGTATGATCATGTTCCGTACGCTCTCGCCCTGCACCATATGAGTACATATGTTCACGCAGCTTATCATCTGTATGTAAAGTATTCCCTGCCACATCACTATTAAACTCTCGGGTTATGTATTTAGCGAAACTATACTTGACATGATTCTTTCCTTTCCTGACTATCCCTTCCGGGTTCCTTTTCATAAGTCATTTTTTTATTGGTGTGTCCTGATTTTCTTCTTTTATTTGACCACCTAAACTGTACTCTACCACAAATATAATTATTTGTCATTACACCGCTGGTATAAAATTATTTTATCCCCGGATCGACCTTTATCCCCAGCTGCTTCAAGCTCCCTCTCTATAAGGTCATGATAACATCCACCAGATACTCCTGCTGTCTTGGGCCAAGCTCCACTCCCAGGGCAAATGTATGCCACTTACGTATGCATTCCCGGCAGCATGTAACCGTCGCATGCTGTGCCACAAACACCAGGTGTCCACGCATGGGGAGTCTGCTTTCCGTCATTTGGTATGAATGCCGGAGCTTCCCTCTGCGCTATGAAATCCCGTGCATGCTGTCTTATGGTATCCAGCCCCTTTTCATGTATATAGTCGATATCTTTCTGTGTCAAATGAAATCCACTGCGAAATTTCGACCTTCCCAGACGCTCAAAAAGCCGGGCGTACCATTCTTCCTTTGTCAACCCTATCATCTCCATGTAATTCTATAACAGAAAGTCTCTACAACTCTTCATCATTTCTCACAGAAAAATTCTATCTCCTCGCCAAGCGGTCCATGACAGAACGCGATCCTTGCCGGAAACCTTGGATCCGACTGGATCTCTATGTCCTTTGGCTCCACAAACACCTCATATCCTGCCTTTCTCACTGCCGAAACACAGGCATCCCACATCCTCTGCAGCAAATGCAAAATGTCTTATATTTCCCTGCGGAAGCGGTGACTCACCATCCTCAAACACCTCGATGATGCCATCTCCAGTGTCAAACATGATCCCGCCATCCCATTTTCTCGCAACTGAAAGTCCCAATATATCACCATAAAACTCTGCTACATTCTTATACTCTTCGCTGCAGCAGCACTTAAGTGCCACATGATGTATTCCTTTTATAAGCGCCATCGTATTGCCTCCTTATGAAAACTGATTCTAAAAGCTGATTGAACCTTTATGATTAATATATATCTAATCCGTGCATTTTCCAAGTTCATTGTTCACTATCTCACGAATCTCATATAAAAACCTCTCATATAAAAATTTGTTGAAAAAAAGTCCACAAAAAGCTCTTGCTACTCGTATATATATTGAGAGTTAACGATATACCAGTTACAATAAATCATCGGGACGATACGATGGGCTTTACAATAAGGAGGTTTCAACTATGAAAAAACGAATGACAGCTTTACTACTCAGCGCCTGTATGTGTGCAGGTCTTGCCGGCTGCGGCACAAATACACCGGGGAATAATCCTTGGTCACACAAAAAACCTGATTCGTCAGTCACTTCACTCACTGACAACATCTCTGTGACTTCGGTCAAAACGGATATAACATCATTTGACCAGCTAAAGAACGGAATCAATGAATTCTCTATGAATATGTATTCTGCTCTTCCTGCTGATAAGAACATATTTTACTCGCCTTACAGCATTGCAAGTGCAATGTCCATGCTGGATGTAGGTGCAGACGGCGCAACCAAAAAAGAGCTCGAGAATGCTCTCGGCATAACAGACCTTGATGAGTGGAATGATGAGATGAAGGCATATCTGTCAAAGAACTGGTCACAGAATACATTTGTCAACACAGCAAATTCAGTATGGATGAACAAGGATACATCCTGGTCAGCTGACATAGAAAAGGATTTCCTTACACCTGCCAAAGATTACTACTCAGGTGAGGTGTATGAAGCAGACTTCAACGGTCAGCCGGACAAAGTTGTACAGAATGTCAACAATTGGGTCAGCACAAACACTAACAAGATGATCCCTGAAATCTTAAAGGAGATTCCTGGTGGAACCGTGATGATGCTCATAAACGCAGTTTATTTCGAGGGGAAATGGGATACTCCTTTTACCGAGGATAAAACTTTTCAGAGCAGCTTCTACGGAACCGACAAGGAAAGCGTTGTTGATATGATGCATCTCTACGGTGAGCACTTCACATACATGGACAACGGTGAGATCAAAGGAATCACTCTTCCATACGACGGCGACAATGTTGTCATGAAGGTGTTCATGCCAACCGCCGATGACGGAGACATAAATGAACTCTTTGACAAACTAAGCAACGAAGAAAAACAGAAGCTCATCGACTCTCTGGATAATGCCAACAACGTAGAGATCGATACACTCCAGCTCCCAAAATTCACAGATGAGCAGAGTATCGACGGTCTTGACGACATTCTGAAAAACATGGGAATCCAGTCGGCATATTCGGAGAGTGCTGACTTCTCCAAGATCGCCGATGGCATAGCCGTTTCATCAGTCAACCACAAAGCAAAGGTGATCGTGGACGAGAACGGAACCAAGGCCGCAGCAGAGACAGACATCATGATCAAGGAAACAGCAATGATGCCAAGTGAGGAAACATATAACTTTATTGTGGACAAGCCATTTGTGTATGTGATTGAAGATCAGAGCACTGGCATGATCCTGTTCATGGGCAGGGTGAATTCGCTGTAATTTTTGACTATCGACACATACCAGGACTTGCTTCAGCAGCTTTTACTCGCAAAGGAATGGAACATTTTCACTTTTTTCTTTGCGAATATCAAAAAGCACACAAGATCTCAAAATCTTGTGTGCTTTTTTTCTATAGACCCGCTATTCCGACTTTCTCTCTGAATTCTCATTGGATTCTGTCGTGTCACCTGTTTCTCTGAGATTCTTCTCCCGTATATACTGGATTGCCTCTTTTACGGCTGCTTCCTCCTCATCCTTTGCTATCTTTCTTGCATAGGATACAGTCTTTACTAGGTTGGCTATGAGTATAATGGCAAGCGGAACAAGAATTATGGGTACAAATATAAGTGGGTTGGACACAAACCTCACTATCTTGCCAAGTATGAGCGATGACCACACCACTTTGCCAAGCAGATCTCTTGAGTCCACATCGTAACGATCCACCACATTATTGGCATCGCCCTTTGTAATATACCTGTAATTATTACCATCCGTCTCTATCGAGACAACTCTATGTGTATTTACCGCACCAGAAAGAGCCGAATCCGAGGAATAAAATGATATGACATCATTCTCATGTATGGATGCCGGATCTGTCTGCTTAACAATTGCCTAGTCTCCCCATTTTTCAAATAATACAATATTGTATATCATAATGACGTATTATTATATGGGAAAAAGCCAAGTATTCATGTATTAGTAATCTGTTTTTGTGCATATTGCAATATTGCATATGTGCACTATGTTCTACATTCTATCGGCTTTTTAAAACATCGAGCCTACTGAGCGGTTGTCACACGGCACCAGTCAAGTACAGCCGAGTAAGAAGCCATCACACTATCATGCATCTTGCAGATCATATCCACATCAAGTTCTTTAACCGCATTCTCCAGCTTCTGCGCCTCATCGCCCAGCTCCATGGCTCCGATCGTTCTGGATGTACTTTTTACCGTATGTATCAGTATCCTGTAGCTATCCCAATCTTTTTCATCATAAGCCTTCTGTATCTCTGCGCGCTTGTCGTCAGCTGCATACATTGATATGATTTCTTTCAAAAAGTCTTCACTGCCCCCGCAGTATGTAAGACTTTTCTCGTGGTCAATGTGAACTTCTTTACAAGATATGTCTGAATCCTGTTTTGGAAACCCATCTCGAGTCATATTTTCACATTTTTCTACCGCGCAAGTCTCTTCCATAGCTTTATTCTGTTTTCCCATAACATCTGTTTTTCGTCTACGGTTCCGGCACCCATTGTTGGGCTTTTCCTGAGTTTCATCACATACCGCCAGATCTACCAGCTTATCCTCAGGTATATATCTCATCAGGATATCTTCCAGCACCTCCGGCTGCACCGGCTTGCTGATATAATCCTTAAATCCTTCCGCCAGATACATCTCTCTTGCACCCATGACAGCATTTGCAGTCATGACTATATATGTACTCCTGCCACACCGGCTGTCGCGCATGAGCATAGCACGGCGAAATGTCTCCATGCCATCCATCTCAGGCATCATGTGATCCATAAGGATGATATCATACCTGTACTTTTTATAAACTCCAGACACTCGGCACCGCTGGCACAGGTCGAAACCTTCATACGTGTAGGCTTAAGCATCATCTTGACGACTTTCAGATTCATGACATTGTCATCCACAACAAGTACACTGACATCCGGGGCACACAATTTGCTCTTATACGTCTTTTCTCTCCTTCATATACTGTCTGTGCCTGTCCTTAAAATCGCCTATTCTCTCATCGGACAGACGCTCCTGGCTGATTTTTACCACAAATGTAGTTCCATGTCCATATTTACTATGGCAGGTTATACTTCCACCCATCATTTCCACGAGGTGATATGTGATGGCCAGCCCAAGTCCTGTCCCCTCTATAGATCGGTTATTCGACAGATCAAGCCGCTCAAAATCTTTGAAAAGTCTCTCCTGATCTTCCTCTTTTATTCCGATTCCAGTATCACGAACAGCCATGACCAGTTCCACATTATGGGGATCTGCATCATGATCCTCCATATGGACGGTCACTCTGATCGAACCTTTCTTCGTATACTTCACAGCATTTCCAATAAGATTTATCAGGATCCGGCATATTCTGGCGGAATCGCCTTTCAGATCATTGTACAAAGTCTCCTGAACCTCGGCATCAAGCTCCAGATTCTTCTGTCTTGCTCTGGACTCCATAACGGACAACACATTGCTGAGCAGCTGGCTGAAATGATATTCCTCATTGACTATCTCCATCCTGCCCGATTCTATCTTGGAGAAATCCAGCACGTCCCTCACCAGATCTACTAAGGATATCACTTGAGCTCTGTATATCCCTGGCACATTTCATGGTTTTTTTCCTCGTGTGTCTCTCTCATTATTATCTCATTCATCCCCACTATGGTATTTAGCGGAGTCCTGATCTCATGGGACATATGCGCAAGGAACTCGGATTTGGCATGGTTCGCCACATCAGCATCATCCTTCGCCCTAGTAAGCTCCTCATTTATCTGCTCTATCTCCTCTAGTTTACACTTGTATACGGCATTCTGGAATCTCACTATGGATCCGATAACTATGCCGAATATTATGAGGCTCTGAAGCATGTCCACATACACACTTCTCTCATTTGCCAATGGGATCACCAGTTCTGGGTATTTATACGAGACTATGTAACATGCAAGCACCATTATGATCTGGACGGCCAGCATGACATAGCAAAAACATGCCATCTATCAGAAGGAATGAGAATATCATGCCTAAGCCAAACCAGAAACCCATACCGCTGTACGCTCCGCCCGAGGTGAAGAACATCATCGGAAATGCCATCAAAGTTATAACAAAAAACGATCACTATAGCACTCTGTCTCACCATCTTTTTTGCATTTGCAAGGTAAATGCATATGCCGAGCACAGCCAACGCGGTCAATATGGCAACATCTTGTATAAGTGGAGTTTTGATGATCAGGCTCGCTATAAAGCTGATGATCCCGCCAACGGCGCCTCCACCTGTAATTATATTAAATAGAAGCAGCTGCATGTCCGTATCATTGTTGAGCATCTTCTTCCAAGGTACAGCCTTTGAACTTTTTTTATCTGATTTCTCATTTACTATCTTCCCCAAAGTGTCCCCCATCTGTATTTAACCGATAACTCCGTACAAGGTCTCAAGGAAAACTATTGGAAGGAACGGCTTCGTAATATAATCCTCAACCCCCATCTGTCTCGCTCTCTCTATCAGCTTATAATCCTTATAAGCTGTTACGAATATGACTGGTACGTCTGTGATCTTTCGTATCTCTTCCAGCGTCTGGAATCCATCCATGTCTGGCATCTCGATATCGAGCAATACCAGGTCTATCTGCTGATTTCCCACTATGTCTATGGCCTGCTTTCCGCTCTCAGCCGCAATGACCTTGTAGAGAGGCTCGTTTTTGCAGATATTCTCTATAAGTCTGATATTTATCTTCTCGTCATCTACAACGAGGATATTGCTGACCATCTTCTCGACCTGTCTCATGTGGTAGTCTTCATCCTCATCAATCATACTGAGCATGACTTCTGCAATATCCGGATCAAACTGACTGCCCTTGCCCTTCTCCATCTCATCGCGCACTATCTTCTGTGGCAGGGCGTATCTGTAGCTTCGGTTGGATGTCATGGCATCATAGCTGTCCGCCACCGCTATGATCCTTGCACACCCTGGTATATTTTCTCCCTTCAGCCCACTTGGATATCCTGTTCCATCGTACCTCTCGTGGTGATACTTTGCGCCCACCGCCAGTTCCGGAAATGCATTTATATTCTTGAGAATATGGTATCCATTTACACAGTGTAGCTTTATCATGGAGAATTCTTCATCCGTAAGTCTTCCCGGCTTGTTGATTATGTTGTCAGGAATACGTATCTTGCCCATATCATGAAGCAGTGCTATCTGATATATCTCGTCCTGCTCCCTGATTGTTCCGCCCATCCGCTTCACCAGCTCACGACTGTATCTGGCAACACGCACGGAGTGGCCTTTTGTGTATTTGTCCTTTGCATCTATCGTCTTGGCAAATGCCTGGATGACCATATTATTCTCGTCTGTGAGTTCGTTATTTGTCTCATCGAGCTTGCTCATGATTGCATCCGTACTATTCTTGGATCTGGTACAGAAGAACACTATAATTATATATAAAACTATTCCAACGCCTATATCGTAGCCTATCAGGTTTCTTATTCCGTGGTACAGCTTCTCATTTGTGATGACCATGACCACATACCATTCATCAACTATGGAACAGCTGAAAACCGTCACCTTCTTGTCATCAACAACCGCTTGAAATGGTTCGCCGTCATTGTCCGTTATGCCCTTCATGAGTACAGACATTTCACCCTGAGTATAGTCCTGTCCTACATCTTTCTTGTCTGAATGGGTTATCACCAAGCCTGACTTGTCGCAGACGAATGCATATCCCTGACCATTTAATTTGATTTTTTCCGTCTCATCCTGTATTTGATCCAGAGTTACATCCAGAGATATTACGCTCACACCATCATAGAGTAACTGGCTGACTGACATCAGAATATCACCTGTCTGCGCATCGATGTACGGCTGGCCCAGGGTTGGCTGGCCGTCTGCCGCCACTGCTGCCTTGTACCATGCCCGCTCCCCGAGGAACATAATCATCGTTGGGAACCCAGTCTGTGCCATCAAGATATTCGCCGTTTATAAAGCCATATACACCTGTGAACGCCGCATCTATATCCTGGAGATAATAAGCTGATTCATTCGTGAGAAAGTTCTGTATATCCTGCCCCTGACTGGCCTTCTCTCATCATATGCTCCACAGTGATCTTCGTAACTTCCACCGCATCCACAGCTCGATTCAGATACGAATTCATATATTCCTGCTCCTGCTTAACAGTCTCTGCCGCCAAAGCCAGAGTATCATTCACTGACTTCCTATAAAATGTCATAATCGTACATAACGACAGTACCACAATCGCCACAAAACTCACTATCAGCGTCAGTATATACTGCCTCTTGCTTACATTCTTCATACCGCATCCCCCATTTCACGTACATTATCCCGGTCCCAGATCAGCTCAAATCTGTACTTACACATAAACATAATTGTAACACACTACCACCATTAATCAAATATTTAATGGGGACGGTGGTACCTGTCCCCTCCGTCCCCAGAGACGAAAGTGCAAAAAAACAACCTCCTGGCGGTTTCCCACCAGAAGGTCGTCAATTCCTACCCCGAAGAGGCAGGCCATTGCGTACATGTTGTCGAATGTCGGCAGGCATTCGCCTCGCTGCCATTTGTAGATCGACACGGGTTCGTTGAATCCCAAGAACATCTGCAATGTCTTTACTGTGATCCCTTTCTTCTCTCTCACTTCCTTGATCCTCCTGCCTGTAGCCTGAAGATCAATAACTGGAAATTCCATCTGTGCCATAATTATACCTCCCTGTTAAATATGAAATTTAAATGTGCTATAAACTAGGTTCCACCAATTTTTTTCCAACCTAATATGCCTATAGCAGGGTATGATATGTAAATATGTTTTGCTAATATAAATATTTCTCCGGTCAGAATGCCGTTGAAATCTTTCATGACACCTTTATTGAGTTTTAAAAGGAATCTTCATCTAATATAACACATATAAACTACTAGTTAAAAGTAAACCTGTAGTTTAATTTTTAATTTCTTTGCCAACTTCCAATACATCTCCGAGTACAGTGAATATGCGTTCCAAATCCACAGGCTTTACGACGTGTCCATTCATCCCTGCAGAAAATGCCTTCTTCTTGTCCTCGTCAAATGCATTTGCAGTCATGGCAATGACTGGGATCTTCGCCGGGCATCTCCCAGGCCTCTGATTATCTCTGTCGCCTGATATCCATCCATGTTTGGCATCTGTATATCCATAAGCACTGCAATATAATAATCGGAAGGTCTGCTTCTGAGCATCTCAATACACTGGACTCCATCAACCGCACGATCAACCAGAATCCCCTTTCTCCAAGTAGCGTAACCGCAA
>VOFD01001751.1_pt1 | contig 12409 bp, 20 predicted proteins | sample 5384101 | NCBI WGS metagenome assembly VOFD01 (sample SAMN12384723, study PRJNA508395) | human gut metagenome | isolation source: healthy gut C | host: Homo sapiens
GCAGATATTCTGTGGCAGATGGAGCAGCAGGGGAGGCGTCTGTGTGGCAGGAAAACCAGGATTTTGCCAGCCGTTGTATGAGACTGGAAGAGTACAAGGAACTGGCCAGACAAGAGATGGCCCATGCCAGACAGAGGATTGGGTGGCAGAACCAACTGGCCAGAAACCGGGAGATCATGGCCAGGCAAATGCTGGAGGTGGCCCAGGCACTCAGTGGTTTTACCACAAGACTGGGAGATGGACAACCTTTGCAGAGGGGTGTTTTGAATCAGCTCAAAAAGAGACTTGAATTATATGGGATCCATATTGAAAAAGTATGGGGCGTGAAAAAAATAACAAAATAGAAGTGGCGTTTAACGGACATTGCGGGAAAAACCAGTGCCTGACCAAAACGGATGTGGCGGCGGTTTTGTCGGAAGAACTGGGGGCGAAGCTGACACCGGCCCGAGAAACAAGAAATGTTTTGTCCAGAGAATCCCAGACCATGTATTTCCGCCAGGATACATGTTATAAGGGGCTGACTGCGGTGGCCAGAGTATCCAGATGGGATCAGCAGGTGTCAGGAGATAATTATTCCTTCCTGGAACTGGAAAGCGGTGAACTTTAATGGTGCTGGCGGATGGTATGGGATACGGCGGCGAGGCTGAGAGAGACAGCGGCAGTCTGATTGAAACGCTGGAACATCTGCTGGAGGCGGGATTTGAAAAAGCAGACAGCCTGGCGGCTTCTGGAATACGCTGTTGGTGGCAGAATACGAAGGGGAATCCTTTACGACGCTGGATATGGTGTCGGTGGATTTGTACACGGATGGTGCCAGTTTATCAAAAAAGCAGTGCGGCTGCGGCCTATCTGTACCGGGACGGCCAGGTGGAAGTGATCGAAGCCCAGTCGCTGCCGGTAGGAGTGTCGGTGGATACTGGATGCGATGTAGTAAAGAGGCAGTTGAAACCGGAGATATGGTGATCCTTGTGTCGGACGGCGTGCCGGATGGCTATGAAAAAAGACATGACAGAAATGATAAGAGAGGTGGCAGGTCCCAACGCCCAGGAGTTTGCCAATCAGATCCTGATCCATGCACTGGCAGGAGCCAGTCAGGAGGCGGCAGATGATATGACGGTGCTGGTTCTTGGTTTTGGAATAAAAATTGACGAACGAGGCAAAAATCGTTAAGATAAAAGATGAATACAACAAAGAATCCGGGAGGAAGCCGTGTTACAGGATTTTTTTAGCATATAATGAACAAAAGAAGCTGCTAATGCCGGGGGATACTGTGGTGGCAGGTGTGTCCGGCGGGGCAGATTCCGTGTGCCTTCTGGCACTGTTAGACGAATTAAAAAGAAAAACTGGGACTGACGCTGTATGTGATCCATGTGCATCATGGGATCAGGGGAGCGGAAGCAGACCGGGATGCAGCCTTTGTAAGGGAACTGGCAGGAAAGAAAAACCTGCCTTTTTTGTCTTGTAAAAAAGATGCCCGGCAAAAAGAACTGGGGATGACGGAGGAAGAGGCCGGAAGACGCCTGCGGTATGAGGCTATGGAAGAGTATGCAAAAAAAGTAGGGGCGGATAAGATCGCACTGGCTCATCACAGAGATGACCAGGCGGAGACGGTATTGTTTCATCTGTTCAGGGGCAGCGGTCCCAGAGGTCTCCGGGGATGCCGGTAAAAGAGGACCTTTTATCAGACCTCTTCTATTTGTCAGCCGGCAGGAAATTGAAGCGTATCTGGCTGAAAAGCAACTGTCTTACTGTGAGGATTCTACCAACAGCAGTCTTAAATACAGCCGAAATATACTGCGCCGGCAGATACTGCCTGTGATAACGAAAACATTAACGCCCATGGCAGCAGCTCATATTGCGGCCATGGCAGAGAGGCAGGAAAAGTGGTGTCTCTATATAGAAAAGCAGGGAAGAGAAGATCCCGGCCGGACTGGACGGATGGGAAAAGGGACTATACGAAATGGTTTGATTATGATATGATTGTAAATGGTCTGTTTCGAAACCCTTTGGAGGGCGACTATTTTTGCATGGATCAGAACGGGGACATAAAAGAAGAAAAAGTTGTCCCGGTACTATATAGATGAAGCATTCCACGGCAGCAGCGGAGCAGCCAGTGGGTATTGGCGGATGGATCCCATGTTTTGTGGGCAATCCCGGGGCGGATAAGCGAGTATTACAAAGTGACAAAAAAACCAGCCATGTTCTGGTGGTATCAATAGCGGTTTGTGAATACTTGGGAATGGAGGAATCATAGTGAAAGAGGAAATTCAGGTAAGAATCAGTGAGGAAGAACTGATTGCAAAAATCAAGGAGATCGCACAGCAGATCAATGAGGATTATGTTGGTAAAAAAGTTCATCTTGTATGTATTCTCAGTGGAAGTGTATTTTTTACCTGTGAACTGGCAAAATATATTACAGTGCCGGTTACCATGGATTTTATGAGAGTGTCCAGTTATGGCGAAGGAATGGACAGCACCGGAACGATTTCCATCGATCAGGATCTGAACATGAGTATAGAAGGCCGTCATGTACTGGTGGTAGAAGATATTGTGGATTCCGGACGCACATTGGCTCTTTTGAGTAATATATTGAAGAAAAGGGATCCGGCCAGCCTGCGTTTGTGCAGCCTGCTGGATAAGCCAAGCCGTCGTGTGACACCGGTTTCCATTGATTATTTAGGATTTGAGATTGAGGATTATTTTGTAGTGGGATTTGGATTGGATTACGCTCAGAAATACCGCAATCTGCCATATATTGGTGAGTTAGAATTATTGGACTAGAAGGAGGATTTTTCCCCATGAAAAATGCGAGAGGATTAGGCTTTTTTTCGTTCTCATTGCTATGGTGGTCATGCTGGCAGTGTTTGGTAATGATCTGTTTGGAGGCGTGAACAAAGATAGTTATAACTATAACAGTTTTAAGCAGGACCTGCAGAAGGATAAAAATAGCGTCGGTGCAGATCGTGCAGAATCAGGAAGTTCCTACCGGCCGTGTGGTTGTGGTCAGCAAGGAAAACCAGACGAAGAGTTTTTTATATATCGGATGTCAATAAAGTGATGTCCTATATGGAAAGCGTGAATTTTACCAATGTAGTAGTAAAGATGTGCAGAAGACGCCGTGGTATGTGACGGTTCTTCCATATTTTGTAGGATTTTCCTGCTGTTTTTTTTTCCTGTTCAGCATGTTTAATTCACAGTCACAGGGAGGTGGCGGCAACTCCAAGATGATGAATTTTGGAAAGAGCCGTGCCAAGATGACCACACCGGATGACAAAGCAAAGACATTTGCGGATGTCGCCGGTTTGGTAGAGAGGAAAAAGAACAGTTAGAGGAGATTGTAGATTTCCTGGCTGATCCTGAGAAATATACCAGACTGGGAGCCAGGATCCCGAAAGGTGTGATCATGGTAGGCCCTCCGGGAACCGGTAAAACATTGCTGGCAAAAGCCGTTGCCGGTGAGGCGGGCGTTCCGTTCTTCAGTATTTCCGGTTCGGACTTTGTAGAAATGTTTGTCGGTGTCGGAGCTTCCCGTGTCCGAGATCTGTTTGAGGATGCCAAGAAAAATGCCCCTTGTATCGTATTTATTGATGAAATCGATGCCGTAGCCAGAAGACGAGGCAGCGGACTGGGCGGTGGTCACGATGAGCGTGAGCAGACACTGAACCAGATGCTGGTTGAGATGGATGGCTTTGGCGTCAATGAAGGAATCATCGTAATGGCGGCTACCAACCGTGTAGATATTCTGGATCCGGCTATTCTCCGTCCGGGACGCTTTGACCGCAGGATCCATGTAGGACTGCCGGATGTGCGGGGCAGAGAAGAGATTTTGAAGGTACATGCTAAAAATAAACCGCTGGCAGAGGATGTCAACCTGGAAGAAGTTGCCAGAACTACAGCAGGGTTCGCCGGAGCGGATCTGGAAAATCTTATGAACGAATCTGCCATTGCAGCAGCCAGGGATAACCGTGGGTATATCAAGGATGAAGACATCCGCAAATCCTTTATCAAAGGTGGGAATCGGTTCCGAGAAAAAGAGCCGTATTATTTCTGAAAAGGATAAAAAGATCACGGCCTATCACGAGGCAGGTCACGCTATCTTGTTCCATGTTTTCCGGATGTCGGACCTGTGTATACAGTGTCTATTATTCCGACCGGACAGGGGGCAGCAGGTTACACTATGCCGCTGCCGGAGCAGGATGAAATGCATTTGACCAAAGGAAAGATGCTGCAGGATATCACGGTCTGTCTGGGCGGACGCATTGCAGAGTCACTGATCTTTGAAGATGTTACCACCGGCGCAGTACAGGATATCCGCCAGGCTACCGAAGCAGCCAGAGACATGGTTACCAAATACGGTTTCTCAGAAGAACTGGGAATGATCAATTACAGCACATCGGATGATGAAGTGTTTATCGGAAGAGACATTGGACACACCAAGAACTTCAGCGAAGGCACAGCGGAAGTAATTGACCGCGAAGTGAAAAAGATCATTGATACCTGTCACGAAAAAGCAACAGGTATTTTGAAAGATCATATGGATGTATTGCACAAACTGGCAGAGCTTTTGATTGAAAAAGAGCGTATCGGCCAGGATGAGTTTAAATCGTTGTTTGAGCATAATGACGAGGAAAACGGGGAAAATGAATAATGAATTGTGCAAAAGTTCAAACGGGAGAAAAGTATTGGGTAAATTACACAAAAAAAATTTAAAAAAAAGTTGATGTTTGTTCACACTTATGTAGCAAACAATGTTATAGTAACACTCGTAAACCCCAATACATTATATAGTTTTTGCTACACCCCATAAGTAACAAAAATACCTTCTCCCAAAAAGGACAGCATCGTGAAGCTGTCCTTTTGACTTTTATTGAGAGAAATAAAAAAAAAAATATACAGGGGAAAGGATGACGGAAACAGACTATGACAGACGGAACAATAAACAGAGCTGCCATTTTTAGTGATGGTACCGGTAATTTTGTAAATCCGGCAGAACCAGAAATAAATTCACAAGTAGAAATCCTTTGCCGCACGGGGCGGGACGATGCTGAAAAAGTAACAGCCGTTGTAGATGGCGTATGTTACGATATGTATGTGAAAGAAAGAAACAGTCAGTTTGACTACTATGCTGTAACTCTTTCACTGGAGAGTCATCAGATTTCTTATCATTTTCGGATTGAAAAAAAAGGGGAGAGTTGATCTGCTACAACCGTCAGGGCGTGGTGGACGTGATCAACCCGTATTTTGATTTTTGCATCATACCTGGTTTTCATACTCCGGCCTGGGCAAAAGGCGCGGTTATGTACCAGATCTTTGTAGATCGTTTTTATAATGGGGATTCTTCCAACGATGTAGTGGACAGAGAGTATTCTTATATTGGCGAGCCGGTGACCGGGTAAAGGACTGGAACAAAATGCCTGCGTCTATGGGAGTCCGTGAGTTTTACGGCGGAGATTTAAAAGGCATCTGGGGAAAAATTAGACTATCTCCAGGACTTGGGGGTAGAAGTGCTTTATCTGAACCCTATTTTTGTGTCCCCATCCAACCACAAATATGATACTCAGGATTACGATTATGTGGATCCTCATTACGGTGTCATCACAAAGGATGGAGGAGAGGTCCTTCCGGAGGGAGATCTGGACAATTCCCATGCAGAGCGTTATATACAGCGGGTGGTAAACAAAGAAAACTTAGAGGCCAGTAATGCGTTTTTTGCATCGTTTGTAGAAGAGGTGCATAAGCGGGGCATGAAAGTGATCCTGGACGGTGTGTTCAACCACTGTGGTTCTTTTAATAAATGGCTGGACCGGGAAAAAATATATGACCGGGATGCAAGTTATGAAAAAAGGGGCTTTTTTGACGGAAGACAGTCCGTATCATGATTTTTCTATTTTTATCCCGATGGAAGCTGGCCGGACAATACACACTATGATTCCTGGTGGGGTAACGATACTTTGCCGAAGTTAAATTACGAGGAATCGGAGAAACTGGCGTCTTATGTTATGCGCATTGCAAAAAAATGGGTATCGGAACCATACAATGTGGACGGATGGCGTCTGGATGTGGCAGCAGATCTGGGACATTCAGAGGATTATAACCATGGATTCTGGAGAAAATTCCGTGAGAGCGTGAAGAAAGCGAATCCGGAGGCGATCATCCTGGCAGAGCATTATGGAGATCCTTCCCCATGGCTGGATGGAAGCCAGTGGGATACAGTTATGTATTATGATGCTTTTATGGAACCTGTCAGCTGGTTTTTTAACAGGAATGGAAAAACACAGTGATATGGCAGCACTGGACATGATCGGTGATTCTTCTGCTTTTTTGGTGCTATGACCGATTATGGTGCCCGTTTTACAATGCCTTCGGCACAGGTGGCCATGAATGAACTTTCCAACCACGACCATTCGAGATTTTTAACCCGTACCAACAAAAAGTAGGACGGACTGCATTTGCCGGACCGAGGGCGGCGGATATGGGTGTAAATACGGCTGTGATGAGACAGGCGGTTGTGATGCAGATGACATGGGTCGGAGCACCTACCCTGTATTACGGTGATGAAGCGGGTGTGTGTGGATGGACGGATCCGGATAACCGCCGCAGTTATCCATGGGGCAGAGAGGACAATGAACTGATCCGATTCCATAAAGAAATGATCCGTATCCACAGAGACTATCAGGTATTTAAGACAGGAAGTATGCTGTATCTACACGGTGAAAACGGCCTGATCGTGTACGGCCGGTTCCAGGGAGAAGAAAAGGCAGTCATTGCCGTACAGACGGGAGGTACCCAAAAGAGATCCAAGTGGATGTATGGCGTCTGGGACTGAAGGATGGCGAAAAAATTGCTTCTATGATGGCCACGGACCAGCAGGGATTTTCCTTGGAAGCCCGGGTTTTGACTGTGAAGGATGGAAAGGTTTCTATCTCCGTGGGAGAAAATGGTGCGGTACTCTATAAAAGTATTCGCAATTTGATATAAAATTTTAAATTTTAACTTGTAAAGAAACCCCTATGCGTTGTATAATGAAAGCAAATTCATTTATAGAATGTGTGGGGGTTTTCCCATACAGTAAAAAGGAGGACGACATGTTATTATCAAAAGACTATAAGTTTTGGTTTTGTACAGGATCTCAGGATCTTTATGGAGATGAGTGTCTCGCTCATGTAGCAGAGCATTCCAAACAGATTGTGGACGCTTTGAACAAATCTGGCAAGCTTCCTTACGAAGTAGTTTGGAAACCAACCCTGATCACTAACGAATTGATCCGTAAGACTTTCAATGAGGCAAATGCAGATGAGAATTGTGCCGGTGTTATTACTTGGATGCATACATTCTCCCCAGCTAAATCCTGGATTCTTGGTCTGCAGGAGTACAGAAAGCCACTGCTTCATCTTCATACACAGTTCAATGAAGAAATTCCTTACGACACCATCGATATGGACTTCATGAACGAGAACCAGGCAGCACATGGTGACCGTGAGTATGGTCATATTGTAAGCCGTATGAGAATTGAGCGTAAAGTTGTTGTTGGTCACTGGACTGATCCTGTTATTCAGGAGAAGATTGGCGACTGGATGCGTACTGCTATCGGTATTATGGAGAGCAGCCACATTCGTGTAATGCGTGTGGCAGATAACATGCGTAATGTTGCTGTTACAGAAGGTGATAAAGTAGAAGCTCAGATCAAATTTGGATGGGAAGTAGATGCTTACCCTGTAAACGAGATCGCAGACTGTGTAGCTTCTGTATCCGCTTCTGATACCAACGCTTTGGTAGATGAGTATTATGACAAATATGATATTCTTCTTGAGGGAAGAGACCCGAAGAGTTCAAGAAACATGTAGCTGTACAGGCTCAGATCGAGCTTGGTTTTGAGAGATTTTTTGAATGAGAAGAACTATCAGGCAATCGTTACTCACTTTGGTGATCTTGGTTCCCTGAAACAGCTTCCGGGACTGGCTATCCAGAGACTGGAAGAAAAAAGGCTATGGATTCGGTGCAGAAGGCGACTGGAAGACAGCTGCAATGGTTCGTCTGATGAAGATCATGACAGCAGGCAAGAAAGATGCCAAAGGTACATCCATGTTAGAGGATTACACATACAATATGGTAAAAGGCAAAGAAGGAATCCTTCAGGCTCATATGCTTGAGATCTGTCCATCTATCGCAGATGGCCCGATCAGCATTAAATGCCAGCCACTTTCCATGGGTGATCGCGAAGATCCAGCTCGTCTGGTATTTACATCCAAAGAAGGTGCCGGAATTGCATGTTCTCTGATCGACCTTGGAAACCGTTTCCGTCTTATCATCAACGATGTTGAGTGCAAGAAGAACGAGAAACCAATGCCAAAACTTCCTGTAGCTACTAACTTCTGGACTCCACAGCCAGACCTTTACACAGGTGCTGAGGCATGGATCCTTGCAGGTGGTGCACATCATACAGCATTCACATATGACCTGACAGCAGATCAGATGGGTGAATGGGCAAATGCAATGGGCATTGAAGCTGTATACATTGACAAGAATACAAATATCCGCGACTTCAAGCGTGACTTGATGCTGGGCGAAGTATTCTACCGCTAAGATTTATAATTTCCATAAGAAAAGCATTGTGGCTTGACAGGGATTGTCTGTCAAGCCATTTTTAAACAGAAAAGAGAGGTGAAATATGAGTAAAGATGTTTTTACCCGGCAGAGCCGCCAAAACAGCCACCGAGAAATATTTTTTGAACATATGCCAGACCGCTGTTCCGATGAAATGGGACTGTGGCTGACCCATGATCCGGCGATTTACCAGGATGATGTAACGGGAGACTACTATATCTATGGAACCGATGCCATTGCTATGAAGTCTCCGGATCTGATCCACTGGAAAAATCTGGGCAAAAGTAGTGCCGGAGCCACCGGCAGAGTCCCAGGAATGGGTTGGTACAAAGCACATCTGGGCACCGGATATGGTAAAGGTAGGAGATGAATATCGTCTGTACTGCTCAATTCTTCTTTCGGCTCCCAGAAATCCTGCATTTTACGGCTGTTTCAGATAAACCGGAAGGACCTTTTGAACCCAAAGACTGCGTGCTGAAAACCGATGAGTCCATGCCGGTAAACGGAATTGATGCCAATATCATACGGGATGTGAAAACCGGAGAAATGTATATGGTATATGGTTCATTCTGGGGAGGAATCCACATTCTGAAACTGAATGAGCAGACAGGACTGGCTGCAGAGGATGGCATTGGTACCTGCATCTGCTGTCGTCCGGCATGGCTTAGCGGAGCGGTGGAAGGTCCTTATATTATTTACAATGAGGAGACGGAGTATTATTATCTGTTCGTTTCTTATGGATCGTTGAAAACCGATTATCAGATTCGAGTGGGCCGCAGTAAAAAAGGTAACCGGTCCTTATGTGGATTACAACGGAAGAGAAATGACGGATACGGAGGATCCATATAACGAAGTGGGTTATATGGCGTATTGTGGTTATCAGTGGAGCCATGGCGTAGGCTATATGGCGCCGGGACACAACTCTGTATTGCACGACAAGGATGGAAACTGGTATCTTGTAAATCATATTCGCCAGAAAGAGTACATAGGAGACTGGCTGGAGCCGTCAACGATGCAGATCCGTAAGATGTACTGGTCAGAAAGCGGTTGGCCGGTAGTAGCACCGAGCCATATGCAGGAGAGATCGTCCAGGATATTCCATTGGAGAAGGTTCTTGGTAAATATGAGAGGATTACTCTGACAAAGACTCTGCCACAGGGCATCCAGACCGGAGTTCCGATGAAGCTGGACCGGGGATGCTATGGAGATTATTATGAGTGCTGTTCCATCCAGGGAACCTGGAAGTACGAAGGATATAAACTGACTATTTCATATGGTCCACATACCGAAGAAGCATTTGTAACAGCGGTATGGGATGCAGAGAGAAATTGTCAGACCATCGGCATCTGCGGCATTTCAGAAGATGGAGTGCCATTCTGGGCCAAAAAGGATTTCAGACTTGAAGCAGGGGTGAGTGCTGATATTCATTGCGCTCCATACTGCCGTATTTTCGATTCCAGATCATACGGTAAAGGTCAGAAGCCAGGATATCCTGGCGTAAAAGAGCCAGCACATCCTCTGTCAGGAGTTTTTCATCGGCTGCGAGGCGAGTGATGATACGACAGTCAGTGACTTGTTTTAACAAGTGGCTGGCTTTTTTTTTCATGCCTAAAAGCCGGAGATAAGGGATAGAAACATTGATTTCCGGCGTCAGGTCTAAGAGGCATTGCAGCAGACACCGGCGGACACGGCTTTCGGTAAAGATCCTGGTCTGGCACCGGGCCACAAGATCAGACGCCTGATGATAGGTAGAAAGTTCTCTGCGGATGCGACCGGCAAGATCTGGTGAAATGTCTTTGTAACGGGTCAGATCCCGGCTTTTTAGCAGGCTGGCACCGATCATATCTGAAAAAATCGTCCAGTGTCAGATGAGGGATATTTTCTGTTGAGGGCTATTTGGAGGAGCGAGATAACCCAGCCAAAAAGGTAAAGCCTCTGCGGCAGCCCCGGACCATCATTGATACCTTTACCGCAGCAGAAATGAAGCGGATGATCCAGTTCTACGACGGCAAGGACTTTCTGGAGGTGCGGAACAAGACCATCATCATGCTGCTGTTTGACACAGGGATGCGCTGTAACGAGATGATCCTGATGGAGCCCGAGGACATCAAACCGGATTACATTCTGGTGAAGCATGGCAAGGGCGGCAAGGAGCGTGTGGTATCGAAATCTCCGGCACTGTCAAGCAGCTCATCAAATACTGTGCGCTCCGGGATGGCTACCGGAAAGAATGTCCCACCTGCCACAGAAACCTTTTCCTCAGCAAAACAGGCAAGCCCCTCACGGATGAGGCAGTTGCTCGGATGCTGAAGCACGCTGCAGAGGAAGTGGGAGTCTCATCCTCGGTACGGGTCAGCCCCCACACCTGCCGCCATACCTTCGCTCAGATGCAGCTGAAGAATGGCCTGGACCTATACAGCGTCTCTCGCCTGATGGGGCACGTCAATATCATGATCACCCAGCGGTATCTGTTGGGCATCAAGGATAAGGACATTGTGGACCGGGGCACCCAGACCAGCCCCTTGATGAACCTGTAAAAGAACAGAAGATCGTGTGAATAGGAGCAGTTCCGCCGGGTGGTGGGGCTGTGTTTTAAACATTGTTAATTCGATTATGTAAGAGAAAACAACAGAAAGCAGAAAATGCAATTGACGTCAAATGACGTATACACAATGAAAAAACGAAAATATAAAGAAGTGCTGAACGGAGTCAATATCTGTTTATGAATAGAAACATTATGACTTGAGAAATAATGAACAAAATAGACGATGATGTGAAGAAAATGTTCATACCAAAGAAAAAGCTGTGGAACGCATATATATTATATAATAATGTACTCATATTTTTATAATAAGGTGAGGTGAATGACATTGACAAAGAATGAGCGCAAAACTTCGTGATTTTTTGCTGATTTAGAATTCAGAAATCCTAATACGAAAAGCAACATTTTGGATTCAACAGGATAGATTCAAATGACTGAGGAAAGTGCAGGAGTGGAAATCGAGAGCTTTGACAACAGTAGTATACGGAAATTGGGTTGGGCACAATAGCGGAGTTGATCCCAATAATACGATATAACCAGTAAGTTAATATGTTGTAGATTGGGCTGCTGATATGAAACGTGACGATAAAACTGAATACCTAGTGTTTTGATATGATATGCCACGGATTACGGGGGCAGAATAAACCAATAAAATTACATAACCAGTATTTTGGTAGGCTGATTGTGTGGGTGGCAGAAGGGAGCGAGCAGCTCTTGACAGTTTTAACGACCTATGATATGGTGTTTGTGTGGACGCAAACACGCCTGTCAAGCCTCTACAACGGATTTTTACAGATGGCGTAGAGCTTTACGGCAAAAATCTGGAAAACGAGCCAGAAGTGCCTTGTAGCCAGTCTGGTGAAGTTTTTTCAAAAAGCCACTGGACAAATCCTTCGAGGTGTGATATGCTTATGCAGCCACGGAGGAGAGCGCAGCCGGCAAGCCCCGGACGAGCTCGACATCCCGACAAGCGTGCCCTGTGTGTGGGGGCAGTGACCGAGGCGACTCGCAAGCTGACCCTGAACGGCGGAGCAGGCGGCTGCCCTGTGAAAGCGGGGTGGAGCACCTTGAAAACTGAACATCGTCAAAAATTTATTTGGACAAGGAGGAATGTGAACATGGAAAAAATGACATTTTCAATACGAATCTGCTGCAGTTGCCCCTGAAGGCACAGGTGGCTGACGAGGGGGTGGTACAGGATACTGCACCCGTTGCAGAGCCCACGGCCCCTGCCATGGGAGAGGGGCGTGTGCTGGATATGCT
>VOFD01002494.1_pt1 | contig 12408 bp, 23 predicted proteins | sample 5384101 | NCBI WGS metagenome assembly VOFD01 (sample SAMN12384723, study PRJNA508395) | human gut metagenome | isolation source: healthy gut C | host: Homo sapiens
TTTTGATAGTGCCGACATAAAAAGTCATGCTTTTCGGACAAGAAATGTCATCGGGAGATTGGTATCAATACGATCGCCAAAACCAGCCACTGAGTGAGTGCATGATGTCGATAAGAACTTTTGACAACAAAGTAGGATCAATAGAACCTGACGGAAAAAAAAGAGGCACAAAATCAATGGGGAGAGGGATGAACCGTTTTATCGACACGTTGAATGCGCATTATCCAGACAAGAAAGTCCGCTACGTTTGGAACGATTTGGTCAAACTTGGGCGCAATGTAAAGGAAGTCAGCAACAGATGCTTTTAGGGCAGATAGAACGTGAACACTTTAATGTGATACAAGATGAAATAAATAGAATTAGCCCACAAGTGTTAGTGTTTTTCACCGGGCCAGATAAATATTGGGAAGCTAAATTGCAACAAATTTTAGGCATTGCCACGTCCAATTATCAGCCTGTACCTGGTTGGGACGGCAATACTCGCCAGTTGACACGATTGGAATTAGACAAGGACAAATATCCGTCGGTCAAGTATGCTTTTCCGCACATATCACCCTTCCGCGCGGGAAAGCAGGATATATGTAAAGCATATGGATTTGTATAAGGCGATTGTAAATGACATTATTTTATAAGTGAATATGGGTCTCATCATCGCCGTCGGCAACGGGGCTTGCAACATAGCCGCCGCCATTCAAGCACAGAGAATTGAAAACGCAAGATTTGTTTTTCTCGATACAGAGCCGGACGATCTGGGCAATCATCCCGGTAATGGGCGAGACTATTTTTGCTGCAAGGCACTGAAACAGAGCAACAGGAGGCCATCAGCCGTTTGTTTGCATCGGATGTGAAGAACGTGTTCATCCTTGCTTGTCTGGGCGGGCGCACAGGTTCGCATTTCGCGCCTTTGGCGGCTCATTTGAAAGCGGCGGGCAAAGCCCCGGCCTGCATTGTGACTCTGCCTTTCCATTTTGAAGGCGAAAGGCAGATGGCGACTGCCAATGAAGCATTGGGCGGCTGAAAGAATGCACGCCCGATGTGCTGGTTTTCGATAATGAGAAGTTGAAGACACAGTATCCGGACTTGAGCCTTCTTGATGCATTTCGGAAGGCGGATGCGCAAGTGGCAGAGGCTTTGCGGAAGAGGCTGATATAACCGTTGCAAAAACCTTGGAAGGTTCGGGGAACCGTAAAGTCAAGGCTTTTTTTCGATATTTGGAAACAATGAGCGAAAAACATTTAATCTATTATTGACATGAAACTGAAGTTGGCCCATTTGGGCGATTTGACGGGGATGCATTTCAACATTCCCTGTTACCAGCGCGGCTACAGGTGGGAGGCCAAGCAAGTGCTGGATTTGCTGGACGACTTGTTTGAATTCCAGCAAAACCGCCCGAAGGAAGGGCAGTTTTATTGCCTCCAGCCGTTGGTGGTTTGCCGCAACGGGAGTCTGTCGCAGGAGGGAAGAACCGTCTTTGATGTCATCGACGGCAGCAACGCTTGACAACTCTTTTCCTGCTGATGGGATATTTGCAGATGCCATCCTTTGAGTTGCGCTACGAGCGTGCGGTTGAAAAGGGTGAAAACCTTTGTGCGTGGGAGAACGGGCGGCTGGACTATGCGGCTTTGCCATCGCTTTCCGACGAGGACATGGCGGGCAATCCCGACTATTTCTACATGAAGGCGGCGATGGACTGCATCGAAGGCTGGTTCGAGGAAAAGGGGAAACGTTATCCCGGCATCCGAAGGTTGATGGAGGATGTCCTGCGCCATCCGAAGTATGAGAACGGCGAACGCCCTTTCTATGAAACGGATGAGGACAAGAACGACAGCCAGTCCGACGTGCGTTTCATCTGGTATGAGGACGAACCGGCAAGCGGCAGTTCCATCGCCACTTTCAAGCGTTTGAACTACGGGAAAACGCCGTTGACGGCCACGGAACTCATCAAGGCGCTGCTGTTCCAGTGTGATGTGTATGCACCAGGCAGGCGGGCCGAGATGAAGCAAGTCGTGTTCCGCATGTCCACGGAATGGGATGCCATGGAGAAAGCATTGCAGGATGACTTTATGTGGTCCATGCTTTTCCCGCAAAAGTACGAGAAGGCTTCGCGCGTCGACCTCGTGCTGTCCTTCGTGGCAAGGGAACTGAAGGAGCAACACCACATCGAGGTCAAGGCATCCGAAGCGGACAGGGACTATGACTACCTCGTTTTCAACAAGTATATAGAGCAGGAGCGGCAGAAGAACCGTCCCTACGAGGAGGTGGTGAAAAAATCTTTGGGCGAATGTGCAGGACACGTATGCCGTGTTCCGCAGTTGGTTTGAGGACCGGACGCTCTACCATCTCACGGGCTTGTACCTCACCTTGCTGCGCCAAGGCGCAGAGAAACATTTGCAAACCCTGCGCATGCTGGTGGCCGAGTTCAAGGGCAGGAACCGGCGGGCATATATCAATTGGCTGAAGAAAAGAAGATAGGCGCATTGATACACTTTGATGAACGCAAATTTGGCGATTCGGAGGAACCATCCTTCGAGAACCTGTATTACGGGAAGTTCAGCCCGGAGATAGCCGGATATTGCTGGCCTACAACGTGGATGTAACCATGAAGCACGGGCAGGAAAGGGCATATTTCCCCTTCAAATTTTATCAAACCACCACGCCGAGCCTGGAACACATCCATCCCCAGCACTTGCAGGATGCGGACATTGATTTCGTCACGCGCTGCCAATGGTTCAAAGACAAGTGCGCGGAACTGGGCAAGGAAGACCTAGAAGATGAAGAACTGCGGGCGGCCGTTGACGGTCTGCGCGGCGTGCTGCACCTGACAGGCGAAGAAGAATCTGACGGCAAATCGGACGAGGCAAAGAAGTCGCTGAAGGAAAAGGAGGAGCGGTATCGGGCGAATGAATACGAATACAGCCAACTGCTAAAAGTGATAGACCGCCATTTTGACGAGTTGGCCGACATCGATGAAAAGGAACTCCACAGCATCAGCAACCTGGCATTGGTGGACAACCTCACCAATATCTGCTTGGGCAACGGGTTGCTCCACACCAAACGTGCCATCTTGCAGAGCATTTCCGATTGGTATGACCGATCAAATGGCGAGCAGGGGGCTTGCGTGTACAGGGGAACTTGGAAGGTGTTCCGCAAGGAATATGTACCGATGGCTATGGACACGCGGTTCTGGACAAAGGAGGACCGGAAGAATTATTTGAACAACTTAAAATGGACATACGATGAATATACCAAATGACAACCACACAGTGGCTTTCTTTGATTTTATCGAGAAGCATGACATACAAGTGCCTGTCATCAAAGGGACTATGTGCAGGGACGGGCGTTGACCGACAAAGAAAAAGAGAAACGCGATGATTTCGTGGAAAAAGGCTGATGGACGCTTTGCTGACCGATGGCGCACCTTGCCACCTCGATTTCGTGTATGGCGGCAGGGAGAGCTTTTGGAAGCGGCGGGGGCGATGCCCAAGGATGCCCCGTTCCTTCCGCTCGACGGCAGCAGCGGTTGACCACATTGTTTCTGCTCCACTGGACATTGTTGCAGAAGAATGCCCCGGTGGCAGGCGACAGGGAATGAGGAAGCGCAGCAAACATTCCGCAGCCGCATGGAGGCGCTGGCCAAGTTCACCTACAAGACCCGCATCAGTTCCGGGCGGTTTTGCCAGAAAGGCTCACCGGACTGCAAAAGCTGGGTCGGACCGCCCTGACCGCGCAGATAGAAGAAAAAGTATTGGTATGACCCCCGACATGCAGGCCGACCCCACCGTGAAAGCCATGATGGAGATGCTTGCGCTGATGGAAGATATGTTGGAAAGCGAGCCTTATCGGCCGCAAAAAGGCAGCGATGTTGGCCAACCTGTATGACGCATCAAGCGGTGCATCACCTTCGATGTCCTGGACATGGACCAGTACAACCTGACCGACGGCCTGTATGTGAAGATGAATGCCCGTGGCAAGTGAACTGACCCCTTTGAGAACTGGAAAGCCAGGCTTCACCGACCTGATGGAACGCAATGACAGGAAGAACAGGAACGTTTTTCTTATCGGATGGAACATGAATGGAACGATGTGTTCTGGAAAATCGCTTACCGGGATTACCTGGATAGAGTGAAGGAGACCAACGGGGGAACGGATACCATCTCCCAAGATAGACGATGCGTTCATGCACTTCTTCAACAACCTGACACGCTTGTTCTTTTCATCGTCCCGGAACACCAATCCCTCAATGCCGAAGACTACAAGGCGGGGCTTTGGAGCATGGTAGAAAACGTGTATAAGGACAACAAGGAGTTTCGCAGGATGCTGTTCGGCATGCTCGACACGCTGCATGGAATCGATGCCGCAAACGGGAGCATCCGCCGGTTCTTTGGCAGCATCTTCGCGAAAGAAGCGGAAAGCGGCAAGGTGCGCCTGATTGATGGCCCGACAGACCTCTTTGAAGCGACTTGCAGTTCCGATAGTTTCTCGGCCAACCATATATTGCTGTTCGCCATTCTGCTCTATTGCATGAAGCACCATGTGTATGCATCCGACGGGAAATTGCTGAATTACGTGCGCTTTTGCCGGAATTACCTGTACGAGCATAATTACTTTGACACGGCCAATGTCACCGTTTCGCCCCAAATCAGGGTCAATGAAATGGCACAATACCTCCGTTTCTTCGAGGCCTTGGCTGCCGATGCCGACCCGTTGGTTTCCTTGGGGAAAATGGAACTGAAAGACGACTATGCGCTTCGCGAAAAGGCAAAACTGGCATATTACCAGCATCCCGAAGTCATGGAATTGGTCTGGAAGTTGGAGGATCTGCCTTACACGTGCGGCAACTTGGGCGCATTCGCGTCCGTGTTGGAAATGTGCATGGCTGATGAAACTTATTGCGCGAAGGTTTGGGATGCGGTGGATGCTTTCGTTCATGCCCCGGCCTTGACAAAGGTGCAACTGTTTGTGACGTTCGGCTATAAAGGGATTGAAGTACGCAACTGCGCTTACGGCAAAGCGGTCTTTCTGGGCGGGGAGTTCAACGGCACGCCGCGTTGGGCGGCGCATTTCCGCAAGAAGTATGACGCGGCATCACCGCTCAACATCTGGATGATGCGTTATGTGGAGGATTTCTCGCGGGAAAACGACCTGAACGTCCTCGTGTCGCAGCGCATACCTGCCGACCGGCATTCGGTGGGATACTATCTGTTGAAGTATCCCGACGTGCTTGCCGCACAGGTGTATTGGAGAAACGACCCTAATTATGCGCCTTTCTATTTCGCCATGATGCGTCCGTGGGAGGATTTGGACATGATAGCCATCCACAGGCTTTTCAAGCCGTCCGCTGAACAATGCCTATCAGGTTTGCCCGATGGCCAATGCGGTGGCGCGGAAGATTGACAGGTACAGGAAGTATAATGACGCAAGGCGTATGGGAAATTCCGGGCAGTTTGCAGACAAAGCCGGGATTGTCATCAATGAATATCCCAATGGTTGGGACAACATCATCTTTGCGATGTGCTTTGACGCATTGGAATGGCTACTGCCGCAGGAAACATTCGACCGGCTTCCGCCTTTCTTGAGGGAAGAATTGTATTGGGATGGCGACAGCTATGTCTTGGAGCAGGCTGAAGGCAAAAGACCTGGTGGAAACAGCCGTGGACTTCATGAACAAAGTGTTGGATGATTTCGAGCAACGCGGCTTGCTTCAATAGCGTGTCCGTTTTTTTGCTTCCTGTATCCGCACGTTCCTTTCATTGGGCGTGCGGATATTTTTTTGAATCTTGTGCAGTGCTTTGGCATACATGTGGCCTACCTTTGCAGCATGAACCAAATCAAAGGAAGATAATTATGCGTTTATCTGAAAGCATGATTCCAACAGGTTTGTCCTCATTGGACGAACTCCCTGACGGGCTGGCATCTGTCCAACTTGATTGTTATTAGCTCCCGTTACAGAGGTGGAGGAAGGACGATGTTGGCGATGACCATTGCCCGCAATTTGACTATTGATTATCATATTCCTGTTGCGTATTTCTCTTTGAAAATGTCCAATGTGCAGTTTGTTAATAGGCTTTTGCTATGGAAAGCGGTTGTGCTTTATCCGAATTAAATAACTATAAAGAAGATCAAGAGTTAGCTAAAGGATCGATGCTGCCGCAGACAAGCTAATAGATATTCCTTTATATGTAGATGATACTCCGGATTTGTCAATTTTTGATTTTAAATCGAAATTAAAAGAACTGGTAGAAAAACATGGAATTAAATTGGCGATAATCGACTTTGTGCAACTGATGCATGGCCATGAAGATGCGGGATGCTGGGACCAGGCTTTGGAGAAAATAATAAAGGAACTGAAGGATGCTGCATCAGAATATGGAGTGGCAATTATAGTTTTGGATAAATGGGCTGAGGCTGTTTTTAAAGATGATGTGAGAGATGCTAAAAAAGTTCCTGGAGCTGAAAAATATGCAGATGTATTGCTTGTCTATCATCCGGACGAATCCAAAAAGATGGAAAGATATCGAGTGGGGTGCTAAAATATATGTGATGAAGAACAATAGAGGAAAGTTTGGTGATTGTGATGTGAAAAGTTCAAAAAATGGAGGATAGATTATGATTCAAGTAAAAACAATGACGGAATGGCCGGATGAGGATTACACCTATCCGTTGCCGGATGTGTCGCACTTATCGGAGCAAGAGGCAAGAGGTTGCAATGCAAAGGGAACGCAGTTCATGGCATACGGAAGGCCGTGATGGAATAAATCCGATGAAGAGTTTGAACTCTGCATCACTTTGGCGGCTCGTTGGAACAATCACGAGTATGTAGATGATGAAAACTATGAAGAATTCGTGATGAGCGATGTAGAGCGTAACCGCTTCCTGTGGTATCACGGCAGGCGTTTGCTGGCCTTGCGCAAGGAGCGTATGAAGCCTTTCATCAAAGAGTTGGTGAATGAAGTCCGCTATGGTCCGATGTTTGACGGCGTATTCTTATATCGCGTGGAGTTGGGGAGGTTCCGTTGCATGCGGGAGTATTTTTCTTATTCTTTTGTGGCCGGCGAGGATGGCTGCTTTAGTTTCAAGCCATGGATGGATATTTGCATCCGGTTGTTGGAATATATTGTGGAATACCATAAAATATCCGATGAGCAATGCCTGCATGTGAATGTGCGCAATGTGCGCGACATTGTGACGACGATTTGATAGATGATTACATGGATGCGCCTTTGCCGTCGGAAGCGGGAGAACATGATGTGGACAAGGCTTTCTATGGCCGGGAGATTTACCTCCGCAAGGCGGAAAGGCTGTATTACTCGATACGTTTGAACAAGATACAAGACTGGTGGGAACCGTAAAAATGCAAGAATGATATGGCAACGAATGAAATATATCTGTACAGTTGTAGGTGCGGTTCTTTTTTTCTGTAACGGTTCCTATGGGCTGTTCCAATGGGTCATTATTTTTGCCCGATTCCTGCACCTTGTGTCGGGCAGTATTGTCGACGGCAGAAGGCAGGAGTCGGGCAAAGATGTTTGATGACCGATGGGGGTCATGATATTTCCGCATGTTTTTTCGTGAAACATGCGGATTTTTTTTATCCTGTGCAGCACTTTTGCATATGTGCGGCCTACTTTTTGTGGTGTCAATGGTGATACGATAATCGGTTGCCAATAAATTTAGAAAGTATGATTCAAGTAAAAACAATGACGGAATGGCCGGATGAGGATTACAGATATCCGTTGCCGGATGTGTCGCATCTTTCGGAGCAAGAAGCGAGGGAGTTGCAATCTAAAGGAGTTCGATTCATGGCATACGGAGGCCGTGATGGGATACAATCCGATGAAGAGTTTGAACTGTGCATCACTTTGGCGGCTCGTTGGAACTGGCAGCTCCAGGCCGATGAGGAATATTATGAAGAAATCGTGATGAGCGATGTGGTGCGTCATCGCTTCTTGTGGTATCACGGTAGGCATTTGCGGGCGTTGCGCGAGAAGCATCTTCCGCCATTGGTTGAACGTTTGGTGGAAGAAGCCCGCCACGGCCCGATGTTCGATGGCGCGTTCCTGTATCAGATAGAGTTGGAGAAGCTCCGTTGCATGCGGACGTATTTCTCTTTATTCTTTCATTGCAGACAAGAACGGGGACTTCAGTTTCAAGCCGTGGATGGACATTTGCATCCGCTTGTTGGAATACATTGTGGAAGAAGGCAGGAACATCTCTGATGAACAATGTCTGCATGTGAACGTGCGCAACGTGGCTGATATTGTGGATGACGGTTTGATAGATGATTACATGGATGCGCCTTTGCCGTCGGAAGCGGGAGAACATGACGTGGACAAGGCTTTCTATGGCCGGGAGATTTACCTCCGCAAGGCGGAAAGGCTGTACTACTCGATACGTTTGAACAAGATGCACGACTGGTGGGAACCATAAGAAAAATGGAAGAAAGCATGGCAATGAATGAAATATATCTGTACAGTTGTAGGTGCGGTTCTTTTTCTGTAACGGTTCCTATGGGCTGTTCTTTGGTCGTGGAGTGGGGTGATGGTGGCGTGGAGCGTCGCGTAAGCTGGAGAGGTTGGGAATTCTTTTTCTCGTCACTATCCTTGTGAGGATTCCATCTATGGTGATCATGCGGTCTATTGCACGCGTGTGTATGCGGAGGATGAGGCGCCAATCTTTGAATTTAATAATCTACGTTCGCAAAATGGAGCGATTTGTATTACCACATGCAGCTTGTACAACATGCGGGCTTGTGGGAATGAGAATAATTTTAAAAAAGGAGGACAATATGAAATTAGCGGAAGCATTATGTGCCAGGGCTGACTGCAGAAAAAAATCGAACAATTGAGAAGTCGGCTGGAGTGTGTGGTAAAAATACAAAGAAGGTGACGAAACCGGATGAAAGGCCGGAGAACTTGTTTGCCGACCGCGCGAAGCGACACTCCAGTTGGAAGAGCCTTTTATTTACAGGATAAACCGGACTAATTGCAAGACTCACGAGGGGTGTGTCTATCATAAAAATGATAGCAAAAGAAAAGACGCTTTGACTATGGAAGCAACAGCCTTTGCGGAGCGTATTTAAAAGTGGCTGGGGAAAAAGAATCGAGATATAGTGTAACGAAATGGGCATGTCAAGACGATTGATACGGCAGCGTTGAGGAAAAAAACAGACAGCCTTTCTGCCGAGCTGCGTAAAACGGACATTAAAGATTCAGGAGCTTAACTGGCTGGTTGAGCTTGGACAATGTCTGAACGTAGAAGTTTGTAGGTCTGCTTAGCCTTGAACAAGGTGAAGTATCATTTGAGGCGAGTAATTCTCACTGCAGACCGAAGTCTGCATCAAGGGGAAAAACAAGGGAGCATGACGCCTTCGGCAGGGAACCGTTGGCAGTGCGAAATCAATTGAAATTCAGCATCCACTGAAATACGATAGCACAAATACAATGCGCAAACTGAAACTGAGTTGGTTTTTAAGATGTATACCATATACTGACTATAAATGATACGGTGGAACGGGGACTATCACAGAATGCCGGAACGATAGTGGCATAATCGGCAGAAAAGGACAGGTATCAAAAAAAGGAATCCATAACATTTTTATGATAAGGAATAACTTGATGGAACAGCAAGTTTTAGAAATGCAGCATGGCAATGCAAAAGAACTACCCTAATGTCATTGTGCCGCAGTGCGGGGGGGTTTCTTCGGCATAGGCATTGAGTATCCGCGCACGGCAGCGAACATCGGCACACTGTGGCGTTCGGCGCATATCATGCACGCTGACTTCATGTTTATCATAGGAGCGTTACCAATCGGTGCGCACCGACACGCTGAAAAGTTGGAAGCATGTTCCCTTGTTCGAGTTTGAAAGTTTCGAGCATCTTTCACAAGGCCTGCCCAAAGACTCCAAGCTCGGTGGGTATTGAGTTGACAAGTGTAGCGTGCCGCTACCACGGCCGGCATCCGCAACGGCGGTGTACCTGCTTGTCCGGAAAGGGCTGGCTTGTCGGCCGACGTGTTGGCGCAGTGCGACAATGTGGTAAATCCTCGGCGAAAGCTCCCCGCTCAATCGGTGGCGGGCGGCATAGTGCTGTACGACCGTTTGCTGAAGAACGGCAGTTTCGAACTCAAGAACTTGTGTAAGATAAACATTAGCAGGTATGATATGATACAAAACCACTTTGTCTCTCCGACACGCACAACCGGCACCGCAGTTTGCGCCACCTGCCCGAAGCCGATGTGTTGGTGCATTGCGGCGACTTCACCGAACACGGCACGGAGGAGGAAGCCTTGGACTTCCTCAACTGGCTGTGCGATTTGCCCTATCGGCAAAGCTTTTTACCATAGGCAATCACGATGTATGCCTGCACGGGGCGCAGGTCGAGGGGCTGGACGCGAACTGCCATTTCCTGTGCCATACGGGCGTTACCCGGAGGGATTGCGTTTTTACGGGATTCCGTTCTTTTGGAGGGTTGGGACGACCGTCAGGGTGTGCCATTCCGTCCGATGGGACGTGTGCTCAGGTCGCACCAGCCTCCGCTGGGCGTGTTGGACGAGTCGGATGAGGGAGGCTTGCGGTTGCATTACGGTAGCGAGGTGTTGGCGGAGCGGGTGGTGGTCCTATCGCCTGTTCGGCATGTCCATGGGGTACGGCACGCTTCGGCAGGACGGCATCACCTACTTGCCTATGATGCCGTCGGGGCTGTCGGTATAGAATTCGCGGTCGATGTAACGCACCTTTTCGGCCGTCTTCCACTGCTGGCCTGCGTAGGGGTAGAGATAGGCCACATGGTGGCTCGGTTCGTTGCCGTGGTCGGCTTCCACGCGGATTTTTCTCCAGTTCGCCACGCCACTGCTCCTGCGCTCGCGCCACCACTTCGGTCGAAAGTCCCAGGCGGGCAGTTCCCCGCCTCCAGGTTGAGCATGGCGCTGTCCTCGCTCACCGCCGAGATGCCTACCCGCACCAGCAGCGTGCGGTCGGTCTCGGTGTCGAAGTCATACTTCTCGCCCGGCTCGCCCCAACCTTTGGTGATGCGGCAGCCCGCCACCGTGCTGCCGTCCGTTCTACACGGAGTGGTGCAGCAATCAGTCCTTCACATAGTGGTGAGACAGGTCAAGTCTTCGACGTGCCGCCTGTCCTTCGGGAACGCGTGGAAGCCGCAACGGGCGTGGCGGCCCGGCCAGGATGTCATAGTCCCAGGCGTACCTTGTATCCGGGCGAAGTCTTTTCCGTGAGAAGCGCGAGCGGTAGCCCGTACTGCTCCTCCTCGTGCCGGCCTGCAACTCTGCACCTGTCTAATGGTGGGCACTTCCAGCACGTCCAGCAGGTCCGACCGCCCTGCCCGACAAGTGTGTGTGCGAAAAAGCCGATGATGGGCTGTCCGGAATAATGGTAGCCCGAGCACCAGTCCACCCTTCGAGTCCCGTGTCGGGGCTTACCTGCACCATGCCCATCGGGCAGGCCGCTCCCGGGGAACGTTGCCCGTGCCCGCCGTGCCAATCATGGGGTCACATAACCCAGCACGTCGCCTGCCTGCTTGTCGCGGTTCGCCGTGCATCCCACGCGCTGGCAGGCCAGGAGGCACGGCATCCAAAATACTTTCATCAGATTATTTTGTTTTGAGTTAAAATATTTTTCCGTGCCAAAGGTAAGACAACCGAACGAATTTCAGGCCAAATCCTCCCATTATTCATGCAAAAATATTGCGCCTTTGCTGCCCTTGCTTCGGTGGGGTAATGGCCGCAAAGCGCGCAAAGACGCTGGTAGCGTTCTGGCAAGGTAAATGCCAATGAAACCGTAGCGTTCTTAATCATCAAGCGCAGCGATGCCGCAGGCTGGGCGTCTTGGCGTACCATTTTCTACATTATATATAGATATGAAGATAAAAATCGAACCGCTCGCGCGCGCCGCAATCGCCAACTCGGCGGGGCTTGACCTGCGCGCCAACCCTGGGCCGGAGCCGGTGGTGCTGCAGCCCCGGAGCGCCGCCATCCTTTCCCGGGCCTCTACATCGTGCCGTCTGAAGGATACGAGGCGCAGATACGTCCTTTCGCAGCGGGCTGGCCATCAGGCACGGCATCTCGCTGGTCAACTCGCCCGGCACCATCGACGCCGACTAGGGCGATTGGCATCATCCTTATCAACCCTCGGCCGAGCCCTTCACGGTGAACGACGGCGAACGCATCTGCCAAATGGTAATCGCCCGCCACGAACGCGCCAGATGGGAGGAGGCCGACTGCCTGGACGATACCCTGCGCGGCGCGGGCGGCTTCAGAGGCACAGGAAGGAGTGAGAGGAAAACCTCCCAACCTCAGGGCTGCGTAGTAAAACTGAAACAAACCCACCGTCATTTCGACCGTAGGGAGAAATCTCTTTCTGCAACGCTCCCAAGGTCTATGAGATTTTCGCTGCG
>VOFD01002529.1_pt1 | contig 12390 bp, 22 predicted proteins | sample 5384101 | NCBI WGS metagenome assembly VOFD01 (sample SAMN12384723, study PRJNA508395) | human gut metagenome | isolation source: healthy gut C | host: Homo sapiens
GCCAGAGAGGAAGTAGAATTGGTGCTACAATAGCTGGGATTCCCCCATACACTGCCTGTCGAAAAATTTAAAAAGCGCCACCACTAGGAAGGTAAACCAAAGGAAAAATTACCGCATTGATGTAGGGTTGCATCAAGGTAATGATATAATTTGCAATTCCAATATCAGACATTGCCTCTTGCATCACAAAAGCAAAGAAAATAATTGCCACTGTAGGAATCATATTGCAGAAACCGTGCATAGAAAGATCACAAAATTTTGTAAAGCTCATCTTACCGCGAGGAATGTAGAGTATAAAGCATACACCTATTGCAGCTACAACTGCCAAAAATAATTCCCCAGAAAAAATAGCCAACGCAATTAGCACGCCTACTGGCAAAACAAAATCGATAATGTTCCCCTGTGACTGGAATTCCGACTCGTCATCTTCTTCATTGAGCGCAGCACTCTCAGGAGAGTAGACTTTTCCAGTTTCCCGCAGTCGTCGGTACGCCGTTCTCATTCGTCCAATTTTAGGAACGAAGCCCATAATAAATAATGGCACAATAATTACCGCTGCAATTGCATAAAATGTAAACGGTATAACATGATAAAGTCTCCATTGCAGATCCATACCCTAGATCTGCTACGCCCGGTTGGGCAAAATAAGCCTGAAAAGAAAATGGCCCAAGTAGAAAACGGTAGAATTGCACACACTGGTGCACCTGTGGAATCTATAATATAGGATAAAGCTTCTCTAGGGACTTTCCGCTGGTCGGTAAGCTTTTTTCATACAGGTGCTCAATGTCATAATATTTAAGTAGTCATCTACAAAAATTAGGATACCCATAATCCATGTAACCAGCATGGTAGATTTCGGCCCTCGGCAAAGTCGCCCTAAAATTTTTGGTGAATCCAGGGTACCATGAGAAGCCCCCAACAAGGTAATCAGGCTTCCAAAAAGTGCACATACCCAAAATACCCACTGATGAGAGTAGTCGGTAGCCACGCGGAAAAGGCATCCATCCAGTCGGACGGATATGGCCTAAGGCATCTACACCTTCTACGGGAAGTAATGCCGCATTTGTTATAACGTAGGTAAGCATCGTACCAAAAATCAATGACTCTAATGTGCGTTTTGTTTTTAATGCAAAGACAATAACCAACAGGACTGGAACCAAAGTCCAAACTCCATAGTCCATAAAAACCACTCCTGCAATCGCCTAGTAGGCTGTTTTGTGTGGTTATCATATGTCCTATTTGATAAAAAAGTGCATTAACCTTGCCATATCTGTATAAGGAAATTATTAAGGCCTTTATGTGCTCACATTTTTCACACCATATGCCGCTAAAGATAATTGGTTCAAAATGTGAATAAACTCTCTAATGCAGCATTGACATAGATTGAATGTCCTGTTAATATCAAAGCATGATAAATAATTGTAATCATGTTGCACCGAGCTACGGGTCTAAGACAGTTATCTTTGAGTCACCAAATTGCCGGGCGCATAAGAAGAACACGAAACCATGCAGTTTCCTGCTGGTCACCGTGTTCTTCTCGTGTGCCCGGTTTTTCTTTTTTTCCCAGTCAACTACACTCTAAAAATTCTCAAAACAGGTTATTAAACGGTCTTCTTCCTCCCCATACGATTGGAAGTCATATCACACCTACAGTTCCCCGGCCAAAAATCAGCAAGACAGAAAACAGGAGAACGATAGAGGAGGTACGCATGCAAGAATCAGGTTTTAAAAGCTACGATGAACTGCCGCTGTTTCTCAATGCCAAAACAGTTGCAAAAGGTGTTGGGCGTGTCACCGTCCAGTGCTTTCGAGCTCATGCACGAGCCGTACTTTCCAGTGCTGCGGGTGAGCAACCATTTGGTAGTGCCAAAGGAACAATTCATTCAATGGGTCGCAGAACAACTCTCTGAACTCAATCATCGAGGGCTGCTGGATCAACAAATGGTTCCTGTATTCAAAAACACCGGCAAGAATTTTTTTCTCTACCCAATAAACTCTTTTTCCTGAACATTGGTCACGGTGCCATCACGGTCTACGTCTACCTGCTCTACTGTGAGGACCGCCGCACGCATCAGTGCCATTCCAGCTACCGCACGATTGCCGCAGCGGTGCATCTTATGGTACTTTATCTCTCAGCATGGTATAGCAGGCACTTTTTTGATACAGTGTATAACAAAGAAATACTTTTCGGACACAATCCATATGGCCGGCAGGTTAGTTCCTGCCGGCCTGTATTTTGTTACAGAGTTTCTAACTGTTTTTTTAATTCCTCGTCACTCAACTCCCCGCTTTCAGAGCGCCTTAGCAATCCTGTGCTCTGGCTACAGCGGAGTTCCACTCATCCACACTAATCTTTCTACGGTTCTTCCTCTGTTTCAAACGGTTATAGGTACGGTCATATTCCACCTGGGCCGGAGTGCGGTTCGCTTTGCCCTGGGCCTCCTTCCGGTGAGCCCCTACCTTTCGGCAGGTGCGCTCTGCCTCACCTGGAGCAATGCTGTTACAGTAGCAGGTGTTGTATCCAGCGGTGAGCAGAAAATATTTTCCGCAGTTGTGACAGCGGCGCGGCACATTCCCCACAGCCAGCCCTCGGTAGAACTCCACTTCCAAAAAGCTTATCAGACCAGAGAACTCCGTCCGTTCTGCCAAAATAATTTTGTCTGCGCCCGTGGGGAGACATCATGGGGACAAAAGCTACTTTAAGAGGGAAGCAGTGATCGAAAGGCTCCTCGTCGTGGTTTATAACCTTGGCTGTCATCATGTCGCTGTAAAACTGAAAGACACCTACTGCGTAGGCCTCGGAATTTCTCCGCTCCAAGGGTTCAAAGTAGCTGTCCAGCATCAGAGAAATCTGTTTCCGAAACACACGCAGGATTTCTGTTATACCGACTATGCCACGCAAACGCATTTCCACTTCTGCTCTAGCTTCACTGGGCAGATAACATATCCCACCCCAAAATGTTTCCAGTAGGTCGGCATTTTGGAAAAGTGGCTGTGACCAGTCAATATTCAGATCCCGATAGACCGGAAGTGCGGACACTAGAAGCCAAACTTCCTGTAGTTTTTCTGTGCTCGCTCCACGGATTCCAGCGTGTCTTCCTGCCACACAGACTGTATGGCGTGATAAACATCCAGCAGACTTTGATCAAGCCGAAGCAATTCCCGCTCCTCCAAGTTCAAAATGTCTACCATACACTGCCCAATCGGATATTCATGTTCACCAACAAAAATGCGGTCACTGTAGAAAAGTGCCGTAAAGGCATCTACTGAATCCGTAAAAATGTCCTCTGTATCAAGTGACTCGTTTTTTTCATGTGGCCTCCTGTTTGTAGCCGATAGACTTTTTGAGATTTACCCAACCTGCCCCAAAACCATTGAACTCTTGTTTGAGCTTTGTTACCATCGTATCAGATAGAATCAAATAAGTCAATCGGAGGCGATAATGTGAAAAAAAATCAGTCTACAAAAGCTATGATGATCTGCTGCTGTTTCTCAATTCGGAAATGGTGGCGCAGGTACTGGGCGTGTCACCTTCCAGTGCGTATGAGTTAATGCATGAACCAGGCTTCCCAGTGCTGCGCATTGGGAGACGTATGGTGGTACCCAAGGAACAGTTCATCCAATGGGTGACGGAACACACGGAGGGAGGAAACTGCAAATGAATATCCTTTTCCGTCAGCGTGACTCCAAACAATGCTGCTTCCAAATGCCAAACGATGTTTGGAAGTGGGGAACTAAAGCCACAGGGGTTTGCTATTCTTGCCTATCTCTGCTATCTCCATACTCATCACAGAAATTTTTGCTGTACCAGGCGCGGATCAGATTGCAGCCCAATTGCACATGAGTGTGGACATGGCTATGGAACAGCTCGATCAACTGAACCATCGCGGACTGATCAATGAAAACGGGGTTCCCATGTTCGAGAATGCCGGCAAGAACTTTTTCTCTCTGCCCAATGAACTGTTTTTCATGAACATCGGTCACGGAGCCATCACGGTCTACGCCTATCTGCTTTACTGCGAAGACCGACGCACGCATCAATGCCATCCCAGTTACCGCACCATCTCGGAAGCTGTGCATCTTACGGTGGCTACCGTGATGAAGCACATCGCAAAGTTGGTGGACAGGCAGTTCATCACGGTGGAGAACACGACCTACATCGACAAACAGGGGATGAAACGAAATGGCAACAACCTGTACACCATCCTGCCAATCCAGACGGCGATGGAGCATTGCTATCAACAGCAGCTGCTTCGATTGGAAGAACGGACGCTCATGCAGCAACAGAGCAAAGAATCCCCTTCGTAGCCCGCTGTAAGGCGCTGTGTGCCCCTCTTTCGAAACAGGGATGGTCCCCTCCACATCAGAGGCTTTCAAGGCAGATTTTGGCCGCTGCCGGGCTTGGAAGAAAAAAGCGCAGGGCATATATGAAAAAAAAAGCAGGAGAAACTGCCGGGGTCATGTGCCCCTCGGCAGAGCCACAACTGCCCGCAGTGCGGGCAGTTTCAGGAGGTGGACGAGGGCGTTCCGAAAACAAAATTTTTTCCCATTAGGGGTTGCCCCGGCATAAAACCCACGAATTGTAAGAAAGTTCAGGGCGTTCCTACGAAAAAAGGAGGTTTCAAAGCATGGTTATCGGGAAAGAGAAATTTGCCCTCTGGATCACACCAGAGGCTAAAAAAGAAGTAGAAGCTCACTATAAACAGGACAACTGCAAAAGCCAGAGCGAGTACATTGAGAAGGCTGTCCGGTTCTATTCCGGCTACCTGGATACGAAACACGCGGAGGAGTATCTGCCCCGTATTCTCTCTGATGTGCTGGAGGGGAAGCTGGGCGCCTTCGGAAAAACGCATGGGGCATCTGCTCTTCAAGCAGGCAGTGGACCAGGATATCATGGCGAACCTGGTTGCCTATCGATGAGCAATGTAGATCTGGATCAGTTACAAAAACCCGGGTGCGCTGCGTGAAGAATGTGAAGGAGACCAACGGGGAAGTTGACTTCCAGGATGCGTTCCGGTTCCAAAGGGGATTACGGAATGAAAGGGCTCATTCAAAAGTCCGGCTACATAAAGCCGGGAAACGGCGGCGGACACTACGCCGAGTACATTGCCACACGGGATGGCGTAGAAATGATTGAACCTGCGGCGAGTGGCTACCTGGAATACATGGCTGAGCGTCCCCGCTCTCACGGCCTGTTTTCCGGCGATGGAATTGCAAATCTGGAGCAAACCATGGAGGAGATCAACGCACACGCCGGTCCGGTGTGGACCTTCATCTATTCGCTGAAGCGGGAGGACGCCGCACGGCTGGACTATGAGAACGGTGAGAGCTGGCGTAGATTGCTGCTGGCCCACCAGACAGAACTGGCGGCGGCGATGAAAATTCCGCCAGGCAGCTTTCGTTGGTGCGCCGCTTTCCACGACGAAAAACACCATCCGCACATCCACATGTGGCATGGTCCAATGATCCAAAGCAAGGCTACCTGACCGAGAAAGGCATTGAACAGATGCGATCTCAGCTGTTCAATGACATCTTTCAGGACGAACTGCTGTCCCTCTATCAGCAGAAGGATATCTCCTATCAGGAGGTGCGGGACACGGCTATGGAAGCCATGGGTCGGCTCATCCGAAATGAAGTCCGGCCTATGTGACAGTCCGGTCATTGCGGAGCAGGTGGAAATTCTGTCTGTAATGTTGTCGGAGGTCAAAGGTAAAAAGGGTGTACGGCTATTTGAGAAAGACAGTATGAACACACGGAGGAAGAAAAAGCGGAACAGGTGCGAGTGCTGGAGCAGCTCTGGAGTTCAGGTTTCACCGTTGCTGCGCATCAGCTGGGCAAGTGCTGGCGGGATGGCCTTGGCGTTCTTCCGGATGACAAAAAGCGGAGCTGTGGTTTCAATGTGGCGCGGAAGCTGGTCATGACTTCTCCCAGTATGCGCTGGGCAAGCTGCTGCAAAGTCAGAAGAGAATCAACAGAAGCCGTGTCCTGGTATGAGAAAGCGGTAGAGCTGGGCGATCCGTATGCCGCTTATCAGCTTGGCAAAACTCTATCTCCAGGAGAGCAGGTGCACAAAGGATGTGGATAAGGCGCTGGAGTATCTGACCCAATCTGCCGAACAGGGCAACCAGTACGCGCAGTACACCTTGGGTAAGCTGTACCTGACAGGGGAAGAAGTGGCGCAGGATCAGGAGCAGGCATACAACTGGCTCTGGGAGTCTGCATCCCAGGGAAACAGTATGCACAGTTCCTTCTGGATCACTTTGACGACAGCCGCAGGCCCAATGTGCTTCTGGCCGCCACAAGCTTGCTCCACCACATGGGCCGGATCTTCCAGGACAACTCCGTGCCGCCTGCCGTCCCGACGGGTCAGCAGATGGATCGAAAACTCAGGCGGAAGATCCAAGAGAAGAAGATTGCGATGGGCCACAAGCCGGATGACCATGAGGAGGAGCAGACTATGGGCGGCATGACCATGGGATAAAAATACCGGGCAGTCCGAAACTGCCCGGTAAATGTGCAAATTATGAAAGGTCAATTTCCATACTCATATGCGGGATCTGAATTGCATCTTCAAAGAAATCAATTAGCTGATCCATAACCCCTTGTGCCGCATAAATCGTAGCAATCATAAATGTGTCCGGGTCCACATCTGCTAAGGCAAACTCATAGCCAAGATGCTGAATCCACTGCGCAAAGAAAAGCCGCTGAGTACGGCCATTCCCCTCACGGAAAGGGTGCAGCATGTTGATGGTGTGGTAAAGTCCGCTACTTCTTCCGCTAACTGCCGATGGGACAATCCGTCTGGATGAAAGGTGCTTAATCGCTTAAAACAGGCGCCCGCACAGGATTCAATCTCATCTGGGGAAACAAATGCCGTACCCTTTTTTGAAATACTGATAGAGCGCACTTGACCAGCCCAATCATAAAGATCGCAAAATAGAAAATGGTGAATACGCTTGTAATGATCAAAGTCAAACTCACCCTGGATCGGCTGTTGATCCAACAGGCTTGCCTTGCCCAAAACAACAGCAGCTTCTGTTTCAGCCAATACAGACTCATCCTGTATCCCCAGTTTGTTGATGAGACAGGTTGTTCCGGGATAGCAGCCGTCGGTTATCGCATCGATACTGTAAGCCATATTAACCCTTCTTCCTGTCAGGCATAACACAGGATAGATATTGCTCCAGCGTAATTTCACCAGAAAGCAACTTGCGGCAAAGATCCTTGCAGGCATCCGATACCGAAAATCCTTCCATTTGCAAAGACAGCTCGGCGGATCGAATGGACCGGTCAATGGAGTTGGACATTTAGAAAAACCTCCATTACAGAAGTTGGTTCATGTATGCATTGTAACATAAGAGTCCGGCTGTTGCAAACCGAATACAGTGGGCAATTTTAGTACAGTGTATAACAAAGAAAGCTCCCCGTGCAAATGATAACAGTTTGATAATTGTGGTCAAAAGCCCTGGCTATTCTCTCGGTTCTTCGGTATTGTGTGTTGCTGAAAAGGAGGCGGTACACATAAACGACTACATGAAAGCCCTGCACCAACGGTTCTACCGGGAACCGGACTTTAGTGAAATGGACTTCAAACTGGCCTGGGGACTGAGCAAGGAACTGGAGGCAGACGGGCTGTATTCCTTCGATGAGGAGGAGACAGAGCGTGTCTGCCGCCAAGCGGGAAAGGAGGAGTGAGTATATGGGAAAGCGAAGACCGTCCGGGGACGGCATGGTCCGCAAACGGGAGGATGGCCGCTGGGAGGGACGGATCGTAGTGGGCCACAAGGGAAACGGAGACTCTATCTTCCGGTATGTGTCCGCAGGTAGCCAAAAGGAACTGACGGCCAAACTCCGGCAGAATATCGACGCCTATCAGGGAGTGAACCTGACCGAAGAGAGCAGTATGACGCTGTCAGAGTGGCTGGACAAGTGGTTGGAGCTGAATATGGCACAAAGGGACCATTCGGGAGAGTACGCTGGAGGGATACCGCCAGATATCATGAACCATCAAGCCCCGGCTGGGCAGCAAGCCCATCAGCAAGATCACCCCGGACGATGTCCGGAAGCTGTACCGGGATGTCCAGAAGCATGGCCGTATTCGGGGGGAGGACCCGGAGTATGGACACCCTGTCCGGCTGGAGTCTGTCCACCGTCTCCACGGGGTGCTGCACCTGGCCATGGACGCGGCGGTGCCGTTGAAAATGGGCTCATCCCCTGTGAAATCCCCGAGGGGTTACGTTGCCCCAAAGATTGTTACAGCCCGAAGAAAGATTCTCAACGACGAGCAGCTGGACACCTTCAATGGAGGAGATCCGGAAGGATCCCATCTGGTACGACTTCTTCTACACGGAGCTCACCACAGGCCTGCGGAAAGGCGAGATCTGCGGCCTCATGTGGTCCGACTTTGACAGCAAGCAGGGAACCCTCTCCGCTCGACGCACCATCCACCGCCGGAGGGGTGGAGGGGTCACCGGGAGCCACAAAGACGGGAGCGTGGAAAGCGGGATCATCACCTTGCCGCCCAGCACGGCGGAGCTGCTGCAAAAGCGAAAAAGCGCTCTTACTCCCCAGTGGATCTTCTCCCACCCGCTTCTGCCGGAGCAGCCCTTGCCGCCGGACATGGCCTACAACCGGATGAAGACCCTACTGAAGCGGGCGGGACTGCCGGAGTTGCGGTTCCATGACCTCCGGCACACCTTCGCCACCCACGCTCTGGCCAGCGGCGTGGACGCCAAGACCCTCTCCGGGATCCTGGGCCACACCAAGGCCTCCTTCACGCTGGACACCTATACCCATGTCACTGGGGATATGCACCGAAAGGGGCCCAGGAAATCGGGGGGCTTCATGACAGATATCTTCGGAAAGGAGTTGGCACCGTGGCAAAGCGAAGAAAACCCGGCAGCGGCAGTCTCCACCTGAGAAAAGACGGCCGCTGGGAGGGGCGGTGCGTGGTAGGCTATGATGAAAAGGGCCATCCCAAAGACGAAAATGTGCCTGGCCAAAACCAAAGGGGAGTGCCGGAAAAGCTGAAGGCCCTGAAGGAGAGCCTCAAGGGTACGGAGCCTGAAGGAGCCCGAATCCGGCATGACCTTCGGGGCGTGGCTGGACCACTGGTATCAGAGGGAGTGCAAGCCAGCCATCCGGCCCAAAGACCCAGGCAGATTATGAGAACCGCATCTATCAGCACATCATTCCGGAACTGGGGCACATCCCCCTGTTCCCAACTGATCCCAAAGTGACCTCCAGCAGTTCTATAACCGGCTGAAGGAAGGGGGCCGGCTCCTGCAGGGTGGAGCAGTACGGTCCAGGGGGCTGTCCGTCCGCATGGTAAAGAGCTGTCATGTGCCCTGCCGCATGGCCCTGGACAAAGGCGGCGGTGGCAGAGGGGCTGATTCTGAAAAAGAACCCCGCCGCAGAACTGCAAAGCGCCGGCCACCCATCCCAGAGAGATGAAGTGTGCTGACAGGAGAGGAGATCCAGCGTCTGCTCATTCAGGCGGCACCACCACCGAGCCCGCCGTGGCCTTCCGCATCTTCAAGAAGCTGCTGGAGGAGAAGTACGGCAAGGAGGAGGCCCGCAAGCGGATCTACGCCACCACCGACGCCCACAAGGGGGCCCTGAAGGGCCTGGCCGACGCCGAGGGCTACGAGGAGTTCGTGGTGCCTGACGCCGTGGGCGGCCGCTACTCCGTCCTCACCGCCGTGGGTCTGCTGCCCATCGCCGCGGCCGGCATCGACCTCGCCGCCCTCATGGACGGTGCCGCTGAGGCTATGGAGGCCCTGTCCGCCCCCGGCGCTGGACAACCCCCGCCTGGCAGTACGCCGCCGCCCGCCACGCCCTGTATCAGGCGGGCAAGAAGGTGGAGCTGCTGGCCGGCTATGAGCCTCCCTTCCGGTTCTTTGCCGAGTGGTGGAAGCAGCTGTACGGCGAGAGTGAGGGCAAGGACGGCAAGGGTCTCTTCCCCGCCAGCGTGGAGTTCACTGCCGATCTCCACTCCATGGGCCAGTATATCCAGCAGGGGGAGCGGCTCATGTTTGAAACGGTGGTTAAGTTTGCCCCCAAGGGTGAATTCCTCATCCCCAACGATCCGGACAATGTGGACGGGCTCAACTTCCTGTCCGGCAAACCCCTGTCCTTCGTGGCGGAGCAGGCCATGCGGGGGGTGATCCTGGCCCATGTGGACGGCGGCGTGCCCAATGTGCGCATCCAAATGCCCGCCCTGTCCGCCAAGACTACCGGCTACCTCATCTATTTCTTCGAGTATGTCTGCGGCCTGTCCGGCTATCTGCTGGAGGTCAACCCCTTCAACCAGCCCGGCGTGGAGGTGGCCGCTCGGGAACTCCTCCATATGGAATTGTGGAGCTGGTGGACGGATTCGAACCCCCGACCTGCTGATTACAAATCAGCTGCTCTACCGGCTGAGCTACACCAGCTTTGTCAATTTTATTTTGAAAATTGAAAAAATTTACCAAGGGGAGGAGAAGGACTGGGGGTTATTTTCCGGCGGAGAGGGGTGTGCTTCTGCCGCTGCGGGATGGACATCCAGCAGGCGCGGCCTGTGCTGGTATGCCCGAGGTGCGGCGGGGAGCAGTACCGCTGTGACCAGCTGGTCTGGGCGGACGGAGGACTGCTGTGCGCCGCCTGCGCCGCAAAGAGGAAGAGGAGGATGTGCGTGAGATGACCTTGTTGGAGCTATCGGTGGAGTACCGGGACCACGCCCGGGCGCTGGACGTTCCGCATCGTGCCAGCTGCGGGATGCCTGGAGCACACCATGGACGAGGGACGGATGCGATGCATGCTGGCTGGAGGCAGTGGAGCGGATCAGCGGGATGCTGTCCACCATGCTCCGGGAGGCCCGGGAGCTGGCCGTACTCACGGAGCGCTACTACGAGAGGGGGTATCGGCGCAATGTCAAATACACGCTATAGGAGGGGCAAGGTATACGCCGCTGACATGGCAGTCTACTCCCGCCAGATGTCGGCCGACAACAGCCAGGAGATCAGCCGCCTGCAGCGCAACCTGATCCGGGCCCTGCAGGAGGACGTCACGCCAGGCAGCGGAGGTGCTCACCCTGTATTATGCCCAGGGGCTGAACATGCGGGAGATCGGGGAGCGGCTGGGGGTACCATGGACCTGCACGCCAACCAGATCCAGGGCTTCTTTGACATCCCCGTGGACAATCTGCTGGGCTCCCCCATCTTCGTGGACTACTTCACCAAGAAGTTCGCGGACAACCACGACGAGACCATGGTGGTCTCCCCCGACGTGGGCGGTGGCCCGCGCCCGGGCCTTCGCCCAGAAGCTGGGTATGCCTCTGGCCATTGTGGATAAGCGCCGCCAGAAGGCCAACTCCTCCGAGGTGATGAACATCATCGGCGATGTGGGGGGCAAGAAGGTCATCCTCCTGGAGGCCGGCATCAGGAGGCGATCCAGGTACTGGAGCATGTGGCAGAGCACCGCAAACTGGTAAAGAACGCCAGTGCATTGCTGATCTGGAGCGCGGCCCTGCCATCCGGCGATCCCCGGCAGGAGTGGGTGGCGGAGAAACTCACTGCGCTGAAGCCCAAGATGCGGGCCAAGCAGCGGGCTTTGGTGGACCGGGTCATGAATCAGCGGCGCTCCTTTGCGCTGATGCAGGCGGCGCCTCCACAGCTGGAGCCTCTGCTCCAGCAGGATCTGGAGCGGGCGGAGTGCCTGCGGGAGAAGGTGGGAGCCCATATGGCACTGGCGGTTTACTGCTACCAGCGGGAGAAATGGCAGCAGGCGCAGATGCATCTGGAATTTGTGCTGGACAATGCCAACAAGCTGCATGTTCGCACCCAGGCGGAGGAACTGCTGTGTAAACTCCCTCCGCTTTCTTACAAGAAAGTAGGGGGCGGGTTCCCTCACTGACTTCGGTGATGGGCTCCACGCCCAGGTGGCGGCGCAGGCGGCTGGGGTCATAGATCCCGCTGAGCTCCAGTCCGGCGCACAGGGTATCCACCACATCCACCAGCCAGGCCTCCATGGACCGGGGCAGCGCTCCGCCCAGAGGCCACATATGGGAGAGGATAATATTCCGCTCCTTGTCGCTCAGGTCGGTGAGCTCCTGGGCATTCCGGGCCGCCGCACGGGGGTGGTCGAAACACTGGCTCCCGGGGTGGGCGGACTTGTCCCGGGGGTCATAGAGGTACAAATCGTGCAGAGTCCGCCTCTGGCGGCAGCGGTCTCGTCCAGGCCCAGAGCCCGGGCGGCGCGGAAGGACCAGTAAGCCACAAACAGGGAGTGGTCCAGGGTGGTGATGCGGTTATGATGGCACCAGCGGCCCATCATCCGTACCTGCTCAGAGCCTAACAGTTCCCCGGTGGTCTGGCAGAACCTTCATGTAGTGGTTCATTGGAATCAGTCCTT
>VOFD01001342.1_pt1 | contig 12314 bp, 19 predicted proteins | sample 5384101 | NCBI WGS metagenome assembly VOFD01 (sample SAMN12384723, study PRJNA508395) | human gut metagenome | isolation source: healthy gut C | host: Homo sapiens
ACTGATTGAACGCGCACTGAAAGCGGAACAGACGCTTCGGAAGGACTTTCCCGGCGATTGGAGCAGCAAAATCGACCGCTGGGAAGCCCAAGAAGAGAAAGGAAAACAATTCCGGCTGCACAAGCATCCGCTCTTTTATTGGATAAGTGGTATCGCGGCCTCCCTGCTGCTGTGTGTCGGTGTTTTCTTCCATGCCACACCGTCCGACACGCAAAATAAGCTTGCCGACACCTATACAGACCCGCAAGAGGCAGCCATTGCCGCCGAAAAAGCCCTGCTTCTCTTGTCGGACAACCTCAATAAGGGATTCGCGCAAGTAAACGAAGCCGGAGCGGAAATCCGGAAAGTAAACAACCTATTAAACAAACATTTAAACGATTAATCCGATATGAAAACAAAAAGTATCTACATCCTTTTACTCCTCTGTTGCGCAAGCATCTGCTTCGCACAAGACAAATTATTTGAACAATATGCCGACATGGACGATGTGACCTCCGTCTACATCTCCAAAAAGATGTTCGACCTGATGCCCGACATCGAAACGGGTGAATTGGACTTGAAAGACCTGCGCGGGAAAATTGACAACTTGCAAATATTGACCACCGACCGAGAAGATTTATGCGCAAAGATGCGAAAAGACTTCAAAAATCTTGTTACCCAGTCGCACGAGGAGCTGATGCGCATCAAAGACGGGAAAGACAAAGTCACCTTCTATGTCCAGCAAGAAAACGAACTCATCCGCGAGATGCTCATGTTCGCAGATAGCGACGACGAGTTTGTCATCATCCGCCTGAAAGGGAAGTTTACGCTGGAAGATATACAAAAGATTGCCAAACAGGTGCAATAAGCGTATGAACCTTTTTATATTTTTGCATACCTTTGAAGGCATGTTTAAATATAAAGGTTCACCCCATGAAACAAAATTGATTCGCTTTTGTTTCTTGTTAAGTCTGCTTCCGGTTCTACTCAAGCAGCAAATGTTCAGCATTCCGTTTACAACCTGCGTTGTGAACAAGAGGAAAACCCGTTAGGAATCGAGACGCAGCAACCTCGATTCAGTTGGCAAATACAAGCCGAACAACGCAATTTCAAGCAATCCGCATTTCACCTCCTTGTCGCCGACTCGCCCGAAAAGTTGCAGGACGACGAAGGAAACATCTGGGACAGTGGGAAAACCCTTTCCTCCGCTTCCATCCTCGTGCCCTTTCAGGGGAAAGCGTTGAAGTCGGGAAAGGTCTATTAATGGAAAGTCCGCACATGGGATGAAGCGGGAAACGCCTCTGCGTGGAGCCTCATCCACCAGTTTGCAATGGGACTTTTGTCGGAAAAAGACTGGGACAATGCCCGGTGGATTGCTTTTGAAAAGGATAAGACGGACGAGATCATCACAACCGGCCTGCACGGACTGACCAACATCGACAACACGCTAAAAGGGAAGAAAACAGGCCTGTACAAACTTCCCCAATTCGAAAAGAGTTCACCGTCGATAAGGCAATCAAACGCGCCACTGCGTATGTCTCCGGATTGGGACAGTTCGACCTCTTCCTCAACGGCGCGAAGGTCGGCAATCACTTCTTAGACCCCGGCTGGACGAAATATGACCGATGCGCGCTGTATGTCTCCTTTGACATCACCCGCAAATCAAGGAAGGCGCGAATGCCGTCGGCGTCATGCTCGGCAATGGCTTCTTCAACATCCCGCGCGAACGCTATTTCAAGCTGTTGGCCTCTACGGCGCACCCCGCCTGCTCATGAAGATACAAATTGACTACGCAGACGGTAGCACACAAAGCATCGTGAGCGGCACGGACTGGGAAAGCCTGCGAAAGCCCGATTACATACAGCAGCATATACGGCGGCGAAGACTATGACGCGACGAAAGAGCAACCGGGTTGGACCACCGCCGGATTCGACGACAGCGCGTGGAGCCAAGCGATTGACACTAACTGGAAGACCCGCCTCCTCTCCCAACGTTCCGCTCCGCTCACCGTACGCGACCAACTCCCCACCGTCCGCCTGTTTCAAAACAGTAAAGGGAAATGGGTCTACGACTTGGGACAACACTTCTCCGGTATCATTCGCCTTACCCTCAACAGCGAAGAAAAGGGCAAATCCGTCAAGCTCTATCCCGCCGAGCTGCTGAATGCGGACAGCACTGTCAACCAGAGTGCCTCCGGCGCACCGTATTGGTTTGCTTACACCTCCAAAGGAAACGGGACAGCGCGTTGGCAACCGCAGTTCAGTTACTACGGCTTCCGCTATGTCGAAGTAGAGGGCGCCGTCCCTGCCGGAAAACCCAATCCGCAAGGATTACCGGAAATCGAGGAGCTCACGGGGCTGCACACCTGCTATGCAGCCGACGAAAGCGGCTCGTTCCACTGTTCTAAGCCGTTGTTCAATGAAATTTATGAGCTGATTGACTGGGCTATCCGCAGTAACATGGCAAGCGTCTTAACCGACTGTCCGCATCGCGAGAAGCTGGGCTGGCTGGAACAGGTGCATCTGATGCAATACTCCGTCCAGTACCGCTACAATCTCTCGCTTCTCTATGATAAAATATTCAACGACATGCGCTCTACCCAAACCTCCGACGGCATGGTGCCCTGCATCGCGCCTGAGCTGGTCGAGTTCGAGGGCGGATTTAGAGACACACCCGAATGGGGCAGCTCATTTATCATCAGCGCGTGGTACATTTACAAGTGGTATGGCGACATGCGCTTGATAGAAACCTACTACACCGATATGCAACGCTACCTCGACTACCTTTCGTCGAAAGCCAACAACCACATCGTTGCCTACGGCTTAGGGCGATTGGTTCGACATCGGACCCAAGAATCCGGGCGAGGCACAATTGACGTCGAACGGCGTCACCGCGACCGCCATTTACTATTACGATGTCACCCTCATGGCACAGATGGCGACGCTATTAGGCAAGGAAGTTGACGCCATGCGCTACCGCAACCTTGCCGCTGACATCAAGCAGGCGTTCAACAAGCAGTATTGGAACCCCGTCACCCGGACGTACGACCGCAACAGCCAAGCCGCCAACGCCGTTGCCATTTATATGGGCCTCACGACAGAGGAAAATCGCCAACAGGTATTCGATAACCTGATTGCCGATATCCGCAGCCGCAACAATGCCCTGACAGCGGGCGACGTGGGCTATCGCTACGTTCTCCGTGCCCTCGAAGCGGGCGGCGCATCGAATGTCATCTACGACATGAACTGCTTGTATGACAAACCAGGCTACGGCTGGCAGCTCGCGCATGGCGCGACGGCACTCACCGAGTCGTGGCAAGCTTACGGGTTCGTATCGAACAACCACTTTATGTTGGGACACTTGATGGAATGGCTTTTCAGTGGGCTTGGCGGCATTCGTCAGGCAGCGGATTCGTTCGATTCCGCCACATCGTCATTCTTCCCGAACCGGTTGGTGACGTCCGCTCGGCCCAAACGACCTATGAATCACCCTACGGACAGATTGTTGCCGACTGGCAGGATAACGACGATGCCTTTATCCTTCGTGTCGAAGTCCCCGCCAACAGCTCCGCTTCCGTCTACCTCCCGACGACCGACACCGCCCTGATTTCAGAAAGCGGCACCCCGTTGTACCCCTCACCGAAGTAAAAATCAGCACGGAGAAGGAAAATACGGTCGTCACCGTTGGCTCGGGAAGGTATTGTTTCAAAATGAAGAAAGAAAAAATGATTTAATAACATACAAAATAGGCAAGATGCAACGCTTCTTGCCTGTTTTTGTGCTAAGAGAACCAAGAAGCGTTGCATCTTGTATGTTTTTTTTGTCAAGAGAAGCAAGATGCAACGCTTCTTGCCTGTTTTTGCGCCAAGAGAACCAAGAAGCGTTGCATCTTGTCTGTTTTTTGTCAAGAGAAGCAAGATGCAACGCTTCTTGTATATTTTACGCCAAGAGAACCAAGAAGCGTTGCATCTTGTATGTTTTTTTGCAAAAAGAAGCAAGATGCAATGCTTCTAACGATTTTCAGCATAAAAAAGAAGATAAAATCCAAATCTTTTTCATTATATTCGTCCCTCGATAATGGCAGCAAACAACGTTTGCTGCTTAGTATAAATTTAAAATCATATAATAATCATGAAAGAAATTGGAACCATTGCCTTAGACCGTATGAATAATGGCGCACATTTCCTTTTTGTAAGTAACATTTTAGCTCGTGCAGAGGCCGACGAGAAGGTCAGCACAAAAGTTGCACCTCAAATCAATCTACTCAAGGCTGCCATCGGCGAAGAGGATGCAGCGATGAAGTTATCTCAAAAAAAAGCCTGTTGACAGACGACATCGCGGCGGCAGACAAAGAGTGTGACGCATTCTATTCCGGCTATAAGCAGGCGGTAAAGGGTTCTTGAACCTTTCGAACGAAAGCGTGTCGAAGGCCGCCAAAGTATTAAATCAACACATCATTGATTATAACATCAACCCGCAGGGGCAAATAGACAAGCAGATAGGTTTGCTCATCAACTTCATTGCTGACCTGGAAGGAAAATATCAATCAGAGGTCAACACACTGGGACTTACTCCTTTTGTAACAGCCCTGAAGGAGGTCAATGAACGTATCCGGACATTGAAGAACAGCCGGACGGAAGAACGGATGAATATTACTGTCGGGGCCATGAAAGCGGCGCGAAAAGCAGTGGACAATGCTTATCGGACGCTGGTCAAAGTGGGTCAACGCGCTTGCGCTTATCGAAGGGGAGACGGAATATGCCGACTTCATCGACTATGTGAATACGGAAATCATCCATTATAAGCGCGAAGTTATCGGGCAGCCGACCACGCAGAATCCTTCGGAGGGCGAAAAGCCGGGCGACTTGGGCGGCGGCGAAACTTCGGAGCCTGAAACACCTGAAGAACCCGGAGGCGAGGAAGAAGAAGGCGGCGGCGGAGAACGTCCGGGAGGTCTCTGATACATCTTGGACGCAGACGACGCAGAAAACTCAGAGGGACGCAGACTTTATTTTTAGTTCAAAAGTCTGCGCCCCTCTGCGTCTTTTTTGCGTCGTCTGCGTCCGCTTTCTACATGTATCCTGCCAGGATAAACGCTACCGCCAACAAAAAGGCTGAAAAGTAATTGGAACTGTGCAGTTTTCTCGTCCAATCGGACAATGACGGCGGCGCCCTCTTTTGAAAGAGCGGACAGCCGAACGTGTATTCTGTAACGCGGGGACGAGTGCGAGCCATATCAGCAGGCTCCATGCGGGAAGCACCCCGTTTGCGGCGTAATAACTAATCAAAGGAAGGGAAACAATACCTCAAAGGCATACAATCCGACGGAGGCACGACGACCGAGGCACATGACGAGCGTATGGATGCCCGCACGACGGTCGGTCTGCACGTCGCGCGTATTATTGGCATGCAAGATGGCGACGGTAATCAGTCCGACGGGCAACGCGAGGTAGAAGGTCTGCCAGTCGATGCGCCCGACGGCCACATACGCCGTGCCCAGCATCGGCAGCAGTGCGTAGGGAGATGAATATCACAATGTCGCCCAACGCGCGGTACTTCATGGGGGATACAACACGGCGCACGCCAATCCGCCCAACCCAATGTAGAGCAGCGGCATCCCCGTCCGGAGCCAAAGGCCCGCGCCGGCAAAGGCAAGCCACGCCCAGCAGGAGCAACGCCCCCAGAAAATCTCTTTCGGAGCGAACTGCCCGGAGGTCAGTATCTTCACGCCGAAGGATTCTTCCGTGTCTACCTTGTGTTTATAATCGAAATAGTCGCTCCAGATGTTGGATGCGGCATGAAACAAGACGATGTTCAGGAGCGCCCATGTGCCGTTCAGCCAATTTACTGTCTCGTGGCAGGCAAACAGATAGGCCAATGTCACCACTACCGGCATGGCCGACGCCGGAAAAAGACCAAGGGCGGACGGCCATCAGCCATTCGCCCAAATCATGCTTTCTTCTCTTCATTTTCCTGTAATAATTTTTCTGATTTCACTTAGTTTGTTCAGCGCTTCGATAGGTGTCAGATTATTTAGGTCCAAATTTTTTATCTCGTCGCGAATTTGGCTGAGCACGGGCTCGTCCAGCTGGAAGAAGCTCAGTTGGTAGCCCTCCGCCGTCGAGGCGATGGTTTTCACGGGCTTGCTGCGGATGCCTTTTCGATTGCCCGCGATGCTGTCTTGCCGGTTTTCCGTCTCCAATTGCTTCAAGATATCGTTCGCACGCTTTACGATGCTCTTCGGCATCCCCGCCATCTTGGCGACGTGGATACCGAAGCTGTGCTCGCTGCCGCCCCGCACCAGTTTGCGCAAGAAGATGACCTTATTGTTTACTTCCTTCACCGAGACGTTGTAATTTTTGATGCGCTTGAAGGAGGCTTCCATCTCGTTCAGCTCGTGGTAGTGCGTCGCGAAGAGCGTTTTGGCGCGTGCCGTCGGATGTTCGTGGATATATTCGACAATCGCCCACGCAATCGAGATGCCGTCGTACGTACTTGTCCCCCGCCCCAACTCGTCGAAGAGCACCAGGCTGCGCGACGAAAGGTTGTTGAGAATGTTCGATGCCTCGTTCATCTCCACCATGAAGGTAGACTCGCCGACGGAGATGTTGTCCGACGCTCCTACACGCGTGAAAATCTTATCCACCAATCCCGATGCGCGCCAATTCGGCTGGGACGAAGCTGCCGATTTGCGCCATCAGCGTAATCAGGGCCGTCTGACGAAGCAGAGCCGATTTTCCCGCCATATTCGGGCCCGTGATGATGATAATCTGCTGCGTGTCGTCGTCCAGAAAGACGTCGTTGGCGATATAGGGTTCGTCGGCGGGCAACTGCTTTTCGATGACGGGATGGCGGCCTGCTTTGATGTCGATCACCGCCGAGTCGTCCACCAACGGGCGGATGTAGCGGTTCGCTTCGTGCCACCTTCGCAAACGAGAGGAGGCAATCCAAGCGCGCAATCAGGTTCGCGTTCAGTTGGATGGGCGGAATGTATTCCGTCAGGCAGAGCACCAGCTCGTTGAAGAGGCGGGTTTTCGAGCGTAAGAATTTTGTCCTCCGCGCCCAATTTTTTCTTCATATTCCTTCAGCTCCTGTGTGATGTAGCGTTCGGCATTGGCCAGTGTCTGTTTGCGTATCCATTCGGGCGGCACTTTGTCCTTGTGGGCATTGCGCACCTCGATGTAGTAGCCGAAAACGTTGTTGTAGCCGATTTTCAGGCTGGGGATGCCTGTCAGTTCGCTTTCGCGCTGCTGGATTTGCAGCAGATAGTCTTTGCCTGAGAACGCGATGTGGCGCAGTTCGTCGAGTTCCGTGTTCACGCCGTCGGCGATGACGCCTCCTTTGTTGAGCAAGACGGGCGGGTCGTTGTTGATTTCCCGTGCGATGCGGTCTCGCATTCCTTCGCAGACATTGAGTTGCTCCCCGATGCGCCGCATGCTGTCGCTTCGCGCCTTTTCATGCAGGCACGTTTGATGGGTTCGATGGCTTGCAGGGCGGTCTTCAGTTGCACCAGTTCGCGCGGGTTGACCCGTCCGACGGCCACTTTCGAGATGATGCGTTCCAGGTCGCCGATGAGGTCGGAGTTGTTCCTCGATGAGTTGCTTTGAATTCCGGTTCGCGGAAGAAGTATTCCACCATGTCGAGCCGTTCGTTGATTTGGGTTTGACTTTCCTTGAGCGGGAACACCATCCAGCGTTTGAGCAGGCGTGCGCCCATTGGTGAGATGGTCTGGTCGATGACGTCGAGCAGGCTGTGCCTCCTCGTTCATGCTGCTGACCAGTTCCAGGCTGCGCACGGTGAATTTGTCGAGGCGCACGTAGCGGTTCCTCCTTCGATACGCGCCAGCGAAGTGATGTGTCCGAGCTGGGTGTGTTGTGTCATCTCCAGGTATTCCAGGATGGCGCCTGAGGCGATGATACCCATCTTCAGGTGGTCGACCCCGAAGCCCTTTGAGGTTTTTCGTCTCGAAATGTTTCAGGAGTTTCTGCATGGCTGTCTGTTCGGTAAACACCCAGTCGTCCATCTCGAAGACGACGAATTTTGAGCCAAAGTTGCCTTCGAACATAGCCTCTCCGCCCGCGCTCGAAGAGCACTTCTTTCGGGGCGAAGTTACTCAGGAGCTTGTCCACATAGTCGGTCGTGCCTTCGGCTGTGAGGAACTCGCCGGTGGAGATGTCGAGGAACGCCACACCGCAAGCCGTCTTGCCGAAATGCACGGCTGCAAGGAAATTGTTCTCTTTATAGTTGAGCACATTGTCGTTGATGGACACACCGGGCGTAACCAGCTCGGTGATGCCGCGCTTCACCAGTTTCTTGGCCAGTTTCGGGTCTTCCAGCTGGTCGCAGATGGCCACCCGCTTGCCCGCACGGATGAGTTTGGGCAGGTAGGTGTCGAGTGCGTGGTGGGGAAATCCGGCCATCTCCACCACTTTGCCTTGTCCGCTGTTGGATCGTTTGGTGAGGGTGATGCCCAGGATGTCAGACGCGACGACCGCATCCTCAGAGTAGGTTTCATAGAAGTCGCCACAGCGAAACAGCAAGACGGCATCGGGATGCTGTGCCTTGAACTCGAAATACTGTTTCATCATGGGCGTGAGAGCCACATCGTTTGCCATTGTTTATATGATGAGAATTTATGCAGGAATATTTTTAAATAAGTGGTGCAAAGATACGAAAAAATCGCTCAAAGCCGTGACCGTCTTTTGCTTCCATTCCGCTATCTTGCTCTTTGTGAGTCCTTTTCGGAGGCTATAAAAAATGGCCTCGGACGGAAAGGAGGGTAAGCGGGAGCGGGAAAGGAGGGTAGCCGACCACGGAAAGGAATGCGTGGTCGGCTACCCTTTATGGTGTCCTTCCGCCCGTATGGATGCCTCATTCCGAAGAGCCTGTTTTAAGGACGGGGATTCAAGTGTGCATTGTTGTTTTTCATACTCATATTTGTTACATTTGCAGCAAGAACAAAAAAAAACTGCACGCTTATGAAAGACAACCTTATCCGCTTTGATTGGGCGATGAAACGGTTGCTGCGCGACAAGAGCAACTACGTGGTGCTTGAAGGCTTCCTTTCCACCTTGCTGGGCGAAGACCTTCGCATCTGTCGCTTTCTGGAAAGCGAGTCGAACCAGGAAGACGCGACCGACAAAGTTCAACCGTGCCGACATCCTCGTGGAGGACACGCGGGGGCGGCTTCTCATCGTCGAGGTGCAGAACAACCGGGAACTTGACTATTTCCACCGGATGCTCTACGGCGTGTCGAAGACCATCTCCGAGTACATCAACCTGGGACATGCCTATGAGCAAGGTCCGTAAGGTCTACTCCATCAACATCGTCTATTTTGGACCTCGGACAGGGGAAGGATTACGTTTACCACGGTAAGACCGTCTTCCGCGGCCTGCACGACCCGAACGACGTGTTGCGCCTGTCCGCGCGTCAGCAGGAGATATTCATTGGCAAGGGATGCAGGCGACATTTTCCCCGAATACTACGTCCTGCGCGTGAACGACTTTGACCGTGTGGCGAAGACTCCGCTTGACGAGTGGATAAAGTTCCTCAAGACGGGTGAGATAGACAGCTCTGCCACGGCCAAAGGCCTGCCTGAGGCCCGTGAACGCCTCCGCATAGACTCCCTTCCCGATGCAGAAAAGCGGGCCTACATCCGCGACATGGAAGCCCTGCGTTATCAACGTAGTGTCATCAAGACCGGTTGGGATGAAGGACACACGGAAGGATTGGCTGAAGGAAGAGCCGAAGGAAGAGCTGAAGGAAGAGCCGAAGGAAGAGCTGAAGGAAGAGCCGAAGGAAGAGCTGAAGGAAGAGTTGAAGGAGAAATCAAGAAAGCCAAAGAGATTGCTAAAACATTGAAATCTATGGGTGTTCCCATGGATATGATTGTGCAAAGCACACAGTTGTCAGCTGAAGAGATAGAGCAGTTATAGGAGGTTTACTCCATCGGTTTGTGGCGTGGCATGTCGTCGGTAGTCATCAGACGGTCCGCTTCTACGGGCTGTATGGTGACTTTTATCTTATTGTGTTCTTTGTAGTGTTATTGTCTGTGATAAGCTTTCGATAGTCAAATATTTATATATTGTAAACTTGCAATTTTTGTATTATAAGGCTGCTATGAATCAGGAAAAAAGATAGATTGTTCCTTGGTTGGCATTGAAATAGTCTTTTTCTTTGCTTAAGAAAAAAGTAACAATGGAAATCTAATCTATGATGACAAACCTTAAATGGCTCATCTTGGCCGGTCTTCTCTTGTCTGTTCTCCGGCTGGATGCTCAAACTGTTGTCGGGCAAGTCGCAGACGAACAAGGACAGCCTTTGCCTTATGCCAACGTGGCATTGCTCACCCCTACCCGACTCTGCGTTTGTCGCAGGCTCTATCACTGACGAACAAGGACATTTTATGCTGAAAGATGTTGTGCCGTCGGGCTTGTTCGCATCTCATCGGTGGGTTATGTCACAGTCTATAAGGAAACACGTGCAGATATAGGTGTCATCATTATGCAACCGATGCGCACATGTTGCAGGAAGTTGTGGTAAGGAGTCGTTTGCCTGTGACCCGTATTTCGGGCGATGCGCTGGTGACCACCGTGCAGGGGAGTGTACTGGCAGAGGCTGGTTCGGCCGGTGATGTGCTGGCACGTATTCCTGCCGTAATCCGGCGGGACGACGCTTTTGAAGTCTTTGGGAAGGCGCTCCGCTCATCTACATCAACGGCCGTAAGGTGCGCAGCATGGACGAACTGGAGCAACTCAATTCTTCTGACATCCGTCAGGTGGAGGTGGTGACTAATCCCGGTGCACGTTATGACGCTTCGGTGAAGTCCGTTATCCGCATACGCACGGTGAAACGCCAGGGCGACGGCTTCGGTTTTGACGTGCGCTCCACTTATAGTTATGCGGAGAAAAAGCCAGTGGCACGAGCAGGCCAATCTGAACTACCGTCACGATGACCTGGACATCTTCGGCTCGCTGACCTATCGCCGGAACGTCCGTCTGCAAGATTCCCATATCAGCCAGGAGACGCGGGCCGATGCCCTCTGGCAGCAAGAGAACACGATGAACAATGAGTCGCTGAGTGAGCGGGTGGAAGCCGTGACGGGATGGAACTACGCCTTCGGCCGGGAGCATTCACTCGGTATGCGCTACAGTCTGCGGGCCATGCCCAAAGACCGTGTATTGTCGGGAATCACCAGCCGGGTGTGGCAAGACGGTGCGTTTTACGACAACTGGACATCGCACAGCCGGAACGAGGGTGACCACCGTCCCACTCATCAACTGAATGTCTATTACAGCGGCAAAGGCGGGCCGGTTGTCCATTGACTGGGATGCCGACTACTATGGTGGGAAGAGCAATACACGCAATTTCACCCACGAAGACAGTCAGGAGCAGGAGAGCCGTGACGTGAACTCCGCCAATCACATCAACAATCGCCTGTTTGCCACGAAGCTGGCCCTTTCTCATCCGTTGGGAGGCGGCACGTTGGCCTTTGGTGGAGAATATTCCCGGACGCATCGCCGGGATGACTACCTGAGCGAGAATGTCCTCCTTCCTACTTCGCGCAGTAAAATCAGGGGAACAGAACGTGGCGGCCTACGCGGAATACAGCCGCACGTTCGGCTTTGGCGCGCTTACGGCAGGATTGCGTTACGAACACGTCTCTTTTGATTATTATGAGAATGGACAACGCAGCGATAGCCAAAGCCGCCGCTACGATGATGTGTTCCCCAACGTATCGTATGCTACGTGGCTGGGCGACCTTCAGCTGCAAGCCTCCTACACGGCAAAGATTGAGCGTCCTTCCTATCAATACCTGAGCAACAACGTGAGCTATGTCAACCGCTTCACATTGCAGACCGGCAATCCTGCATTGAAGCCGACAGTCGTCCATGATGTGTCGCTCAATGCCGCTTGGAAGTTTCTGGTGGGCATGGTGAGCTATCAGCGCCGTACGGATGACATCATCTATTGGGGCGAACAGATGGCAGACAATCAAGCTGTGACCTTGGTCGGCAATAAGAACATAGGTTGTATACCGATGTTGACAGCCTACATTGGCGCTACGCCTGCTGTCGGGTGCTGGTCGCCGAATGTGGGCGTCGGAGTCAGCAGGCAATGGCTCACGCTGGAGACTGCCGTGGGTGAAAAAGTGATGGATAAGCCGATGTGGACAGCCGAGTGGGGGAAACACATTTTCCCTTCCCCGCAAATGGCGGGTGAGCTTGGACATGTCGTACCAAGGCAAGGGCTACTATCAAAACGTTTATATGTCGCGCGACATGTTCACTTGCAATGTCGGTGAAGAAATTATGGCTGGACGATGCGCTGAGTGT
>VOFD01000983.1_pt1 | contig 12301 bp, 26 predicted proteins | sample 5384101 | NCBI WGS metagenome assembly VOFD01 (sample SAMN12384723, study PRJNA508395) | human gut metagenome | isolation source: healthy gut C | host: Homo sapiens
CTTCGCCTTCATGGCTTTCGGCCAGGACGGCGCTTTTCCGGGCTGACCTATAGCTTTTACCCCGTTTTTGCCGACCTCACGGGGTGCCCTTACGAAAAAGGTCCCCGCCGAAGGAGGGACTTCACCGTGAACGTGGCGATTTCTGTCCGCCGGGGCTTAAGCTCACCGTGTTGGCCAACTAACGCCCCCGGGCATCCTTTGGGCATCGACCATGTGGTGGTGGGGGACGAGGCCTATGTGGACCCGACTCCGCCGTTTGATTGACGACTATGATAACAACTGCTGGTGTGATGACGTATTCAAGTCCCGCTCCATGGCCGGGGGGGCGGCTGGGTTTCGCCCTGGGCAGCCCGGGGCTCATCAGGACCTGGAAAAGTTGAAATACTCCACCGCCCCTATAATGTCAACCGCCTGACCCTGAAGCTGGGGGCCGCCGCTGGAATTCCGACGGTACTTCCGGGCCAACGCCCGGCGGATCATGGCCACGGACCAAAACCACCGTGAGGGAGCTGGAGAGAAGCTGGGCTTTGCCACCACATCCCTCACGGCCAACTTTTATCTTCACCTCCTGCCCCCAAGTGCTCCGGGGTGGAGCTCTACAGCTGAAAAGAGCGGGGGACGTGCTGGTGCGCTGCTGGGACAAGAAGCCCGCTCTCGGGACTATGTCGGGTGACCTACATCGGCTCCCGGCGCAGATGGATGTGTTTTTTGGAACAGGTGCGGGCCATTTTGGAGGAGGGATGAAACATGCGGACAGCTGACATTTCCCGCAAAACGGCGGAACCGACATCACCCTCTCTGCCTTTTGGAAGGGACGGGAAAGGGGGACATTCAGACGGGCTGTGGATTTCACGGACCACATGCTCACCCTCTTCGCCCGCCACGGCCCGCTTCGACTGAAGGTCCACTGCCGAGGGGGACACCTGGGTGGACGACCACCACCGTGGAGGATGTGGGTATCTGCCTAAAGGGGGACGCCTTCGAAAGAGGCCCTGGGGACCGGAAGGGTAAACCGCTACGGCCGCCTTCACCCTGCCCATGGACGAGGCCCTGATCCTCACCGCCGTGGACCTGTCCGGCCGGTCCTGCCTGTGCTTTGACGCGGAGATGCCCCCCAGTCGAGGTGGGCTTTGATACCTGCCTCACGGAAGAATTTTTATGGCTTCGAACACCGCGCTTGAGCCTGCACATGAAGTGACACTGGACGGAAAAACAGCCACCACATCACCGAAGGGCATGTTCAAGCTCCCTGGGCCGTGGCATGCGCGAGCCGTGGCCGTTGACCGGGGCGGCGTCCCTGCTACCGACAAGGGGTTTTGTAATGGGATGGCTGTTGTTGTGGACTACGGCGTGGGCAACCTCTTCTGAAAGCGCTACCTTTGGGGCCATGGGGCGGAGGTGGACACCGCCGACGCAAAGCGCATCATCCGCCGGTCATTATCCTGCCCGGTCGGCGCCTTTGCGGATGCCTATGGCCCGTCTGCGAGGCGGCATGGAGGCAGTGCGCCGCGCGGTGAAGTCCGGCAAGCCCGTCATGGGCATCTGCCTGGGCATGCAGCTGCTCTTCGAGCGGAGCTTTGAGTACGGCGAGCAAAAGGGTTCGGCCTGCTGGAGGAGCGAGGTCGTGGGCATGGAGGGCGGCTCCCGGAAGGGGTGCCCCACATGGGCTGGAACGCCCGCATTTAAAAAGCCCCGGCGAGCCCGTGTTTGCAAATCAAGGAGGGCGACTGCGTCTATTTTGTCCACAGCTATTACGCGGGTTTTGACTGTGAGGCCTGATCCGGTCACCGCCACGGCGGAGTACGCCCTGGGCTGGTGCCGCCGTGCGGCAGAAGGACAACCTCTACGGCTGCCAGTTCCACCCCGAGAAGAGCGGCAAGGTCGGCCTCGGCATCCTGCGCGCCTTCTGCGAACTGGAACACATGATCCTTATTTCCCGGCCATTGACCTGAATGACGGAAAGGCGGTCCGCCTGTACAAGGGGGATTTTGCGACGGATGATCAACGATGACCCGTGGCCAGTCGCGCGCGCTTTCAAGGCCGGGGCTGTGGCGCAGATGCACACGGTGGACCTCGAGGGCGCGCGCGACGGCGGCACGCCGGCAACCCGGGGCATTGTGCAGGCGCATTACGGCCGAAACGGGCCTGAAGGTAGAGTGGGGGGCGGCATCCGCTCCACGGAGGCCTAGACCGCGCCTTGCCCTGCGGGCGTGGGCCGGTGTGTCATGGCTCCGCCGCGGTGAGCCACCCGAGCCTTCCCCCGGCTTCCGACGCAGTGGGCGGCGAATATAGCCGTGGGCGCGGACGCCATGGACGGCACGTCGCCATCAAGGGCTGGGAGCAGACTCCGGCTGAACTACGGCGGACTTTTCCAAAACCATGCAGGCCCTGGGCGTGCGGACGGTCATCTGCACGGATATCTCCAGGACGGGGGCCATCGCGGGACCAACGCGGGACCTCTACCGCCTGCTGGCGGACCGCTTCGGCCTCATGGACATCATCGCCTCCGGCGGGGTGTCCTCCAACGGGGACATCCGTCCGCCTGAATCAGCTGGGGCTGCCGGGGCCATCATCGGCAAGGCCTATTACACCGGGGAACGACCTGGCCCAGGCCATCGCGGGGGAAGGAGGCACAAGATGATTACCAAACGGATCATCCCCTGCCTGGATGTGAAGGACGGCAGGGTCGTAAAGGGCGTGAACTTTCTCGGCCTGCGGGACGTGAACTCCCCGGTGGAGCTGGCCGCCTACTACTCCGACTGCGGCGCGGACGAGCCGGTTTTTACGATATCACCGCCTCCTTCGAGGGCCGGAAACTCTTTACTGATATCCTGCGGGTGGCCTCCACCATCTTTATCCCCTCACCGTGGGGGCGGCATCAACACCCTGGAGGACTTTGACCGGGCTCAAGTGCGGGGCCGACAAGGTCAGCGTCAACTCCGGGGCCATCCGCAACCCCGACCTCATCCGCCAGGCGGCCCTCCGCTACGGCGACCAGTGCGTGGTGCTGTCGGTGGACGTGAAGCGCGTGGACGGCCAGTACCACGTGTTTCGGGGGGGCGGCCGGGACGACACGGGCATGGAGGCCATCGGCTGGATCAAGAGGTGCGTGGACCGGGGGGCCGGGGAGATCGTGGTCAACTCCATGGACACCGACGGGGTGAAGGGCGGCTTCGACTTGGAGATGCTCGCAGGCCGTCTGCCGACGCGGTCAAGGTCCCGGTCATCGCCTCCGGCGGCGCGGGGAAGGTGGGGGACTTTACCCAGCTCTTCCAGACCCTGCCCGGCGTGGACGCCGGCCTGGCGGCCTCGGTCTTCCACTTTGGGGAGATCGCCATCCCCGACCTGAAAGCCACCCTGCGGCAAAAGGGCATCTTAGTGCGGTAATTGAGAACCATTGGGAGGAGAAGAACAATGATCGACATGGAACAGCTGAAATTTGATGAAAAGGGCCTCATCCCCGCCATTGTGGTGGATGCGGAAGAGCGGCCAGGTGCTCACCCTGGCCTATATGAACAAGGAGAGCCTGGAAATCTCCATCAAGGAGGAGCGCACCTGCTTCTGGAGCCGCTCCCGCCAGGAGCTGTGGCGGAAGGGGGAGACCTCCGGCAACGCCCAGCACATCATCGACATCACCGCCGACTGCGACTATGACGCCCTGGTGGTCCGGGTGAACAAGGACGGCCCGCCTGCCACACCGGCGCGGAGTCCTGCTTCCACAACCCCCTGTGGGAGAGCGAGGAAAACCACGCCTTCTCCCTGGAGGGCCTCATGGAGATGCTCCAGGGCCGGAAGGATGCCCCCAAGGAGGGGTCTTACACCTCCTACCTCTTTGAAAAGGGCATCGACAAGATTTTGAAAAAAGGTGGGGAGGAGTCCACCGAGGTCATCATCGCCGGCAAGGCCGAGGACAAAAAAGGAGACCATCTACGAGATCGCCGACCTGGCCTACCATGTGATGGTCCTCATGCTCCAGCTGGGGATCTCCCTGGACGACGTCCGGGCGGAGCTGGCCTCCCGGCATGTGATTGACAAAAAGGTCAAGCAGGAGAAGATGACCTGATCCCTGGTTTCCAAACAAGCAAAAAGGACGCTGCGGAAAGACTTGCAGCGTCCTTTTTTTTGTGCTTGAGTAGATTGGGAAGGATTTCTCACAAGAGGAATTGGTCTTTTATTCAGGGCGCGTTTCGGCTTTGCCGATCTCAGTGGCTTCCTCCACCTCGATGAGAGCGCCGGTTTTGACGTCGTAAATGTATCCGTAAATCGGGGGAGATAGGGAGAGACCAGGGGATGATTCCGCAGGGTGCGGACGTCATCCACCACGCTCTGCTCCAAGTTGCGGAAAGGCAGGAAATTGATATACTGCCCGGCCCGGGAGCCCCCTCCTTCACGGGGTTATACCATCCATCCTTGCCGATGGCGGCGGATTCCAGGCTCTCTTCCAACAGGTCGTAAATGATCTCGTTGGTGAAGGTCAGCATCCCGCAGTCGGAGTGGTGGATGACGAACCATTCCTGGGTCCCCAGGAGCTTGTGGGAGATGATCAGGGAACGAATGGCGTCTTCGCTGACCCGGCCGCCGGCGTTGCGGATCACATGGGCGTCACCCTCGGCCAGGCCTGCGAATTTCGCGGGGTCCAGACGTGCATCCATGCAGGTCAAAACCGCGAACTTTTTTCCGGGAGGCAGGGGCAGATCCCCTTTTTTCCAAATTGTGCAGCATAGGCGCGGTTGGCGCTGAGCACCAGATCGACAACCTTACTCTTACTCATGGGACACACATCCTTTATCTTTAATTACCAACTTAATAAGTAGGTTTATATGATTATAAGAGAGAGCCCACAAAAAGTCAAGTAAAGGAGGAGAAAATCCTGTAAAAAGCATCCCGGAAAATCACAGGATATTTTGGAGGAAACGTGAGGAAAGCAGGGGAATGCTTTTTGCATTCCCCTGGAAAGATTCTGTTATTTAATCCCTTCCACACAAATCCAGTTTGTGCCCTCTTTGGTGTGAATCCTGCTCTCGGCAAATCCCGCCTGGCGGAACATGGCCGCAAACTCCTCCGGGGTGGGGTTGAGAAGCTGATACCGGGCGATGTTTTCCAAGGTCTCCGGAGACAGGCCCTCCTTCTGGTAGATATCGGCCACCAGCAGGAAGACCCCCGCCGGGCCGGAGCACCCGGCGGACCTCTTTCAGGTTTTCCAGGGGATTGGGCCAGAAGTAAAAGCTCTCCACCGTGACGATTTTGTGGAAGGTATCTGCCCCAAAGGGCAGGGCTTCCACCGAGGCCTCCAAGACCTCCAGCTTCCCGCTGGCCACATCGGCGGCGTTGGTCTGGCGGGAGAGGGCCACGGAGACGTCGGAGTAATCCACCCCGTCAAATGGCCCGCCGGGAGCCGGGCGGACAGGCGGGCCAGGGTGGCTCCGCCGCCGCAGCCGATGTCCAGCACGTGGTCGTCGGGGGCAGGGGCCAGGTGGCCCAAGGCCCACTGGGTCACGGCTCCGTGGCTGTCGTTCATGCGCAAGGCATCTGGGCTCCCTCCTCCCCTGGGGCTTTCTGGGGTTTCCCTTGCGGGTGATGTCCGCTTGGTTGGTCTTCTTCGGTTCCATGGTTGTCGTCTCCTTTCTGTTGCTGCCCCCACAGGGGGCCTTGCTGGGAACTGATTGGGGATAGTATAGCATGGCGGAGGAAGCTTTTCTGTGGGTTTATCACCAAACAACTTGCAAAGTGGGAGACCCACTTTGCAAAAACGGCGGACCGTTCCAAAGGAGGAGCGGTCCGCCGTGGGGTTCAGTGGTTTTGCAGGTGGGCTTTGAGGTAGAGGATGGCCTGGCAGTAGCCCTCCAGTCCCAACCCCATATAGGTCTTGATGCAGGCCATGCCCGCGTAGGAAATCTGGCGGAAATCCTCCCGCTGGGACACATCGGAGATGTGGACCTCCACGGCGGGCAGGCTTACAGCCTTCAAGGCGTCGAGAATGGCTACGCTGGTATGGGGTGTAGGCCGCGGGGTTAATGACGATGCCGTCAACCTTCCCGTAGGCTCCTGAATTTTATCCACAATGGCCCCCTCGTGGTTGGACTGGAAGACCTCCACCTGGATACCCTCCTGGGCGCAGGTCTCCTCCACCAGGGCCACCACGGCGGCGTAATCCTGCTTGCCGTACAGGTCGGGCGCCCGAATCCCCAGCAGGTTCAGGTTGGGGCCGTTAATCACTAAAATGTTCATAGGCTTCCTCCACAGTCTTTGCCACGGCCTCTACCGGGCCGTCGTTTGCCACGGTGATGTCGGCGAAGCGCCGGTACATGGGCAGGCGGATGGTATACATGTCCTGGAGATTCCCCCGCAGGGACAGGGGGCGGCCCTTCTTAGGCAGCTTGGACAGCTCCCGCTCCAGGAAGATGATGGTCCTGTTCTGGTGGAGGGTGGGTAGTTCTCCGGCCGGGTGACGCAGCCGCCGCCGGTGGAGATCATCACCAGGCCCGAGGCCTTTCCCAGCTCCTTCAGCAGGGCGGTCTCCTGGGCGCGGAAGGCGGCCTCGCCAAAGTGGGTGATGTACTCCGGGGGGGCATCCCCAGGGCCTTTTCCAGCTCGGCGTCGCAGTCCACGAAGGGGCGGTCCAGCAGCTGGGCCAGAGCTCGGCCCACGGTGCTCTTGCCGCAGCCGGGCATGCCGATGAGGATCCGGTTCTCCTTGCGGCGGCTGAGCATGTGATAGGCCTCTTTGGTGCGGATGGCGGGGAATGACCTCCCCGGTAAAGATCTGAGAGGCGCACCGGGCCTGCTCGGCCAGCATATACAGGCCCCCAGGCAGGGAATGCCCAGGGCCTCGGCCTGCTGGAGCAGGGCGGTGCGGGCGGGGTTATAGATCAGATCCAGAACCCCCTGGCACTGGGGGAAGTTTCGCAGGTCCACCGGGGAGGCAGCGGTGTTGGGATACATGCCCACGGGGGTGGCGTTGACCAGGATGGCGGCGTCCTTGTGCTTGTCCAGGTTGGTGTAGTTGTCGGGACCCGTGCGGGAGATCACCACGACCTCCCTGGCCCCCCAGCTTCCGCAGCACATACTGCACCGACAGGCTGGCGCCCCCGGACCCCAGCACCAGGCACTTCCGGCCCAGGATCCGCATCCGGCTCTTCCAAACCATGCCCTCGGAAGCCGGCGGCGTCGGTGTTGTCACCCAGCAGGGGAGCCGTCCAGCTGCTTGACCACGGTGTTGACGCTGCCGATGGCAGCGGCGGCCTCGGTCAGGTCGTCGCAGATGGTCATCAGGGTGGTCTTATAGGGGATGGTTACGTTGAGGCCCTGGAAATCCCGCACCCGCAGGAAGTCGCCCAACTGGTCCGGGGGACCTCAAAGAGCTCATAGTCATAGTCCCCGAAAAAAGGCGTGGAGCTCAGGGGAATAGCTGTGCCCCAGCTTCTCTCCCAACAGTCCGCATCGCATCAAATCACCTCACTGTAGCTTCCTAAATATTGGAATTCCTCGCAGATGGCGGACAGGTCGTCCACCATGCGGATGAACTCGTCGGAGTAGACCGAGGTTTCCAGGTCGAAGTAGAACATGAACTCGAACTCCCGGTCAGGGAGGGGACGGCTCTCCAGCTTGATGAGGTTCAGCCCATGGTGTAGAACCGGGCCAGGATCTGATACAGGGAGCCGGGCCGGTGGGGCAGGACCACCATGAGAGAGGTCTTGTCCGCCCCGGGGTAGATCTCCGGATTTTTGGAGATACAGATGAAGCGGGTGTAGTTGTTGCTGCGGTCCTGAATGTCGGCGGCCAGGCGCCCAGGCCGTAGAGGGCGATGCAGCTGTGGGAGCAGATGGCGGCCACGTCGGTCCGGTCAGACTGGGCCACGGCGGCGGCGGCGGCGGCGGTGTTTTCACAGGGGTGATCTTCACGCCCTTGCCCAGCTTTTCCAGGTAGGCCGAGCACTGGCTGATGGCCTGGGGGTGGGAGAAGATCTCCTTCACGTCGGCCAACTTGGTGCCCTTTTTGGCCACCAGGTTGTGGTCCACCTTCAGCCGGGTGGAGCGGACGATCTTGAAGCTGCTGTGGTGGAGCATCAGGTCGTAGATCTGCTTCACGGACCCGGCGGTGCTGTTTTCCAGGGGAGCACGCCATAGTCGCAGAAGCCGTTTTCAATGGCGGTGAACACGCTCTCAAAGCTGCCGAAGTACATCACCTGGGGATGCTTGAAAGAGCTTCTCGCAGGCCAGCTGGGAGTAGGCCCTTCCACGCCCTGGCAGGCCACGGTGGCAGACAGGGGGGGAAGAGGTTGGGGGGTGCTTTCGATGGCCCGCTCAATCTCCTTTGCGCAGATCGGAGGGCTGGGGATTGATGGCGTTCTGATAGCCCCGGCTGATCTCGAAGAGCATGGACCACAGGGCGTAGCCGTACTGCTCCAGCTCCGGGGGGGAGTTTGCTGGCGATGTCGGCCAGCTTGTCCCGCCCCAGGCAGGGTCCAGTACGGGGATGCCCTCCTCCTTTTGTCTGGGCCACCTGGGCCACCACGGCCATCCGCTGGGCGAAGGCCTGGACCAGGGTTTTCATCAATGGCGTCAATCTCTTCTCTCAGTTCCTCTAAATTCATGGTTACACGCTCCTTTTTCCGCTGTTCTAACAGCGCGTCATATACGGCGATGGCCGCAGCGGCCTCCACGCAGGGCACCGCCCGGGGACGATGCAGGGGGTCGTGGCGGCCGTGGATTTCAATTTAGTGTCCTCCTGCCGGACAAGCTCACGCTGTCCTGGGGCTGGGCGATGGAAGGGGTAGGCTTCACCGCCGCCGGAAGACCCAGGGCATGCCGTGGTGATGCCCCCAAAAATTCCGCCGGCGTGGTTGGTGCGGGTCTTGACCTGGTCCCCGTCCATGTAAAAAGGGGTCGTTGTTCTGGCTGCCCCGGCGGTTTTGCCACGGCGAAGCCCGCGCCGAACTCCACGCCCCTTCACGGCGGGGATGGCGAAGACCAGCCGGGCGATGCGGTTTTCCATGCCGTCCAGCATGGGGTCCCCCAATCCTGCGGGCAGGCCGATGACGCCGCACTCAATGAGGCCTCCCAGGGAGTCGCAGATCGGCCTTGGCGGCGGCGATGGCGGCCTGCATGGCCTCTCCCGGCGGCCTTCTCATCGGCGACGGGGAAGCGCTTTCCCCGGGGGCATCCAGGGCCTCTTGGAATCAGGTCCCCCGGGTCATAGGGCGGTCGGGATGCCGCCGATGGCGGCGATGTGGGGCCCCACGTAAATGCCCTGGCGGGCTTAAGCATCTGGAGACAAATCCCCGCCTGCGATGCACAAGGGCGCGGTGAGGCGGTTTGGAGAAATGGCCGCCGCCGGGCCGCCGTGTACCTCACCTCGGGCGGTGGCGTGGCTTCTGCCGGGGGATGTCCCGCAGGCGAGTAATCCTTGACCGGTGTTGGTGTTGCGGATGATGGTTGCCAGGGGGCCCCAGGCTCCTGGTCCAGGCCAGATAAAATTCCTGCCTGGTCCCCTCCTTGCGGGGTGGACCAGTCCCCGGTGCCGGGGCCCGGCGGCGGAGAAAGGCCTGGAGTTCTTCTAAGTCGATGGCCTCCCCGGCGGGCAGGCCGTCCACCGTCACCCCGATGGCCGGGGGTAGGACTGGCCGAAGATGGAGACGGTCAGCTGACCGTGATAAATACTGCTCATAGCTCTGTCCTCATTATGAAATATCCTGGGCGGTCCGTCAAGGGTGATCGGGGGTTTCGTCCACTTTTTCCCAGTTTCCGCAGCTCTTGCCAGAAGGTGGGGTAGGATTTCTCCACCGCCTGGGCGCCGGTGACGGTGACGGGACCGGCACAGGCTCCTGAGGCCACGGCAGCGGCCATAATCCGGTGGTCGCCGGCGGCATCCACCGTGCCGCCGGTGAGCCCCTGGCTTTGCCGCAGATCACAAGGCCGTCTTCGGTCTCCTCCCACCTGGCCGCCCAGGGCGTTCAGGGGTACAGGCGGTGCAGTCCAGCAGGGCGTAGGGGGGCGCGATGACGATGCCATTTCCCAGTCCGTGGACCCGGAGGGCGCCGTCCGGCAGATCCTCCATCCCGGCACACATGGCAGACAGGCACCGGCGGGTGGCCCGGATGTCCTGGGAGTCCGCCAGGCCGTGGATGACGCTGATCCCGCCGCTGAGGGCGGCGGCGATCAGCAGCCGGTGGGCCTGGGATTTGCTGGGCGGCGGCGTCACGGCGCCGGAGAGCTTTTTCGGGATGATTTGAAGGTCCATTTACGCCTCCAGTCCTGCCCGGATGATGGGTAGCAGGTCCGCTACCGGGACCTTCCGCAGCTCGCAATGGCCGATCTTCCGGGGGACCACCAGGGTGATATCCCCACCGGCGCGCTTCTTGTCGGAAAGGGCTGCCTCCGCCAGGGCTTCAGCAGAGTAGTCTGTCCCGGTGGGCAGGCCATTTTTAGAAAGGCAGGCGGCGATCCGCGCCGCCAGGGGCTCCTCCGTCCAGCCCAGGCGCTCTGCGGACCGGGCGATGATCGCCAGCCCCGCCGCCACGGCGTGGCCGTGGGGGATGGCGGGCAGACTGCACTTCTCGATGGCGTGGCCCACGGTGTGGCCCAGGTTCAGGAGCTGCCGCTCCCCCTGCTCCTTCTCGTCCCGCTCCACCACGCCGGCCTTGTAGCCGACGCACCGGGCGATGACCTCCCCGGGGTCGGCGGTGAGGGTGCCGTCCTCAAAGAGGGCGAACAGGCCCTCGTCGGAGAGGACGCCGGTCTTGATGGCCTCGGCGGCCCCGTCGGCGAACACATCGGGGGGGAGCGTCTTCAGGCAGTCCGTGTCGCAGATCACGGCGGCGGGCTGGCAGAAGGCCCCGGCCAGGTTCTTTCCGGCGGTCAGGTCCACGGCGGTCTTACCCGCCCACGGAGGAGTCCACCGCGGCCAGCAGGGTGGTGGGCAGCTGGACGTACCGGATGCCCCGGAGGTACACGGCGGCAGCAAAGCCCGCCATGTCCCCAGTGACGCCGCCGCCCAGGGCGGCCACGCAGTCCGTGCGGGTCAGATGCTCCGACGCCAGGAACTCCAGCAGCTCTGTCAGGGTGGCCGCTGCCAATGCGCACATCATAGGGCGGCCGGACCCGGACGGGAATGGTTCGGATGGAGTCAAACATCGAAAAACTCCTTTTATAGAATCATGTCGCGCAGCGGCGCCGGAAATAGGTCAGTTGCCGCCGGCGGTGGCCTTCAGCTCCCGGCCCTCCTTCAGCAAATCGTGCAGCCGCTGAGTATCCTTGGCCCGCAAGGCGTTGCGGTAGTCCGTCAGGTGGCCGATCAGGACTTCCAGCTCCGTGGTCAGGTAATCGGCATCGTCCAGGAACAGCTCCGTCCACATGTCCTCGTCCAGCCGGGCCACACGGGTCATGTCCTGGAAGCTGCCGGCGGAGAAGCCCCGGCGCCGCTGCGCCTCGGGGGATTTGACGTAGGCGCTGGAGGTGATGTGGGCCAGTTGGGAGGTGAAGGCGATGATGCGGTCATGCTCTTCCGGATGGGAGAAGGTGAGTCCGGCAAAGCCGATATCCAGGAAGAAGGCCTTCAGGGTTTCCAGGAGCTGCATGTCAGTCCGCTTGTCCGGCGTCAGGATCATGGAGGCTCCCAGGCGGTACAGGTCCTCTGGCGGAGGCGGTTCCTCTGCGATGGGGAAGATGGCCGCCCCACGCCGCACAGGTACCGGCCATGGGGTGGCCGCCGATGGCGGCGGGGCCGGCCGCGTTCCAGGTTCTCCTCCGATCAGGGGGGGTGATGGCGCCGATGGGGGCGATGGCCTCCACCACCGTCCGGCCATGGCCGCCACAGGCCCAGGCCGACGATGGCAACATTCATGTCTTACTCCTCCACCGTCTTCATAAAGTCATGGAGCTTCAGCAGCTTCTTGGCCAGGGGGTCGAACACCTCAGGCTTGAGAGACTGGGGACCGTCGCACAGGGCGTGGGCGGGGTCGTTGTGGACCTCGATCTGGAGGCCGTCGCAGCCGGTGGCCACGGCGCCCTTGGCCAGAGGTTCCACCAGGGCGCTTTTTCCGGTGGCGTGGCTGGGGTCGATGATGATGGGCAGGTGGGTCAGCTTGCGCAGTACGGGGATGCGGCCAGGTCCAGCGTGTTGCGGGTGTAGCTCTCGAAGGTGCGGATACCTCGCTCGCACAAGATCACATTCTCATTGCCGCCGGCCATGACGTATTCGGCGCTCATGAGCCACTCCTCATAGGTGGCGGACATGCCCCGTTTGATCATCACGGGCTTGTCCTGATGGCCCACCGCCTTCAAAAGGTCAAAGTTCTGCATGTT
>VOFD01001191.1_pt1 | contig 12289 bp, 14 predicted proteins | sample 5384101 | NCBI WGS metagenome assembly VOFD01 (sample SAMN12384723, study PRJNA508395) | human gut metagenome | isolation source: healthy gut C | host: Homo sapiens
GCGGCTGGAAGCGTGGCAGGTGATAGCGCTTTATGCCGCGGTACTTGCCGCCTGCCTCCTGCTGCGGGGACGAAAGACAAAACACAACGAACCTTCCCTTTCAGAAACGATATGACAACCGAAGACATACTGCTGCTCGATACGCCGCTGCTGCGACAGCTCACGGAAGAGAATATCGGCCGCGACCCGAATGCCGTGGCACTCGACAAACGCATCGCACATGCCGGACTGGTCGCCACACAAGTAAAATATCTCCAGCGGGCCCGCCGCAAACTGCCCTCCTATTACGAAGCACGGGCCATCCTCCCGCCTCTGGCCTTCGAGCAGTCGAGCAGCGAAGCCGCCGCGACCCGCAAGAGCTGGAGGGGCGATGTGTGCATCGACCTCACCTGCGGACTGGGCGTGGACTCTTTCCACCTCTCCCGCCGTTTCGCCCGCGTCATCGCCGTAGAACGGGACGCCGCACTCGCCAGGGCGGCGGAAATCAACTTCCGCCGCCTGGGAGCGGACAACATCACCGTGGTCTGCACCGCGGCTGAAGAGTTCCTGAACAAATTCGCCGCAGCAGACGGCAGGGCCGACCTGATATACGCCGACCCCGACCGCCGCTCCGCCGCAGGGCGCAAACTGGTACTACCGGAAGATTGCAGTCCGGACATCCTGCAACTGCTGCCTCTGCTGAAGCAACTTTCCAAACGGACAGCCGTCAAACTTTCGCCGCTTTTCGACGTGGCCGAATGTTTCCGTCTCTTCGGAACAGGGTGTAGCGTGGAAGTCTTCTCGCTCGGAGGCGAATGCAAGGAGGTTACCGTCGAAATGAGCGACACCGATACGGAAGGCAGCCTCGGCGCCGCCATCGCCGGGCGGGGACGCTGGAGCTATCCCTACCCGGTATCCGCACCCGCCACGACCGCCGGATTCGCACCGCCCTACCGCTACACGGTCATCCCCGATGCCGCACTGCGCAAAGGCGCGGCTGACGGCCCGGTATGCAGCCGAAGAGATGCCGCAGGCATTCGCCGTACCGGGCGACAGCTACCTCTTTACGAATACGCTGCCCGCAGGGGCAATACCCGGCAAAGTTTTTGAGGTCGAACGGATGGAACGGTTCGACCCGTCGTGCCTGAAACGGGAACTGCGTCGGCGGGGTATCCGTTCCGCCGACCTTTACACGCACGGTTTTCCCCTCGCCGCTCCGGAACTCGCCCGCAGGCTCGGCATCCGCGAAGGGGGCAGCGTTCGGCTCGCCTTCACCGCCGTCGGGCCGACGCTTTGGGTTATCGAATTAAAAGAGGTAATTTTGTAACGGCACAACGGGCGGCGGCCCTGCGGTACGAAGCGCCATAAAAACCGGACTAAGGATGAAATCGTTTTTCAAAAAAGCCAAGAAATTCGTCGGACACGACGTCTGGGAGAAGACGGAAGCCGACTTCTCCTCCCGCAAAGAGTGGTGGTTCGTGCGTCAGGCCCGCCTCATCCTCTACACCGCGCAGGGTGTACAGCATCACAATACGGTCGTCCGCTCGGCGGCGCTCACCTTTTTCACGCTCATGTCGCTCGTTCCGATGCTCGCGCTGGCATTCGGCATCATCAAGGGATTCGGACTGGAAACAGCCCTTGAGAACTACCTTTTCGAAAGATTCTCGGAGAACAGCGCACTGATAAGATACATCCTCAACTTCGCCAACAACGTACTCGTGCGCACGAGCGGCGGACTCGTCGCCGCGAGCGGCCTCGTCGTACTCGTATGGGCGGCAATCCGTGTCTTCGGCAATGTCGAAAACGCATTCAACACGATATGGGAGGTCCAGAAGCCACGCAGCCTGACAAGACGTGCGAGCACCTATGCCGCGGTGATATTCGTCATGCCGCTGCTGGCCGTCATGCTCGCGCTGGTACTCTCCTACATCCGGACGCTCATCGCCAACTACGCCTCCATTCCGTACAGCGTACTCTACGCCATCGGTTCGTTCGCAGTGCTGTGGCTCCTCTTCGCAGGCGCCTACAAAATCATTCCGAACACCAAAGTGCGCTTCCGCCACGCGGCGATGGCGGCCCTCATCGCCGCGGTTGCCTTCTCCGTATTCCAACTCGTATATGTCACGCTGCAGAGCGGGGTATCGTCCTACAACATCATCTACGGCAGCTTTGCCGCAGTCCCCTGTTTCTGTTCTGGATACAGGCAAGCTGGCAAATCGTCCTCTTCGGAGCCGAACTCTCGTTCTCCTACCAGAACGTGGAGAGTTTCGTGCAGGAACAGGACGCCGCGAGTGTCAGCTACGACAACCGACGCAAAGTGATGCTCGCCTCCCTCACGGTCATCATACGGAGTTTCATGCGCGGCGAAGGAGGCATCTCCTCCGAGGCGATAGCGCGGGAGCCTGAAACTTCCCGTCCGACTGGTAAGGGACATCAACTATACGCTCGACGAGGCGGGAATGATACTCCCCCATATCCTCGGACAAAAGCCAGAAGACGAAGATATACGTTCCGGCACGCGACATACACACCCTCACACTGCACGAAGCCGTGCGGGCAGTCGAACGGGCCGGTTCCGCGGTACGCGACCTGTGCGGCAACCGCTATCTGCGCGAAATCTCCGGCATCATGGATGAAATCGACAGAAAGATAGACACGTCGGACGACAACATACTTCTGATGGAGCTTATAAAGGATGGAGATAACGATAATAGGGAGCGGTAATGTGGCGGCAGCCCTCGCCGGAGCCGTCGCCGGACAGGACAGCCTGCACCTGAAACAACTATGCGCACGCAACCCTCTCCGCGGCCGGGGAGCTCGCCGACCGGTACGGAGCCGAATACATTGCCCGACCGGAGGAGACGGCAGAGGCCGACCTCTACCTGATAGCCGTCAGCGATTCGGCGGTGGAAGAGGTTTCCGCACGGCTGCGCACGCCTCCCGGCGCCACGGTAGCCCATACCTCCGGAGGGCTCGGCATCGATTCGCTGCGGTGCGCCGCCGACCGGGCCGTATGCTATCCGCTGCAAACCTTTTCGGCGGGACGCAGCATCGATTTCCGCACCGTCCCCCTCTTCATCGAATACACCACCGACCGGGCCGGCCGCACCGTCCGGGACTTCGCGGAGGCGCTCTCCGACTGTGTCCGCGAAGCCGACAGCGCCCGACGTGGCAGACTCCACGCAGCGGCAGTCTTCGCATGTAACTTTTCCAACCACCTTTACGCCATCGCGGGCAAAGCTGCTGGAGAAGGAGGGACTCGATTTCGGCATACTGGGGCCGCTGGTACTCGAAACGGCAGCCAAAGCCGTAGCGACGGACAATCCCGCGGCCGTACAGACCGGTCCCGCGGTCCGCGGCGACACCGTCACCATGCGCCGCCACGAGGCCATCCTCGCACGCGAAAACGACGAACGATACAACAAGATATACAAATTACTGAGCGAAAGCATATGGGAAACTTCAAAGAAGATATAGCCCGCACCGAGGCGTTCGTATTCGACGTAGACGGAGTATTCACCGACGGGAACATCATGCCTCTGGCCGACGGCGATTTTCTGCGCGCCTACAATGCCAAGGACGGCTATGCGGTAAGCTACGCCGTCAGGCAGGGATACAAGATATTCATCGTTACGGGCGGCCGCGGCGACATTCTTTACAAACGTTTCAGCTATCTCGGCGTCACCGAGCTGCATGTCAACGTATCCGACAAGATAGCCGTTCTGAGCGGAATCATGGAACGGCACTCCCTCGACCCGGAAAACGTCCTGTTCATGGGCGACGACATCCCGGACCTGGAGTGTATGAAGGCAGTCGGAATCCCCGTCTGCCCGGCAGATGCCTCATGCGAAATCATCGAGGCTTCGCGCTACGTTTCGGAGTTCGCGGGCGGGCACGGCTGCGTGCGCGACATCATCGAACAGGTGCTGCGGGCACAGGGGAATTGGGCACGCCACCTGAAAGGGATACATGCGGTATCGGCCTGAAACCGCGGGAACGCACCGGGACACGAAGGGCGACACAAATTTGTGTCGCCCTTCGTGTCCCCTCCGAGCCGCTTTCAGGCCAGCAGCAGTACCCCGACGGCGAGCAGGAAGCCACCGGCAAACCCTACGGCCACCTGAGCGGGCGTATGTTTTCCGAGACAGAGCCGGGCCGAACCCAACACGCCGGAACACAGAACCGCACCGCAGAACACCCAGACGAGATTGGTATAACCGGCATACAACAGGATGGCGACCATACCCGTCGCCGCACCCGCTGCCGTCATGTGCAGGCTGACCTGCCACCGCAGGTTCACCAACAGCGCGAAAAGCGTACAGGCCATGGCGGCGAACATCATCCGCCGGAGCAGGAACAGCATGGGAGAGGAGCCGAGCATCCAGCCGCACAGCCCGTAACACAGCGCCACAATCAGCATCGGCAGCGTGCGTTCGTGGCGCCGGGAAAGCGAAAAATCGCCGAGAAGCCCGAACACCCGCATCAAAAGAATCCCCAGCGCAGGTACGACAAGCGTATCGACCGTGACTACCATCAGGATATAACGTTTTATCCCGACGGGCAGGTAGATGGGCAGGATTCCCGTCCCGAAAAGTATCAGCAACAGCCATACCGGCATCAAAAAGGGATGCAACAAGTATGATACGCCCCGACTGAGCGAGGCCCACACGCTGCGCTCCTCCATGCAAGTATCCATAAGCAAATCCTTCCGTTTTTAACCGCCGGCTCCGGAACCGGCCGAACGGTCGGTAAAGTTACGATTTATCGCGTTACGGTACAGGAAAACCTCTCTTTTATTCTACGAATTCATGCGGTACCGACCAGTGCGCACACCGTTCAACCACTCGGCCCGCCCACCGCAGCCGTTCCCCGAACATTCCTCCTTCCCGCCTCTCTTCCCCGGACGGGATACGACCGGATTCGTCGCATGACCTGCCGGAAACACGCTCTCCGGCTCGCATACCCAAAAAAGAGAGACCGTATCGAACGGACAACAGGTCCGACACGGCACAGCCTCTCCGCTATCTAAGAATCGGTAAAATTACGGGGTACGAAAAAAGCCTGCTTCACAAAAGGAGGGCCTGGCGGCAACGAGGCTGCCGCTGCAATCGTCCACAGCCGCCTTTGCATCCCTGCGGCTTCAGAGAGCTCCTTGCGGAGCCGGGCCACCGGGATTCCGAGCATCTCGCGGTATTTGGCCACCGTGCGCCGGGCGATATGGTAGCCCATGTTGTTGAGTATCTCCATGAGCGCCTCGTCCGTCAGCGGTTTGCGCTTGTCCTCCCGGTCGATACACTCGGAGAGGATGTTCTTGATTTCGTATGAGGAGACCTCCTCGCCGCTGTCGGTCTGCATCGCCTCCGAAAAGAGGCTGCTTGAGGGAGATGATGCCGAATCCCGTCTGGACGTACTTGCTGTTCACCACCCGCGAGATGGTGGAGACGTCGAGCCCCGTCATATCGGCGATATCTTTCAATATCATCGGCTTGAGCTTGCTCTCGTTTCCGTCGAGGAAATACTCCCGCTGGTAGTCCACGATGGCCTGCATCGTGCGCATCAGCGTATCCTGCCGCTGCTTGATGGCCGATATGAACCATTTGGCGGAACCTATCTTGCTCTTCACGAACTGGATCGCCTCCTTGTCCTCCTGCGACGGATTGCCGGAGGAGTGTGCCATCTGCCGTATCATGTCGGCGTATTTGCGGTTTATCTTCAGTTCGGGGACGTTGTAGGAGTTCAGCCGGAGCATCAGTTCGCCGTCCCGCTCGTCGAGGATGAAATCGGGTATCACGTAGGGCGAGGCGATGTTCCCTCCCTCGTTGTAGAGGTTGCCCGGCTTGGGCGAAAGGCGCTGTATCTCCTCGATGGCGGCACGGAACTGCTCCTCGCTTATTCCGAGACGCCCCATTATCTTCTCGAAATGTTTCTTGGTAAACTCCGTGAAACAGTTCTCCAGAATCCGTTTGGCCAGCACCTGGGCAGCAGTCAGATTGCTGCGGCGCTCCAACTGCAGCAACAGGCACTCCCGTATGTCGCGGGCTCCCACCCCGGGCGGTTCGAGCGACTGTACCACACGGAGTCCCTCCTCCAATTCCGGTATGTCTATCTCCTTGCCGTAATTGAATGCGATGTCGTCGGAAATGGACTGCAGGTCGAGCCGCAGGTAACCGTCGTCGTCTATGTTGCCTATGATGTAACGGGCTATTTCGAACTGTTCCTGAGGCATTTCACGGTAAGAGAGCTGTTCCGTCAGGTACTCGTGCATGCTCATTCCCTCGAACAGCACCACCTGCCGGGCCTTGTCGTCGCGCGAATAGTTATTGACATAGGATTTATAGGCGGGCGTTTCGGCCTCCTTGAGGTACTCTTCCATCGACACCTCTTTAGGCATGCCGTTGTCCTCGGTGCTCTCTTCGGCGGTCTGCTGTTCCTCTTCGAGTACCGGGTTCTCCTCAATCTCCTGTTTGACGCGCTGTTCCAACTGCAAGGTAGGCAGTTCGAGCAGCTTTATCATCTGTATCTGCTGCGGCGATAGCTTCTGAAGCTGTTTTAAAACTTGTTTCTGGTTAATTGCGGGCATAAATCGCTTGCTGTCGTTTCGGACGGCCCGCCGCTCTTTCGGCAGACGGGCCGTCACAGGTTACTTCATCTCTTTTCTCCGACCTCCAATCGGGCAGCATCCGGCAACATACGTCCGTATCGCCTCCGGTGCAGAACGGCACTCTCCCGGCTCTTACCAAAGACCATGCCAGAACCCGCACCACGCACGCAGGCCGCCGCCGTCAGAACTCCGCATTCTTGGGAGTGCGCGGAAAAGGTATCACGTCGCGGATATTCGCCATGCCGGTCACGAACAGCAACAACCGCTCGAAACCGAGACCGAAGCCGCTGTGGGGTGCCGAACCGAAACGGCGCGTATCCATGTACCACCAGAGCGTATCCATGCTCATGCCGAAGCGCTCCCTGATGCGCGCATCGAGTTTACCGTAATCGGCCTCCCGCTCCGAGCCGCCGATTATCTCGCCTATCTTCGGGAAGAGCACGTCCATGGCGCGGACGGTCTTGCCGTCGTCGTTCTGTTTCATGTAGAACGCCTTGATTTCCTTCGGATAGTTGATGAGGATGACCGGTTTGCGGAAATGCCTCTCCACCAGATAGCGTTCGTGTTCGCTCTGCAGGTCGCATCCCCACTCCACCGGGAACTCGAACTTCTCGCCGCTGGCCTTGAGTATCTCCACCCCTTCGGTGTAGTCCAGCCGGACGAACTCTTCCGCCACGACCGAACGGAGCCGTTCGACAAGGCCGTCGTCGTACATCTTGTTCAGAAATTCGAGGTCCTCCATGCAGTTGTCGAGCGCATAGCGAATCAGGTATTTGAGGAACTCCTCGGCCAAGTCCATGTTGTCCTCCAGGCTCGTAGAACGCCATCTCCGGCTCAATCATCCAGAACTCGGCCAAATGGCGCGGCGTGTTGGAATTCTCCGCACGGAATGTAGGCCCGAAGGTATATATCTGCGAAAGTGCAGTAGCTCCCAGCTCGCCCTCCAACTGCCCCGACACGGTCAGGTTCGTGGAGCGGCCGAAGAAATCCTGCGAATAGTCTATCCTCCCCTCTTCGGTACGGGGGCGGATTCTTCAGGTCGAGCGTCGTCACCTGGAACATGGCGCCGGCACCCTCCGCATCGGAAGCCGTTATGATAGGCGTATGCAAATAGTAAAATCCCTTGTCGTTAAAAAATTTGTGGATGGCAAAGGCCATCGCGTGGCGGATGCGCAGCACCGCACCGAAGGTATTGGTACGCGGACGCAGATGCGCTATCTCACGCAAGAATTCGAGCGTATGGCCCTTCTTCTGAAGCGGATACGTTTCGGGGTCGGCCTCGCCGTACACCTCCAGCCTCCCGCGCCTGTATTTCGACACGCTGGCCGGAACCGGCCGATTCGACGAGCAAACCGCGCGCGCAGATGCAGGCGCCGGTGGTTATCCGCTTCAACAATTCGCCGTCGAAAGCGGCGACATCGGCCACTATCTGGATATTGTTAATTGTCGAACCGTCGTTGAGGGCGATGAACGCCACGTTCTTGTTTCCCCTCTTGGTACGTACCCATCCCTTTACGACCACTTCGGTATCCACCCGGCCGGAGCGCAGCAGCTCCGCGACCATCGTCCTTTTCACTTCCGACATTGCGTTAATACTTTATTCGTTACGATACTTTTTTCAAACCAAACGCAAATATCGGCATTTTTTTCCCATACTCACGCAGGAAAGACGTCACAAATGGGCCGGGAAGCCGCAAAAAACATCCCTGTACCGCACCGACGACACGATTGCCTTGTCCGTTCCGTACAAATCGAATATCTTTGTCAGTGTGCGGACGCGTGTTCCGCATCACGCATTAACCGGCCATGCTTATGGAAGATTACAGGAAACTGACCGCCGACGAGCGCAGCAGACTGCAGGCACAGGGCTGCACGGCAGAGGATTGGGATTCGATAGATGTAACGACGGACTTCACGCCCGACACGGTACGCGGCTGCGGTTTCCGCGGAACGGTTCGCATCGGCACGGGCGTCCGTCTGCGCAACGTCGGGCGCCTGTCGGGATGCGACATCGGCGCAGGCGCTACGGTGGAAGACACTTCGGCGGTGGAGGCCACGGGGCGCAGCAGGCTTCGGCAGCGGCATTCCCGCAGCGGCGGTGAACGAAGCCGGCGGCCGGGAGATTCCGCTCTTCACGGGGCTCACTTCGCAACTCGCCTACATCATCGCCATGTACCGCCACCGGCCGGCCACCGTCGAGCGGCTGCTCGGCATGGCGGAACGGGAGTTCACTCTCCCCGCGGCAGCGTCGCTCTGCACGGTAGGGCCCGGCGCCCGTATCTCCTCGTGCGGCATACTGCGAAACGTAGCCATCGGGCCGGATGCCGTCGTGGAAGGGGCATCGTTCCTCAGCAACGGGACGGTCGCCTCCCATCCGGGGCAACGGACCTACATAGGCCCCGGCGTGAAGATGCGCGACTTCATCGTGTGCGGCAACAGCATCATCGACAACGGGACGGTCGCCGAGCGCTGTTTCTTCGGGAATGCCACCCGTGCCTCGGCCCTCACGGCGACCGATTCGCTCTTCTTCGCCGGAAGCCACTGCGACAACGGCGAGGCATGCAGCGTACTGGCCGGCCCCTACACCATATCGCACCACAAATCGACGCTTCTCATAGCGGGCATGTTCTCCTTCTTCAATGCCGGGAGCGGAACGAACCAGAGCAACCACCTGCTCAAGTCGGGCCCCGTACACCAGGGCATCCACCAGCGGGGCTGCAAATACGGGAGCGACGCCTACATGATGCTCCCGGCGCTCGACGGCGCCTTCACCACGGTGATAGGACGCCACAAATCGCATCCCGACACGGAATGTTTCCCCTTTTCGCTGCTCATCGAGCAGGAGGGATACTCCTGGCTGCTGCCCGGCAGCAACCTCGCCACCGCCGGCGCGGCCCGCGACCTGGCCAAATGGCCGCAGCGCGACCGGCGCGACCGGTATGCGGGCGACCTCATCAACTTCGAGGAGTGCAACCCCTACATCGCCGAACGCATCACCGCCGCCATCGCCGCCTGCGAAGAACTGCTCGGCAGGGAGACGGGCGACGTCTGCACCTACCGCAGGCTCCGCATCCGGACGGGCATGCTCCGCCGGGGGCTGCGACTCTACCGCCTCGCCCAGGAGAAGTACCTCGGTGCGATGCTGGCCGCCGGGAAAAGAGCCTGATGCAGACGGAACCGGCCGATGGGCCGATGCAGGAGGCATGTACATCCCGCTGCGGCTAATGGAAGGCATTCTCGACCGCATCGACTCCGAAGAACTTGCCTCGACGGCGGAGGTGTGCGGCGCGCTGAAGAAGGCCCACGAACGGTACGGTGAATACGCCGCAGGGTGGGCGCTCCACCGATTGGAGGAGCTGCTCGGTCACCGTCCGACAGCCGTTGACATCGAAGCCGCCATCGAAGCGGGTACGGCCGCAGCAGCAAAACTCGCCGCCATGGCGGCAGACGACATGCGCTCCGAACAGGAGGCCTCCATGGCCATAGGATACGGCATCGACGCGCCGGATGACGAGGGACGCATGGCGGATTTCCGGACAGTGCGGGGAATCCGATGAACAGTAAAGCCGCCTACCTGTGCATGACACAAACCGGATACGGAACCAGATTGACAGCGAGAATGAAACCACTTTACAGATACCTCTTCGCGGCAATGCTCCCGGCAGCCGCCCTCTCCCCGATGTACGCTTCCTCCCCCGCCGACACGACGGCGGTGACAGCGAAAGCCCCGCTGCCCCTCCCCGCCACCGGATACGAGGGACGGCTTCTGCGCAGCGAATTCATGAGCTACACCATCCGACAGAACGCCGCGAACGACGACCGGGAGGCCGAATGGAACTATCTCCCGGTAGAGAACTGCACCCAAAGCCGTACCGCCGACGGAGACATCGTCTATACGGCAACGGTGGAACTGCCGGAGTTCTGGGCCGACCACATCATCATGCTGCACTGCGAAGGGGGCGCAACAGCCACCGCGTCTCGGTCAACGGCACGGCGGTCGGCTCTGCCCGCGACAGCGGCACCCCCTCGGAGTTCGAGCTGCCGAATGCCGTAGCGGGCCGCACGAACACGCTCCGCATCGAACTGACCGCCGACACGGACGAACCCGAATCGGGACTCCGCCGGCAGCGGGCCGACCTCACCTCGTGTTTCCTCTATTCCCAGCCGCGCACCCGCATCTGGGATTATGACGTGTCCACCGTCCTGACCGGCAGTGACGGCGAACTGACCGCCCGCGTCGTCGTCGAGAACCGTTACCCTTCTGAAGAGACCTTTTCACTCTGTTTCGATGTCTTCTCGCCCGAAGGACGGGTGGAAGAGTACGGCACGAAACGCGTAACGCTCCCGGCCGGAGACCGCGACACAGTCACGCTGCGGGCCACGATATACGGAGCGGGGAAAAAGCTGTGGAGCGCCGAGAAGCCCGCCCTCTACCGACTCACCCTCTTCGTCCGCAAGGGAGACCGCATCCTCGAATACGTTCCCGTAAACGTGGGCTTCGGCACCGTCTCCCATGCCGAAGGGAGAGTCTATCGCAACGGGAAACCCGTCGAACTGCGCCCGGCACGCTGCAACGCGACGACGCCCGCAGCGCTGCGACGCGAGATAGCCGCCCTGAAAAAAGAGGGCTTCAACACGCTTTGGCCCGACACTCCGCAGCCCTGGTGGTTTTACGATATCTGCGACCGTACCGGCATGTACGTGATAGACCAGGCCAACATCAACACCTCCTACGAGACGGGGAACCGGCGCATCGGAGGATGCCTGAGCAACGACCCGGCATGGCTGCCCGAATACATGGAGCGGACGCAGGCGATGTTCCGCCGCTCCCACACCCATCCGTGCATCGTCGCATGGTCGCTCGGCGGGCAGAGCGGCAACGGATTCAACCTCTACCGCACCTATCTGTGGCTGCGAACCGCCGACCCGAACCGGCCGATACTGTACGACGGAGCCGGCGGAGAATGGAACAACGACCTGCCCCTCACCCGCTGACCGGCACAAACCCCGGCCGAGCGCCCCCAACAGCGCTGCGGCATCGGAGACAACAACAGACACCCATGGGAATAGACCTCATACTCGTAGGCAAAACCGACTCGGCGGAGATAGCCGCCCTCATGGCGGACTATTCGAAACGCATCAGCCGATACGCCAGATTCTCCGTCGTTTTTCTTCCCGACGTCCGCAACGCCGGGAAACTGCCCGTACAGATACAGAAACAGGCCGAAGGAGAGATGATACTCCGACAGACAGCGCCGGGCGACTACGTCGTACTGCTCGACGAAAAGGGAACGGAGATGCGCTCGGTGGAGTTCGCCGCGTGGCTCGGAGGAAAACCTTCACCGGCAGTGCCCGACGGATATGTTTCATCGTGGGAGGCCCCTACGGTTTCTCCGGCGAAGTCTATGCCAGGGCCGATGCCATGCTTTCGCTTTCGCGCATGACCTTCTCCCACCAACTCGTACGCACCCTCTTCACCGAACAGCCTCTACCGCGCCTTCTCCATCCTGCACCATGCCCCTTACCATCACGAATGAGGAGACAAAGGCGGCAAACATAAAAAAACAAGGAGGGAATCTTCGCGATTGCCTCCTGTTTTTTGGGGATAACACCCAAAACTACTAACCCAAACTTAAATAAATGAAGAAACCTTTACGGATTGTCTTCGGTATGGAAACGCGGATAATCCGAATTTATTATCCGCTTTTC